>Ga0190360_1000890_pt1 | contig 15890 bp, 13 predicted proteins | sample 48721834_MG_FD_161271 | JGI IMG/M metagenome (GOLD analysis project Ga0190360, IMG submission 161271) | Hydrothermal vent microbial mat bacterial communities from Southern Trench, Guaymas Basin, Mexico - 4872-18-3-4_MG | ecosystem: Environmental > Aquatic > Marine > Hydrothermal vents >... | reverse complement strand
TTTTAGCAATTTTGCCATAAAAACATGCCACTCCTACGGAGTTTTTAATGGTTTTTTGATCTTTGACTATAAACGTATCACACCTAACGGAGTTAGGAAACCACTATTTTAATTCATATAATAGTTGTCAGGTTTAAACTCTCTATGAGATTGTTTACTAACCATTCGAGCGCCTCCATCTGTGCATCCGAGAGCCCATCACGACCAAGTTCATGACCTATTCCCCTGAAGTTTCCCTCTAACATTATACCCACTCATATACTGTTCTGACCCTTTGTGTGCCATGTTATATGGGAGAGTTCGTTTGCCTGGATTATCTGACCATCGTGCTCTTTACCACCCCTGATTCCATAATGATAACAGAAGTGCGGACACCCCTTGGCAGAAATATGATTATCTAAACCTATATGATACCCATTTACCTCTTCAATCGTACCATCGCTCAATTCCTGATGGATTATTATTTTTTTAATAGAATTCGCATCTCTCATTGACCATCTTCTTTTCTGATGCCATGGCAGTATGTTTATTAGATTCTTTATCTCCATTTTTAACCCCTCGATAATTAAGCTACTTCAATCTACCACTCATTGACTCCCATCTTATACCCGACGAATCGACAACAAGCATGCCTGCATTTTCACCATCACCTCTCCCTGTTCCATCGGTCCTGAGCCATCCACCAGAGTTTGCTAAAGGATACTCCTTGCCAGAGACCTTGACTTTTTCATACTCTCCGCCGAGACGGAGAATAGGCCTGTGTGTATGACCAAAAACAAAGGTAAATGGAACAGGGATGTTTGAGCTGCTTGGCAGCATCAACTTTTCTACCTTTCCTTTCCTATACCTGTGAATGATATATTTTTTTATATAGAGTGATACCCTCTCCTTCAAATCATCATCCAGAGCAACATTGAAGAGTGCCGACTGCCGATCTATTTTTATTTTGGGAATCAGGATCTTAATTGCAAACTTAATAATCCATGTCAGGGGCCATTTAAAATGTATCTTGCTGTTGAGATTATCATAGACCGACCCGGCCACTTCTTTTATCTTTTTCTTTGCCCTTTTTTCACCCTTCTCATAACTTTCTACAAGTTCGATTACCTTTTTTGAAAGCCTTCCAGCATGTCCAAGATGGTAATCGAATGTCTCGAGCCAAAAATTGTTGAATGCCTCCAGCTCTTCGATATGTGTGGGATCTATTATGTAGTTTACGGGTTTGAAAAGATCCTCAAGAAAATGTCCATGAGTTATTAGATATACATTTTTAACTTTACCTGCATCCTTTACCCTGAGAAGATGGTGTGGATACTTGACAACAATCTCTGGCATATATCGGTCCTCCGGCCACAGCTCTGGAAGCAGAAATGTATAAGAAGGATGGTCGCTGCTCGAATAGCGCCTGTCAACAAAATAAAAGGGATATTCCCCATAAGCCGGAGGATCTCTCTTCATGCTTATCCTTCCATTAATGATGATCTGCTCTGCAAGGGTTCTCCAGAAATGGTGATCGTGGTTTCCTGGTATGTAGACAAGCCTTTGATACGGACCTGCCTCTGCTAATATTAAAAAAAATTCTCTTACGTCTCTATAAACAGAGGTCAGCCCGGAAAGGGATAGCTCTAAAAAATCCCCATTAATTATTAACTCATCCACAGGCCCCAGCTTCTTGAGAACTGCCATTAACTCCTTTTTATTATGTTTAAACTGAAAATGATTGCTGTGTAGATAACTCGACTCCCTCCCGAGATGTAGATCTGAAAGAATTATTGCACTTTTTACACTACTCATAACAACCTCTCTTTTATCTTCCTGATGAGTCTTACTATTGGATTGATCCTCTTTTTGGGGTAAATTCTTACTCCATCTTTAAAGCGAGCAATCAGCTCAAACTCGTGTGAAAAATAGTCAGAATTTGCAAAATGAGCAGGAGTAGTTGCTTCGATATCTGTGCCCTTATAATTCTTTATTTTCTCCTTCGGCCACTTCTCTGGATTAAGCTCATTAAACAGCCACCTCCTTCTCTTTGGGTCTGATCCTCTGAGCTTTTCTTTGTATAAATATTCAAAGGAAGCTCTTACACCCACGCTGCAGACCTTCTTCTTTTTACCAAAGTCAAATATTCTTACTCTGAACTGGTGTTCATAACCAATCAGACCGTTTATTGCAATATCTAAAAGCTGACCAATATCATAGTCGGTTCCCACCATCTTATCTGCAGCCTTTCTCATAACCTTGATATGCTCCTCCTTTAAATCCATATTCCTAATTCTATATATCGATATATCAGTGAGGCAATAATTAGTTAAGGGCTTCATTACTGCCTTTGGCAGTTCAACAGAAAATGTATTCTCTTTGTTAAAAAAAATCATACAGTGGTCATCCTTCCAGTTTGAATTTCTTCCAAAGAGCCTCTTCTGATAGTTTCGTATTCCCCAGAAACCTATAGCAAGCCAGAATTCCCACCATTTGCATCTATTCACCTGATTGACAACATCTCCTGGTCTTATTATTTTTAAAATTTCTTCACAAGCCTCTTTTAGCTTCTTTTTATCCTCTATCTTCTTATTCGATCCCATGTTAAATTCTCCCTTCATCTCAATAAAAAAATGCCGGGTATAACCGCAAAATTTCTAAGCCCGGCCTTATCTGTAAGCTAAAAATTAAAATAGAAGTTCTAAAGTTACTACTCGCCTCTCCCCTGACGAACAGCTTACTTTAGAACCGAAGCTTTATTTTTCTTTGAAAATATTCTCTTCTTTTTAGAATCCTTCCGAATATTTATCAGTAACAAATAAATGATAAAACTATTTATCAAAAAAGTCAAGTTATTTTTTCGATATCCCTTATTCAAATAATAAAACCTAAGAATTTTACAGTTTTATTTTTTGGCAAAAATTCTTATATTAGAAATGTCTGTTCTATATTGAGGTAAATGTGAAACCAGACGGTTTTATTAAAACATGGCTTTATCAGATCCGGGCCCCATTCCTCATTCTTTCTGTTGCACTGGTTTTTATTGGCGCGGGTGCTTCACATTATTTCGGAGCAATAAACTGGAACTATGTTGTACTGCTGTGTTTGGGAGTTGTGCTGTCCCATATATCAGTAAATCTTTTTAATGAATATTACGACCACAAAACAGGAATAGACTCCCTCACAAGTCGAACACCATTCAGTGGCGGTAGTGGAATGCTTCAACAAGGCAGGACATCACCCAAAAGTGTAATCACAGTTGCCTACATTACCCTGATATTTGCGGGTGGAATTGGTTTCTATTTTTTTCTCGAACGCGGCTGGCCAGTACTTGTGTTCATGACCATTGGCGCTCTGTCGATTCGCTTTTATACGACACATCTTACAAAGTGGTTCATAGGAGAAGCATCTGCTGGAATCTGTCTGGGCATTTGTGTTGTAGCAGGCTCTTTCTTTGTTCTTACTGGCAAAATTAATGTAGAAATCCTTTTTGTGGCAGTACCGCCAGCAATCCTTACTTCACTTCTACTGCTGCTTAACGAATTCCCTGACATTGAAGCAGACCGGAAAGGCGGACGTCATAATGTTGTGATCTATTTTGGGACGAGAAAAGTCTCTATTTTTTATGTTTGTAGTCTGGCCGTTGTCTATCTTTTCTTCATCTCGACTCCATTTGTAATCAGGGCGCCATATACCGTACTGGCTCCGATCCTGACAATTCCACTGGCAATCAAAAATTCAAAAATGGTTCTTACCAGAGGCGTAGACAGAGAGAATATTCTGCCAATACTGGGAACAAATGTTGTTATAGTAATCCTTGCAGATATTCTACTTGCAACAGGATATTTCATTTCATAATAACCGAAGGAAAGATAAATGTCATATTCTATAAAAGACATTCTCAGACTCGAAGTTGCCCCGGCTCTCGGATGTACAGAGCCTGCTGCGGTTGCTCTTGCATCCTCTGCAGCAGCATCTCTACTTCCATGTAAGGATGTTGACAGTATAAAGATATGGCTGAGCCCAAACATATTCAAGAATTCCATGAGCGTTACAATTCCAGGAACAGAGGACTCGAGAGGCATAGATATGGCGGCCTCTCTCGGTGTAATTTGTGGCGACCCAAAGCTGAAACTCCAGGTATTAGAACCAGTAACCAAAAAAGTGCTCAAGGAGGCAAAAAAATTTATTGCAGACAAGGGTGTTGAAATAAATCTGCTCGAAAAAAAGGATGGAATCTATGTGCGGGCAAATGTAAAATGCGATGGGGAGTATGCAGAAGCAGAAATCGTAGAGACCCACGATAATATTGTTCGCTTAATAAGAAATGGAGAAGAACTTGCCAATCATCCCCTGCTGTCAAAATCGGTAAAAAGTCATAATGACCTCCATGAGCTTGAGGAATGGCTCATCACACTTAAGCTAAAGGATCTCATAGGCCTTCTCGATGAACTCGATGCAGAAGATTTTGACTTTATTAACCAGGGAATCGAATATAACCTCAGACTGGCAAATTATGGCTTGACATATGGCTCGGGTCTGGGAGTCGGACTCACACTCGAACGGTTATGCAGAGAAGGGCTGCTGAAAAAAGACATGGTCCTTGCGGCAAAAATATTAACCTCTGCTGCATCAGATGCACGAATGGCTGGCGTAAAGATGGCAGCAATGAGTTCTGCAGGAAGCGGAAATCATGGGCTTACTGCAATACTGCCCATATGGGCAGTAAAGGAGTTCTTATCATCCACAGAAGAGAAGGATATATTAAAGGCTGTTGCTCTGAGTCATGTGATAACTGCATACATAAAGGCTCATACTGGACGGTTATCTGCAATATGCGGCTGTTCAATAGCAGCAGGTGCCGGTGCAACAGGTGGAATCACATACCTAATGGGTGGTACACTTCACCATATTGCAGGTGCAATTAAAAACGTAATAGCAGATCTGGCTGGGGTAATCTGCGATGGTGCCAAGGCAGGTTGTGCCTTGAAACTTGCAACAGCAGCTGGAACCGCTGTTCGATCCTCACTATTCAGCCTCCACGGCCTCAATGTAAAAGAGACAGACGGTATAATTGCCAGCACACCAGAGCAGACAATGAAGAATGTGGGCCAGCTCAGCACAAAGGGGATGATCGAGACAGACAGAACAATACTCCAGATCATGATACAGAAAAAATTTGAGGAAGTATAGGATTTGGAGAGGGGGACTCCTAAACGCTGCAGCTGGGCAGAAGGCTGTGAAGACATCTATGTTGACTACCATGACAATGAGTGGGGAGTACCGCTGCATGATGACACACGACTGTTTGAGCTTCTGATACTGGAAGGATTTCAGGCTGGCCTGAGCTGGATAACTATTCTAAAAAAAAGAGAAAATTTTCGACGTGCATTTGAGGATTTTGATCCAGAAAAGATTGCATCATATGACCGCAAGAAGATAGACTCACTTCTATCGAACAGTGGAATAATAAGAAACCGTTCCAAAATAGAGGCTTCCATACAGAATGCAAAATCATTTATTAGAGTAAAAGAGGAATTTGGAAGTTTTGACCGATACATATGGAGATTCGTTGGAGGCAGAACAAGGATCAACTCTTGGAGGGAGTGGAAAGAAATCCCCACAACAAGTAGAGAGTCTAATTCAATGAGTATGGATATGAAAAGTAGAGGATTCAAATATGTGGGGCCAACAATCTGTTACTCATTTATGCAGGCTGCTGGCCTGGTAAACGATCACGAGGTCGAATGTTTCAGGTATGAAGAGATCATTAAAAAGTTCTGTCAAAATATAACTTGAAACGAGGTCATTATGGAAATCTATGTTGGCAATTTGCCGGACAACATAACAAAAACCGATCTTAAGAATGCCTTCAAACAGTACGGCAGGGTAACTACTGTAAAACTCAAAAAAGATCTTTTTACAAAGAAACCCAAGGGATACGGTTTTGTAGTGATGCTCGATCAGGAAGAAGCAGAAGCAGCAATAAAAGCCTTAAACGGCACTGAGATAAAGGGCAGCAAAATAAAGGTTGGCAGGGTCCGTTCAGATGTCCAGGAGTGGAAACGATCGGGAAAATCCATGAAAAACAGACCATTCTAAAAATTCGAATATTATAGAGACAGTTTGACTCCACACATAAAAAAGATATGAAGATTACTCAAATTGCCATGGTCAGTACTCACGGCTACTTTGATCCTGTTCCCCGTCTGGGAAGAACAGACACAGGTGGTCAGGTAGTATATGTACTTGAACTATCAAAATCACTTTCAAGACAGGGAATACGCGTTGACATATTCACACGATGGTTTGAACGATCTAAAAAACAGATAGATCCTGTGCCTGGATATCCAGGAGTAAGGATAATAAGAATACCTGCTGGAGGTTGGAAATTTATTCCAAAAGAACAGATCTATGATGTCTTGCAGGAACTTTCAAGCAACATGATCAGATTTATTTGCAGCAACGATTTGGATTACGATCTCTATCACGGACATTATGTAGATGGTGGAATAGTCACAGTAGAAGTAGCCAGATATTTTAAAAAACCATCTTACTTTACACCACACTCTCTCGGGGCATGGAAAAGGGAGCAGATGGCAGGCAATCAAGAAGAGATGGAAAGAAAATTCAGATTCAATCACAGAATTAAAGAAGAGCTCCGCATATTCAAATCTGTAAATGGACTGGCAGTTACATCTGTAGTTCAACTGGAAAAAATCGATGAGCTGTACAACCTAAAGCCTGACAATGTTGCCAATCTTCCTCCTGGAACAAACATCGACCTCTTTCGTCCTCTAAAACCGAATGAAAAAAAACAAAAGATCGACCTTCCAAAACCTTACATCTATACCCTCAGCAGAATAGATTCCAATAAGGGTCATGACCTGCTGCTCAATGCATTTAATATTGTAACAAGTAAGATTGAAAACATCCATCTTGTCATTGGAGGAGGTTCGACCAATCCTCAGAAAAGAGAACGTGAAGTGCTTAAAAACATTGAAAAAATTATAGAAGAAAAAGGTCTGAAGGATCGTGTTCATTTGATTGGTTATGTTCCTGATGAACTCGTTTTGCCATACTATCAAAATGCAGAGCTGTTTGTGCTGCCATCAATCTTTGAACCTTTTGGTATGACAGCATCAGAGGCAATGGCCTGCGCTACTCCTGTGATAGCTTCAAAATTTGGAGGCATAAAAAATGTTATAGTCTCAGGTGAAAATGGAATTTTGGTAGATCCAACAAATCCAGAAGAATTCAGTGATTCAATAATAGTTCTGCTTCGTGACAGGAAGCTTGCTAAAAGACTCGGCCAGAGAGGCTGTGAAACGATCCGGAAGGAATACAGCTGGGAAGCAATTGCTCAAAAACATATGCTGTTCTATAACAAATATATAAATAAAAAAACCTGCGGAGTGTTGTAGTGCATATATTAATGGTCTCTCTCCAGTTTGAAGAAACATCCACTGGTGGAGGCGGGGTTCATGTTGAAAAAATATGTGAACAATTTCTTAAATCCAATCATCTTGTAACTCTCGTATCGATTCATACAGAAAAAAGCATCGACCGTTCTGCTCTTGAAAACTGGTATGTTCCATTAAGTATTGAAAAAAGGGATAACCTTACCGTTGTGCGCCTCTTAATAGATGAAGGTATTCCCCATCCATATTATGGAGAAAAGAGTGTAGAACTTAACAGGATTGAAAGATTTGCAAGGGCAGCCATTCACTGGATAAATGAGAACAATGAATTTGATGTAATAAACCTTCATGGACATCATATCATTCCAGGGATGATGGCAAGGGAGCTTAAAGGGATCGGTGCAAGAATCGTCTCAACAGTACATGCACTGGAAACAACATACATGATGAAAAAGGGAGAGTTTGTTGGCTCTTTCAGACCTACTGCATCTATTATTAACAAAATTAAAAAATGGGAAGCTATGAGCAGCAATGCCGATTTCATTGTTCTCAACAGTCCAACTGTCAGAGATGATTTCATCAAAATCCTAAAAAAGCAGGCAGTAGAGATAAAGAGCATTGAACCAAAAATAAGACTAATCTCGAGTGGATGCAACGAAAACTTTTTGATGGATGATGAAGAGATCCAAAATAAAATGAAGTCTGCTGCTGAAAAAGTAAATGTTGTGACTTTCTGCAGATTAGATCCAAGTAAAGGTATTGAGTTTTCAATCCAGGGAATGAAAATTGCGTCGCTGATAAGCAAAAAATCTTTTGAGTATACAGTGGCAGGCATACCATCTTCTGATGAGTATCTAAACAAAATAAAAAATCAGATGGATGATCTTGATAATAATCTAAAAATTCGATTGAAGGTCTTTAATTCTATAAGCACAACAGAGGAAAAAAAAGAGCTTCTTGACCCCTCACATATCTATATACTACCAACTCTAAAGGAGCCTTTTGGAATGTCTATCATCGAGGCATCTGCAAGGGGTAACATAATAATCGCCACAGACAACACAGGCCCGCGATACATGATGAGAGACGATAAAGAGCAGATTTTTGACTGGGGAAAAGTAACTCGTTATGGAATACTGGTCAACATTTCAGAGAACTTTCAAAAAGACCTTCCATCCAACATTGGAAAAGCAGTTGTTTGGGCAACAGAAAACTGGGAGAGATGCACCTCAAACATACTAAATTTTAATAGAAAAATAAGACAACTCTGGACCTGGGAGGGCATATCCAAACAATATTTAAAACTGTTTTCGGAATGATGTGAATGCAGAATAAAAAAAACAACTCCTCTCTTTCCACAATCTTTCTAGCCATCCTTGCATGCATGTTGTGGTCTACTGCATTTGCAGGAGTAAAATTCGGCCTTCGTTTTGTCAAACCCCTCTCATTTGCAGGAGTACGATTCATGATCGCAGGGATGATCATTCTCCCTGCCTGCGGAAGGCTCAAAGATGTTCTGGCAGAAATAAGATCAAATCTAAGGACTGTTCTTTGTGTTACATTTTTTCAGACTCTCTTATTATATATACTCTTTTACTGGGGAATGAGTATCATACCAGGAGCCCTGGGAGCAATAATAATTGGCTCATCACCAATGTTTTCCGCTATAATGGCACACTTTCTCATGCAGGACGATGAGATGACCCTTCAAAAGATGATGAGTATATTAATTGGTATAGGAGGAGTCTTTCTCATAAGTATAAGCAGAAGACCCTGGTCATACAAGGGTTTGCGAGAACTGCTCGGAGTCATGCTCCTAATAGGAGGTAACACCTCCTCTGCCTTTGGCAACATACTCGTTGCAAAAGACAAAAAAAAGATGGACCCATTGATATTAAACTCTGTACAGATCTTCCTGGGTGGATTTTTGATATTTCTTGTCTCACTTGTTGTAGAGGGCCCTCCTCACTGGAGCGGGCCATTCTCATTCTATCTGGTTCTGCTCTGGCTTTCTATTCTCTCTGCTGTCTCTGTCTCGATCTGGTTTACACTGCTTAAAAGGCCTGGTGTTAAAGTTTCTGAACTCAACCTCTGGAAATTCATCATACCTGTATTTGGAGCGCTTCTAAGCTGGATACTTCTTACAGATGAATCCCCTGATACAATATCGATACTCGGGATGGTTTCTGTTGCATTATCGATATTGATATATCACATCCCATGGTGGTCGAAAGATTACAGATCAAGCATTAAAATCAATTTTTAATCAGTGGATTCCACTCCGCAATCTTTTCGATTCTGAGCTGAACAGGTCCATCTGCCTGCCACCTCTCATATGAATTATAATCCCAGCTCAAGTATTCAGATCCTCCACCGCCCTGTGTAGTGATAAGAAAACGATTCGAGAGGTGACCGAAAAACATTGCCTGATCTCTCGGCCACTGTTTATCACCACCACTCGGATCCACGGGAATCCATTCATAGCCAGGAAGATATACCTCTACCCATCTGTGATACACAAAATCGAAGCTGGCATCCTCTCCTCTTACTACTACAGAACCCACATATCGAGCAGGAAGTCCTGCAGCCCTGCACATCGCAATATAAACAAAGGTATATTCTGAACACGAACCAGATCCCCTCTCCAGTACGGTAGGTGCTATGTTCCATCCGCCAGATCTCTCATAATACATGTGATTTCGCAGATAATCAAATATGTCTCTTGCAATCCAGTACGGATTCTTCTCATTACCTACCGCCTCCTTGACAGCATTTACAATAGTAGGATGATGAATTAGATACTTCATTCCATCCTGAAGATACCTCTCTTTAATCTCCTCTGGAATATCCTCAAGACTCCCAACCCTTTCAGGGAAGATGTGATACATTACATCATAGATGTTTGCCCTCACACTCATCACAGGCGTGCACCGATCCGATGGAGATAGATCCTTGAACTTAAAAAGTGCAACACGCTGACCCCATTTATCTGTAAGAAACTTTGTCGGTTTTGTCGGGTATGATATGCTCAAAATATCCTGAGTCGATCTATCTTCCGGCTCTGCTATATATATATTGAGATTCTTTAGAGTACCGGGCCCGAAATTGATTATATCATTTGTAAAATCGATCACAGCAGAACGCATCCTGCTGCGCGTAAAAAGAACATCATCGAATATCTTCAGCTCCGCTATTTTGTCTGTCTGATAATCAACACTCAAAAGTTTTCCATCCTTCCATGCCAGTCCCCATGGATAGGGTCCTGGTGATGGAACTATCATTACAACCACTCCTTTTTCTGGATGCATTCTGTATATCTCATCCTTAGACCTGTCTGCAATCCAGAGATACTCTCCATCCCAGGCAAGGCCTCTCGGATCACTCGATGGGGAGCAAAACGAAACAATAGTCGTCCCATCTTCTGGACTGATCTTATAGATCCTGTCGCCAATATTATCAGATACCCAGAGATACTTCCCATCCCATGCCAGTCCCTGCGGATCGGATGTAGGAGCCATTATAACATTGAGTGTTCTGCCGCTCTCAGGACAAACTTCATATATCTTACCAGAATAGGATTCTGTTGCACTATTTGTGAAATCCATATCAGAAACCCAAAGATGTTTACCGTCCCATGCAAGACCCGTTGAAAAATAACCAGGCGACGGGAAGCTCTTGATTACCTTTCCATCATCCGGGTCGATCTTATATATTTTATCAGATTTTCTGTCCACTATCCAGATATTTTTACCATCATAGGCAAGGCCAGTGGCGCAGTCATAAGGAGCAGACAGTCTTTTCAATACATCCCCTGTTTCTCCAAATGATAAAGAAATGAGTGTAAAAAGCAAAACAATAAAAATAACCCTCTCCTTCATTTTATCATCCTCCTTGTGTTGTATTTCTCAAACGATCTATTTTATGAATTAAAACAGTATTTTGCAAACACAAATTTACTTTTTAAAATAAAAATGTTATATTGAACACAACAATTAAAAGATCGAGGTCAAAGATGAGTAGCAGATCAAATTTAAAAACAATGATTTGTCTTGCTGTTGTTCTTCCTCTGATTTTATCTGCAGAAAACCATGACTGGGAAAACCAGAAAGTATTTGGAATAAATAAAGAACCTCCACACTGCACACTTATGCCATATTCAGACCAGACTACTGCCCTTTCATGTAAGAGGCACAGATCAATCTGGTACGCCTCTCTCAATGGAGATTGGAAGTTTTACTGGTCAAGAAACCCTGAAGAGCGTCCAAAGGATTTCTACAAGCCTTCATATTCTGTAGACAGCTGGGACAACATACCCGTTCCATCCAATTGGCAAATGCACGGCTATGGCCAGCCTATATATCTGAACACAAGATACCCATTTAAAAAAGACCCTCCTTATATTCAGAACGATTACAATCCTGTTGGTTCATATCGAACCGAATTTAAAATTCCAAAAGTATGGTCGGGACGAGAGGTGTTCATCCACTTTGACGGTGTTGAATCCGCATTTTATCTGTGGATCAACGGAAAATTTGTAGGCTACAGTCAGGGCAGCAGAACTCCTGCTGAATTCAATATAACAAAATATCTTACAAAAGGGAAAAACATCCTGGCAGTTGAAGTATACAGATGGTCGGACGGCTCGTATCTTGAATGTCAGGACTTCTGGCGCCTAAGCGGCATCTTTCGTAATGTCTACCTCTTTTCTACTCCTTCCGTGCATATCAGAGACTTTGAGGTACACACAAAATTCGACGCTTGCTACAGGGATGGCATCCTTGAAATAAGAGTCAGATTGAAAAATTATGGTCAAACGGGAGAATACAGACCCGTTGTCGAAGCATCACTTTTTGACACACGCCTCAACATTGTTGGAGAATCACCTCTTACCTCTGGAAGTAGTGTATACATATCGCAAGGCGCAGAATCAATAATTAAGATGAAGGCAAGAGTAAAAGAGCCAGAAAAATGGTCTGCAGAAAGGCCCTATCTCTACACACTTCTATTGACCCTGAAGGATAGAAGGGGAGAGGTAAAAGAGCTTATCTCTGCAAGGATTGGATTTCGCGATGTCAAGATTAAAAACGGTCAGCTCCTTTTAAACAATAAACCGATTCTGATAAAGGGAGTCAACAGACATGAACACGATCCTGTAACAGGCCACTATGTAAGTGCTGAGTCAATGAGAAAAGATATAGAGTTAATGAAAAAATTGAATATTAATACCGTAAGAACATCCCACTACCCTGATGATCCTCTCTGGTATGAACTCTGTGATGAATATGGAATCTATATAATAGATGAGGCAAACATAGAATCTCATGGAATGGGCTATCATCCTGAAAAGACCCTTGCAAATCGTCCCGAGTGGAAAGATGCTCACATGGATAGAATCGTCAGTATGGTTGAAAGGGATAAGAATCATCCTTCTGTAATAATCTGGTCTATGGGAAACGAGGCTGGCGACGGCACAACATTCGAAGCCGCAAGCGAATGGATACATATGCGAGATCCATCCCGTCCTGTACATTATGAAAGAGCAGGAAAACGTTCGCACACAGACATCGTCTGTCCCATGTACTCTCGAATCGAGAGTATAGTAAAATATGCGAAGGTGTCACAGAGTCGACCTCTCATCATGTGTGAATATGCTCATGCAATGGGCAATGCAATAGGAAATCTAAAGGAGTACTGGGACGCAATAGAAAAATATGACCATCTTCAGGGCGGGTCTATATGGGACTGGGTCGACCAGGGGCTGCTGAAGATCTCTCCAGATGGAAAACCTTACTGGGCATACGGCGGAGATTTTGGAGACCGGCCAAACGATGGAAGCTTCTGCATAAACGGTATCGTCTTTCCTGACAGAACACTGCCGCCAAAGGCATATGAAGTAAAAAAGGTCTATCAAAACGTATCTGTTGAAAGTACAAATCCTGAATCCGGCATTATATATGTCTATAATAAACATTTTTTCACAAATCTTAATGAATTTGCCCTTATGTGGTCACTCTCAGAAGATGGGAAGATCATTCAATCTGGAGAGCTTCCACCAATAAACATTCCTCCAAGGGAAGGCAGATTCATAAAAATTCCCTTTAAAAAACCAGAACCGACTCCTGGAGCAGAATACTGGCTTAAGGTAAGTTTTCTCCTGAAGAGTGAAAAAAAATGGGCGGCAAAGGGATATGAAATTGCATGGGAACAGATAAAGATCAACTTCGATGTTCCTGAACCTCCAATTCTGAAATTTGATACTGCACACGCATTAGAGCTTCTTGAATCTAGAGATGAAGTAACCATTACGGGCCACTCCTTCCGTGTTGCATTCAGCAAGATTAGCGGAACAATAAGATCTCTTGTATATGATGATCAGGAGATACTCGGTGGCTTTGACACTCTCAAAGGCCCTGCATTCAATGTATATCGTGCTCCTACAGATAATAATATGTATCTGAAAAAAAAGTGGATCGCTGCAAAGCTTAGCAATCTAAAACACAGGATTAATAGACTTGAAACTAATAAGCTGAAAGACGGCAGTGTAATGATAATTGTCAACATAACATCAAGCGGAGCAGGGGAGTCTGGATTTAACAACACCTTCTCATACAGGATCTATAAAGATGGGACAATCCACATTGTAAGCAAAATAGTACCCCTTGGTGATCTTCCCATCCTCCCGAAGATCGGAGTAATAATGACACTTTCAGAAAGTCTCGAATACCTCCAGTGGTATGGAAGAGGCCCACACGAAAACTATCCGGACAGAAAAACAAGTGCTGCGATTGGTTTATACAGATCGACAGTAACTGATCAGTATGTGCCATATGTAAGACCCCAGGAAACCGGCAACAAAGAGGATGTAAGATGGGCAGCACTAACCGACAAATCGGGAAGGGGAGTACTGATAGTGGGAGATCAACCATTATCTATAACAGCCCTTCACTATACACCCGAAGACCTCGACAGGGCAGATCACATCCACGAATTAAGCCCGAGAAAAGATGTCTACCTCTGTATCGATGCCAGACAGCTCGGTCTTGGAAACGGCAGCTGCGGCCCTGGAGTAATTGAAAAATACAGGCTCTATCCACAAACTATTCGATTCGGGTTCACAATAAGGCCCTACAATAAAAAAATGGGTGACATTTCTAAGATTGCCAGAATGAGGTTGAAATAGATCGAATATAATTTCATTTTTAAATACAGACAACAAAATTGAAATAGTCGTCCTGTCGTATAATATAGGCCATTATAGCTCTATAATCATAATTATTTGTTTATTAAATCGTTAGAAATCAACAATCTTCACACCCAACATTAACAAAAACCTGGCATGAAATTGGCAGTACCTGTTCTCTGAAAAGAGAGATGAAGAACTATTTTTTGAAAGGATCTATCTTAAAATGATTACAAATTCAACTGTAAGGGTTGATCAATCCAAAAACAGGATATATCTATACTTAGAGGGATTCCACGACCTTGAAGAAGCACTGAGGATGAAAGAGCTGTACAGACAGGCCATTAAGAAATGCAAACCTGGTTTTACTGTTCTTGCAGATGTTTCTAACTATAAGCCGGGAGACGAAGAGGTACAAAGGGTTCATGAAGAGGCAATCCACATGGCTGAAGAGGCTGGAGTCAGCAAGGTGGCAAGAGTAGTGGGAGATACTCCACTCGGTGGAATGCAGATAAAAAGGATTGCAAAATCAACCGCATCGTATGAATCCGAACACTTTGAGACAGTAGAAGAGGCAGAAGCCTTTCTTGATGGAGAGTTTTAATAAAAATAGGGGACAATCATGTTAATCGACGAAAATGCCCGAGTAGATAAGGTAAAAAACAGGATCTACCTCTATTTCAGGGGATTCATGACAATTGAAAGAGCCAAAGAGCTCAAGGAAACCTATCGAAAGGCAATTACCGAGTGCAAACCGGGCTTTACGACTGTTACATTTGCAGAAGAATACAAGCCAGGCTCTCCTGAGGTTCAGGACATAGTGGAAGAAATGACAAAAATGGCTGAAAAGGCAGGCATAAGAAAGGTTGCAAGAGTCGTTGGTGAGACACCTCTCGGTGCTATGCAAATCGATAGACTTGCAAAAAAGAATACGATTTATCCTTCCAGACACTTCAGAACGCTGGAGGAGGCAGAAGAGTATCTTGACAGCGATCAGGATGAATTTTCTGAACCGATGAAGGAGCTTACAAGAGTCGATAAAGAAAAAAATAGAATCTATATCAAATTTCAGGGAAAACTGGATCTGAAAAAAGCACTCGAACTGAAGGAGTCATACAGAAAAGCGATAGCCGAGTGCAAGCCAGGATTCACCACACTGACCTATGCCATGGGATACAAACCGGCCACACCAGAGGTTCAGGATATTGTTGCCGATATGACTAAGATGGCAGAGGATGCAGGAATTAAAAAGGTCGCAAGAGTCGTCGGAGAATCACCTCTGGGAGGCATGCAGATAAATAGACTCGCAA
>Ga0190360_1000885_pt1 | contig 15981 bp, 12 predicted proteins | sample 48721834_MG_FD_161271 | JGI IMG/M metagenome (GOLD analysis project Ga0190360, IMG submission 161271) | Hydrothermal vent microbial mat bacterial communities from Southern Trench, Guaymas Basin, Mexico - 4872-18-3-4_MG | ecosystem: Environmental > Aquatic > Marine > Hydrothermal vents >... | reverse complement strand
AGCCAAGAAGAAAAAAAATGAAAATAGGTGGATTGAGCCAGCAATAATCACAATAATAAAAGTTCAATGGATTTAATTCATAAATTAGACATGCAAATGTTGCAATTATAATTTTATTCCATGTTTTTTCTACAATTTTGAATATAAATATCCCACTTATAATATCAAATAATAAAAATTGCAATCCAACAATCCAATTCACTGATGTCCCAAACATTGAAATAATATATAGATATAAAGGGGGATATATTAAATAGGGTGTATAACTCATAAATGGATTTGGCATATTATCCACATAAAAATAATGGGTATAAGGTAAATGCCCGGATAAAAAATATCTAACAAAATTTAGTGTATAATATCTAAAATCGTCATAAAATTCCACATTTTGTGGCCCAAAAGCAATTTGTGAATTAATTTCTCCCATAAATGGAGTATCAAAATTTAAATATCTAGAATAAAAAAATAGTAATTTAAATACCATTCCAATAATTAATGGGAATAAAAATAATGTAAAATAAATTAATTTATCATTTTGCCTTGGATTTTTAATACTTTTTAAGTTTATTCTAGAAATAAAATGTTTATCATTGCTTTTTATCATTCTAATTTTTCCATTTTCTAAAATTTTTATTCATTTGGTCCTTTAATTTTCTAATTTATTTCCACATGAAATACAAAATTTTCCATCTGGCGGATTTATTGCCCCACACTTTTTACAAATTAATTTATTGCCAGTATTTTTAGAAATAACTGAACTAATTCTCTGTTCTATTCTTTTCATTCGGGTTGTAAACCCTTCTGCAATACTGGGATTTTCTACTTTATATTCATCTAAATTAAACTTAATATTTTCTAAAGGAATTGTTAAATTTACATGTGGACAGGAATGTTCACCACAAATAAACTCTACCATCCAAATCTTTTTTATTTTATGTTTATATTTCCTAATAAACAACAAGTCTTTACCGCAATTTGGACATTTTGGATATTCATTATAAATGGTTTGATTTTTTTTATTTTTGTTTTTCTCCTTTTTCTTGGGCATTGGAACTTTCCTACTAACTAGATTTTTAATAAACAAAAATATTAAGTAATAGAATTTTAAATATTTTCTAAAATAGTTATCAAAAGTTAAACAAAAAGAATTTCAATGATAAAAAAAGTCAAAATAAAAAAATCTAGAATTATACTATTGTTTATAATATTAATTGGCCTAGTTTCTCGTTTAATGTCTTTTATAATAGGACCTGTATTATTATCTAATTTAAACTCCAATATTTTTCCAGATGAAGCAAGTTTTCTTGTTTATGCAAAATATTTATTAATTGGTGAGACTCCCCCAATCCCGATTTCCTATCATGGTAGTATTATAATTTCAAGTTTAATTGCATTATTTTATTCAGTTTTTGGTGTACAAGTCATAGTAGGTCGCTTGATTTCAGTAATTTTTGGGACTTTAACTATTGGAGTAGTCTATTATTTTTCAAGGGAATTATTTAATAATGAAAAAGTCGCAATATTATCAGCACTATTTATCTCCATTTCAGCAGTATTGCGGTTTTGGGATATTAGAGCTCTATCTGATGGACCGCTGACATTCTTTTTTGTTTTATCAATGTTTCTTTTTTTTAAAGGTCTGAAATCAGAAAAAATCAAATTTTTTATCTTAGCTGGTATTTCATCGGTCATTGCTTTTTTAGTAAAATATCCTGGATTTTTAGTTTTAATTATTATGAGTATATACTTCTTAATTATAATTTTAAAACGAGATATACGCACTAAAAAAAGAAAAATTTTCGTCAATTTTAGCATTACAATTATAACTTTTTCGGTCAGTATTATTTTTCTTTTATTAAGTCAATTTGCAATAAAATATCAACCATTTTTACAGATTGGTGCTTATATTCAAGGATTAGTATTTCAAAATACCAATTTTTTATATTATATTTTATATCTCTTATCTTTAAATACAGTTTATGGAATTTTAATGATAATTTTTTTGAGTTTTATAATTATTTATTCTATTATTAAATTAAATTATGGAATTCTTTTATTATTGATTTGGAGTATCGTTGTATTTATATTTTTTTCATTATATGGCCCATCAGAATTGTATAGATATCTACTCCCTGCATTCCCTGCTTTATATATGTTAATTTCATATTTTTTTATCACTACAATAAGTCCAAACTTGAAAATTTTTAGGACACATAATAATTGGTTCAAAAAAAGCATAGTACTATTATTAATAATGTCTTTAATTTCATTTATCAGTTTAGAAATTACATTTGGTGAATATATAATAGTAAAAAGGTCGAACACATATAATGGAGTTTACAATTGTAGCAATTGGTTATTTTCTAATGCATATCCAGAATCAAATATAATGGCTCCATCAAATGCTTTATCTCAATTAGAATTTTATACTTCAAGTAATTATAATTATTATACGCTCTCTAGTGCTGATAGTTGGAGTGATATTGTAATGGATCTTAGAAACAATCATATAAACTATGTAATTATCTCAGTACTACAATATCCTGAAACGCAAAACTTACCGATTTGTACTTTACTTCCATTACATTTAACTCCGATTTATAATTCTACTGATGGTGATTTTATTACATATATTTATAACACAACAGGAATATAAATAAATGGAAAAAGAATTAGAAAATAAAATTAAAAAGATCTATTCAATCTTTAATGGTAAAAAAGTAGTTATAGCTTTTTCAGGTGGAGTTGACAGCACTATTATTGCATTCCTTGCAAAAAAATCTGCTAAGAAAGTTATTTGTTGTACTTTTTATAACCCAATTTTTCTAAAAGAAGACTTAATTATCGCCAAAAAAATGGCAAAAGAAATTGATATTGACCATAAAATAATAGAAGTAAATAACTTTCCTGAAGTTCTTTTTCAGAAAAATCCAAGGAACAGGTGTTATATTTGTAAAAAAACTTTAATGAAACATTTAATTGCCTTTAAAAACAAAAGTGGATTTGATATAATAGTCGATGGAACTAATCTTGATGATTTAAAAGAGTATCGTCCAGGTATTACTGCTCTTAAAGAGTTAAATATAATGTCACCATTTATTTTAGAGAAAATAACGAAAAAAGAAATCAGAAAAATTGGTAAATTTTTTAAAATCAGTAATTATAATTCTCCAAATACTACATGTCTGCTGTCTAGAATTCCTTATAATGAAGAAATTACTATTGAAAAACTTGAAATGATAAAAAAGAGCGAAAATTTTTTAAAAAGAATGTTAAAAACAGACGTGGTACGGGTTAGACATTATGAGTTAAGTAATAAAATTTATTTAGCTAGAATTGAATTGAAAAAGGAAAAAATTATCGAATTATTTGAGGGATCAGAACTAAATATACAAAAAATTATAAATGAACTTAAAAAACTTGGCTATACTTACCTTACAATTGACCTCGAAGGCTATCGGTCTGGCTCAATGGACCAAAATGCTATGGGATAATATTATCATTTATTCATGTCTTAAATTAAAAGGTCTTCCCTCTTCTAATACCTCTTTTGAAATTAAATCTTTCCACTTGTTTAAAAATTTGATTTCGTCTTTTTTTACACGTAAATTATCGGGCAACATCTGAGGTATTGCTTCGGAAATTGGGTACCATCTTTTACAATTATCACAAATCATTATACCATCTTGAATTTCAGCTCTCTGAAAATACCAATTTAATAGATATATATTTGTTATCTGTTCCTCAACGAAATTTTTTACTTTATTTTCATCAGTGATATTTACTACATTTAGAAAATTATTGTAAATGTCAATTACTTTATTATGAATATCTTTTGGATAACCTTCAGTCAAAATCTCAATATATTCCAGATTTTTAAGAATTTCAGTAGCTTTATCAACATATTCTTTAAATTTTAATTGATAGCGCACTAAATCATCTTGAATCGTATCGTCTTTAATAATAACACAATCTTCGACCTTGTCTTTTTTCCTAACAATCTTGGTCAAATCTTTTAAAATTTTAACGTCTTTAAGTCCTTCTATAGCCTTTTTAAATGTCTCATCTGGAGTTTCCCAGCTGAATACTTGAAGTCTTATTGGCCAATGCTTGCATATTGGGCACGCAAGTAAATCTAACAATCCTAGCTTCATAGTCATCCCATAAAAAAATTATATATTTTTATTTTTTTCATTTTGATTTAAAATTTTATTCCATTTAACTTTTTATCAAGATCGACTAACACGTTCAAAAATCATCTTCGCTAAACCGACCGCACCAGTTATCATGTGATCACCAAATGGTGCCCCTAAAATATATTTTAATTGAGTATTTCTCATAATCGATCTTCTTGGCCCCGTAACTATCAACTCAAAATCTTTATTTAGACCTCGTTTCACAAATGCTCCGTGTCCTTTTTCTCTAATTACTTCTTCATTAGTCAAAGTCCCATCGATCAGTTTTCTAATAGCCCATTCCAGTCTAGAAACAGTAATTGATTTTGTATGATATTCAAAATATCCTAAAATTTCATTATTATCGATAGAAAACGCACACGTATGCCCATTTCCGATATCCATAGCAACTATTTTATCAAATTTCAAATTTGGATGATAAAGACATCCTTTCATCGCAGAAATTGACGTATCTGAAACGAAAACGGGGGTCCCAGTTTTTTGATATACATATTTTGCTATTGAGTTTGATCGTGATAAAAATTTCGGGATTTTATTATATGGAAAAAGAAATTTATCAAATTCAGGAGACTTTTTTAAAATATCAACGATCCATTCTCTTCTAAAATTCTTGGTCTTTATAGATGGGTCTGGTACTCCATGGTCTTGAACCGCAATCCCAATATAGTCAAAATCCAAACTTAACCCAAACTTCTTAAAAATCTTAAAAAAATAATCTATTTCCACATCTGTAAGAAATAGTTCTTCATTTTTCTCGGAATTTTTAAGTTTTAACTTTTCTTTATCATTAATTATATGTATTCCTTTCTCCAGAACATAATTTCTATCATACTTAATAGTCTTCCAAACAGTATCTGACATATAAACTTTAAATCCTTTTTTAATATGTTCAAATATTGCAGAACTTATTGGGAAACCACCCATTTCTATTCCATCAATCAACAAATTTTCTTTTGATTTCTTGATTTTTTTTGTAAAATACTGACAAGGCGAAGGTAATACTAATTTGAAAATGTTGACTTCATTTGTATCCCAAATTAGGACGTCTATAGTACCTACCCCAACATCAAATGTAAGTATTCGCATTTTACGCCACAAAAATCCTTTAATTTAAAATCTATTGAGTTAAAATTAACAAAATTCATTTTTTAAGAATCAAATTTATATTATTTTTTTCAAGTTCATTAATTATTTCTTTTTAAATGTTAATTACTTCTGTTTTTTAACTTATATTCCTACTATTTTTAAAAAGTTAGAAAAGATATATTAATTTTCTATTTATTATATTTTCAGTATATTTATATAAACAATATGGAGGTGCAAGTCCCGTAAAAGAAAATTATCGACTTACCAGACGAGTAAAAATCCATGGTTGAAGTTGTAAAATAGATAAATTAGAATTAGACAAGTTATTGGAAACATCTAACATAAAAATTAGATCTCCTAAAATTATCATGGGGATCGGAGATGATGCTGCAGTTATAAAAATTAATGATGAGTTAGTCGCTATTAAATCAATTGACGTTTTTACTCCAATTATAGATGACCCAATATTACAAGGAAAAATCACTGCCTGCAATGTTACAAATGACATTTATGCAATGGGTGCCACCAACATTATTGGTGTCCTTGTATTCCTTGCTATTGACCCAGAAATGCCCCTTGAAGTTTCATCAGGCATTCTTAAAGGGTTTCAGGAATTTAGTATTAATAATGGAACAACTATAATTGGTGGACAAACAATCCAAAATCCTTGGCCCCTAATTGGCGGCGAAGCAACTGCTATTTGGCCAATTGATAAAGTAATATATTCTTCAAATGTAAAAATTGATGACTATTTAGTCTTAACAAAACCACTTGGGATTCAGCCAATAATGGCAGCTTATAGAATTGTCCGTGATGAAGAAAATGAATTTGCTGATAATATTTATGAACTACTTCCAAAAAAAGATTATGAGAAAATCGAGGAAGTCGTTATAAAATCAATGACTACATCAAACAGACCTGTAGCCGAAGTTTTTCAAGAAGTTGAAGTAAATGCTGCAACAGATATCACAGGTTTTGGGTTATGTGGGCACGCCGAAACAATGGTTGTAAAAAATAAAAATGTAGACATTGAAATCCAAAATATGCCAATATTTAAAGGAGCATTAGAAATTTCCGATTTTTGTTCCTATGGTCTTGAAGTTGGGCGTGCCTCTGAAACTGCTGGTGGAATGTTAATATCTGTTAGCCCTGACAATTTAGACCTATTATTACATGAACTTAAAAATAGACGTGTCCACCCTCATATTGTTGGAAGAGTAAAACATGGATCTGGTAAGGTTTATCTGGCTAAAGATGTTAAATTTACTGAATGTGAAGTGGTCTAAAAATGATGAAATATTTTAAAAGTCCAAGAATATTTCTAATTCCCAAATATGCAATTGGGTGCCACTTTCGATAAGATAATTGAAATGAAAAATTATTATTATTTTAACAAGATTTTACCATAATTAATTTTATTTCTTAAATTAATTGAAAATTTAATGACTATAAAAAAAATTAGCGAGAGAATTTAATAAATAGAGTTGTAGAGCGAAATATTTTTTAAAATAATATTAAAAAGTGCCAAAATTTGGTTAATTTAAAATTAAAAATGTACAAAAATATTGTATTACTCGACAATGAAGTAAAAATTTTAAAGAAAGTTAATTCTGCATTATATGGACGGTTAAAATATGTTGGAAAACGCCCTGAATTTTTAGATTACAATTTCTGGACTCGTAAAATTACCACTACCATTTCTGAGGCGGAGAATAAAAAAGAAATTAGTTATCACATAGTAATTGGTCTATCCCTATGGCAAGGGATGGTCGGGGATGAAAATTTACCTGATTCTATCAGCAACCTCGAATATTTGGAAGAATTAGTGTTATTCGACAATTTTTTAACTAAAGTCCCTGAGTGGATTACTAAAATTAAAAATCTAAAAATATTAGACTTGTCTAGTAATGAAATTTCTCAAGGCATTGAATTCCTTGGTCAATGTAAAAATTTGGAAGTCCTACTAATTAACGACAATAAATTAACTGAATTACCGCCTAATTTAAATAAATTAAAAAATTTAAAAGAATTAAAAGCTATTCGGAATAAAATAAAAAGAATTCCAGACTTAAAAGGTCTTAAAAAGCTTGTAGATATTGACTTATTTATGAATAATATCCAAGAAATTCCTAACTCCATTGGTGATTTAAGGTCATTAAAATATCTTACCCTCCAAAATAATAAAATTAAGACGATACCTCCCGAAATTGGAAATCTAACTAAACTCAAAAAGTTAAACCTCTTTTCCAATGAAATCGAACAAATACCGCCCGAAATAGGGCAATTAAAATCTCTAGAAAACCTTGACCTTTCTCGTAATAAGATAAAAATACTCCCAGATGAGATTTGTAACTTAAAATCTCTAAAAAGATTTGAAATTTATGAAAATCAATTAACAATATTACCGAAAAATATAGGAAACCTGACTAAACTCAAAAAATTAGACCTAAATCATAATAATATCTCTGAATTACCTCCTTCAATCGGTAACCTCAAATCTTTAGAATACCTCGACTTAACAATGAATTATTTAACAAAATTACCCACCGAAATTTGTAATCTAAAAAGATTGGTCGATTTAAAGTTAGGTGCTAATGAAATCCAAGAATTACCTGAAAATATAGGGAATTTAAAAAATTTATATTCGTTAATAATCGGTGGTAATCCACTTAAAAGCCTTCCAGAGAGCTTAAATAATATCAATTTAAAATACTTGGACATAGATAATTTAAAGCTCCCTAATCTTTCAAAAAAATTAAAAAAGATAATCAAAGAGACTCAAAAAGAGATCATTGAAGAACAAATACGACTTTATGAAATGTTTGATTAATTTATAGCCTCTTTTTAAAAAAATGAAATATTTATCATATAGTAAAATTATGTACTTAATAAAATTAGAATTGTAATATTTTCGTCCTTAGATCATTAATATAAATGAAATTGTAATATTTTCATCCTTAATATATATATTTCATATTCAAAAATTATATTAATTTATATTTTTTTAAATATAAAATATCGATTAAAAAGTAGTCTAAAAATGAATTAGTCTATAAAAGTCGAATTAATGACATAATAATATAAAAAAATTATGAAATTAAATAATATTTTATTAAAGGAGTAATAGAAAATGAATGAGAATTTTCCCTTAATTGGGGATAAATTTCCAGAAATGATTGTAACTACTACACATGGTGTTAAAAAACTGCCTGATGATTATAAAGGCAAATATTTTATTTTATTCAGTCATCCTGCCGATTTTACACCAGTCTGTACTACAGAATTCGTTGCATTTGCTAAAAGATACGATGCATTTCAAAAATTAAATTGCGACCTTATAGGGTTATCAATTGACCAGGTATTTAGCCACATTAAATGGGTCGAATGGATAAAGGACAATTTAGATGTAGAAATTCCATTTCCAATAATTGCAGACCATGGAAATGTAGCTAAAAAAATGGGCATGATCCACCCAAATAAAGGTTCTAATACTGTCCGTGCTGTGTTTGTTGTTGATACAGAAGGTATTATTCGGTTAATACTTTATTATCCTCAAGAAATTGGTCGAAATATGGACGAAATTTTGCGAATTGTTGAAATACTTCAGATTTCGGATAAAAATAGAGTAGCAATGCCTGCAAATTGGCCAAACAATGAATTAATAGGTGATAAAGTAATTATACCTCCAGCTCAAGATGTTAATACAGCCCAAGCTCGCTTAAAAGATAAAGGGATTGAATGTAAAGATTGGTGGCTTTGCTATAAAAAATTATAAATACTTTAACTTTACTTTTAATTTTTTTTTAAAATCCAATTTTTATAAAAATTAGAAAAAAAATACTTTTAAAATATATACTAAATCAAAAAATCTGGAAAAAAATGTTGAAATTCAAAATATTTTCGTATTTTTAAGTTATATCTTAACATTTTATAAATCTTTATTAGTTTGTGGTACATATCATCAAAAATGTGTTAAAAGAAGGTTGAATAAAATAGATAATTTCAAATATTTTAGCACCATTTAACACTTAATTGGAAAGGTGGTTTAGAAATTTGAAAATACCCATCATTGAAAAAGTTAACAATAAAATTAATAGAATAATCAAGAAATTTGATGATGTATCTTTAGAATTAAACAGTTCATTAAAAGAGACTGCCAATAGTATTTCAAAATCGATGGAACTTACTTCCAATAATTTAACTGAAGTTTCTAAATCATTTTTAGAAACAGCACAAATAATATCTACTTCATTACAAACTACAACTGAAAATTTAAACGAAGTAGCAAAAGCTTTTTTGAAAACTGCGCAATCATTAGAAAAAACTTCAATTACAATAGAAAAAGCGTTGGTGGAATCAACTTCAAATCTAATTTCTGCAACAAATAATATGGACCAATCATTAAAAAACGCAACTGAATCATTAGACTCTAGCTTAGATAAATTTACGACTGAAACCAATGAAACCATAAAAAATCTCGAAAAAATGTTTGATAAAGCATTGGACGAAATAAAAAAACTGCGTATTATTGCAGATAAAACAGGCATTAAGGTAAGAGCAGACCCAACGTCCATTTCAATTATACCTAAGGGTAGAGGTGTTATTTCGCGTATTGCCGAAGAAGTAAATGAGCTGATGAACACTAAAAAATCATCAGATTAAATTTTATATATACTAATTCTTAAAAAATTACTATTTATCACCGACAAATTGCTAATATCAATTTATCGGAAAAATTATTACTTATTTTGGAAATTTTGGTCTGACCAAAAATTTATAAATTATTTTGGATTTATTTAATTATTCAATAAAAAATATGTACGAATAATTAGAAACATATTTTCAAAAAAGTTTTTTTAATTTTAAGAAAATTTTAGATATCTATTTTATTAATAAGATATTATTATAAAGAATAAAATATTTATTTACTTGAAAAACAATTCAAAGAGTGAAAAAATATGGATTTTACCTTATTGTATATTGTATTGAGTAATTTTATTGTTAGTTTAATTTCATTAGTCGGAGTAATAACTTTAAGCATTAATGACAAAACGTTAAACAAAATTGTTTTTTATTTAGTTAGTTTTGCTGCAGGTGCACTAATCGGCGGAGGATTCTTACATCTATTACCCGAAGCTGTGGAGAAAATAAATTCATTAAACATATATATAATCCTTATCATCGGTTTTATTTGTTTTTTTATATTTGAAAAATTATTGGATTATCATCAATGCCATAATGTAGAAAAAGATCATATTTGCGAGCAACATTCATTCAAATGGTTGAATCTTATTGGTGATGGTATTCACAATTTTACAGATGGGCTGGTAATTGCTGTTTCCTTTATAACATCCTTTCAATTAGGTTTTGTTGCTACAATTTTAGTTATAGCTCATGAGATCCCTCAAGAGATTGGCGATTTTGGGGTACTCATTTATGGCGGCTTTTCCAAAAAACGAGCTTTATTTTTCAATTTTCTAACAGCGTTAACAGCTATTGGTGGTGGAATTTTCGGATATTATTTATTATATTCGCTCCTATCCATTTCTCCATACTTATTAGCATTTTCTGCGGGTGGATTTATATATATTGCAGCAGCTGACCTCATTCCCGAATTAAAGAAGGAAAATAGTGGAAAAAAGACTACATTTATTTCAATCCTATTTATAATCGGAATATTTTTAATGTGGTTTTTTAAAGTAATATTTGTTTAAAGCTAATTAAAGGAATTAAAATTGCCAAATATTAATATGAAAGAACAGACTATTAGCAAATATTTAAAACCGATTATTAGAAATTATGATCAAAATCCTAACAAGTGGTTTTCAACAAAATTTTTTGCTGAAAAATTCAATGTACACCCTTCTACTGTCACGGAGCATTTTCAAAGTCTATCAATGTTGGGACTTGTTGAATATAAAAAATACAAAGGTATCAAGTTAACTCCTCATGGGATTAAACAAGGCCAAATCTTAATGCGAAAACATCGCATTTTAGAATATTTTTTTTCAAATGAATTGGGACTAACCTGTGAAGAGGCATGCAAAGAAGCTTCTAAAATAGACATTTATATATCAGAGAAAATAATTGATAAAATATGTACAAAATTGGAGCATCCAAGGGTTTGTCCGTGTGGACATAACATATTTCATTATTAGGGCTTAGTCTGAATGTTAAAATTCAAATCATATACAATATAAGTTAATTGGATTTCTTCTACTCTCTATTTTTTTTACCTCTTAATAGAGTATTTTATTATCCTTCAAAAATTAAACTTTTTGTTAAATTATCTAAGTATTTTAATTGTTTTTGGAATAATTTATTTTCTAATATATATAGTTGAATTGCCCTTGGTCTTAATTTTATTTGTGATTTGATAAATGTTTTATTATTACCTTCCTTTATCCATTCATTGATCAAACTTTGGACCAATTGTTCTAATTTTTTTCCAAGATTTGATATTTTGGTACATAATTCATTATTTGGGTTGTATAGAGGAATTGGAATGTTTAATGGGTGTTTATGAATATTTCGCAAGGTTCCGCTTTTTCCAATACTCCCAAAATATTGGATAGAATAAGTTATCGAAGGCGAATTTAATACTGCCATAAGATAATAAGCTTCATCCAAATTATTTGTCGAATAATAATAAAGACTCGTATCAATTAATTCATAATTTGTTAAAACAGCTGATTTGACAATGCTACCGATTCCATTAAAAATTATTTTAATTTTTCTTTTTTGATTTGGATTAATTAATTTATTAAAATGATTAATTTCATTCCACAATTTCCCAATTTTAGTTCCCTCTTTTATATTTTCTTTATAATAATTATTCAGGAAATTAAAATGGATTTGCGCATATTTATTCAATAATTTTGGTTCATACTTGAAATCTTTTTTATTTATAGGTAAAACAACGTAATGGGTAGTTAACAACTTAAATGGGACGAGGTCAGTACTTTTTGCCACATTAAAAATGTACTTTTTTTCTATAATTGCGTTGTCAAAAGGTTTTTTATTCCAGGGATATTTGGCTTGAAAATCCATATAGGGTGATATTTTAACAAGTTTTTCATTAATTTCAAGATCTATATTAATAAAAATTAAATTTCTGGGTATTAATGACGCGCCTTGATAGAATTTACTGGAATATTCTGATTTTTTTTGGGGTAATAATAATTCTAATATTTTTAATGGGATAAATCTTCTTATAATTTTTGAATTTTCACTAATTGTATTATAATTGTATGGAACATAAATTTCTGGTCTTTTGAACTTGAATTCCCACTTAGAATCTTTTTTAATACAAAATAATTCAATTACATTTATTTTTAATCGCTCAAGAATTGGTCTAAAACCTTTTTTTGCTTTCAAACAGATGCTATTAATTCTAAATATATCCTCTGTAAATTTCCAAATGGTTATCTCTTTGAAATTTTTAAAAGTGCGGAATTTTGAATGTTGATCGCCATTCATAACCCCATTTGTCATAATAAAGAATATAATTCCTCCTTTCTTCAAAAAATATTGTGAAACATCTTCAAAAATAAGTGAGCTGATTTCTATTGATGTTGAGTATTTACCACCCCTTATTATCCCAAGTTCTAATGCTTTCATTCTTATTTTTTCTTTATATTCATAAGAATGAATACTATTGAGGACAATCCATGGTGGATTTCCTATAATTAAATCAAATTTAGGAAATTGCGCTCCTTTGTACTCTTTTTCAAACAATGGATTTAAAAGAAAAATATTAATTGAGGTATCTCTTAAATTGTTTAAATAATAAATTAACAATAAATTTGCTTTAACAATTAAAATTGCTATTGGATTTATATCAAACCCATAGATCCGATTTAAATATTTAATTTTGTCAGTGTCAGGAATATCTGATCTTATAATTTTTAATATAATTTCAATAAGAATCGTACCGCTCCCACAATTTGGGTCCAATACATAATCCCCAAGTTTATAGCTGTCATCTACCATTAATTTTGCCAATTCAGGCGGTGTATAATATTCTCCAAGATTACGTCTAGTTTTAATAGTAAACATTTCTTGATATAATAAATTAAAGAGGTCCATTGATTTAAAATTGTATTTATCGATTTCATTAAAAATCATTTTATTTATTTTATTAATTTGTATATTCCACTTAAATAATTCATCTTTAAAAATGTCTATTTTTTTTTCATCGAGAGTATTTTTAAAATTTTCAAGGTCTGTCCATTTCTTAAATAAAAGAACCTTTTTTGCAATAATAATTTTAATCAATAAGGAAATATATGAATGTTTGATGAATAGATCTTCATTCAATTCTGATTTTTTATATAATAAACTAAATTTTTTGGTCCATTGTTCTTTATCACTCATTATTTCTATATAATTATTGTTAGTTCTAAATAAATCTGAAATTTCATTTTTATATTCATAATAAATAGATGAATTTACACCAAAAACTTCTGAAAATTTTTGAGAAGTTAGTGGTATCATATAGAATTACCTATGAAAAAAAGCTTAATAATAAAAAGATTTTTATTATAATAAACTTCGTAATTGCTCATTATAGGGTTCAAAATCATCAAAAATAGTCAGTGGGTCTGCAGTTTTATCTAAAACAAATATTATAAACAAATCTTCATTAATTGAGATACATAGTAGATGTCCTTTTCCCTGTGTACTGGTGGCTACTAATACATCATCTCCCACTTTTAAAGTTGCATATTTAGTCCCTTTCAAAAAAATTGAGGTAGATTCCTCTTTCCATTCATTTATTACTCTTTTTATATCTGCAGAAATGTCCCAATCAAAAGTTTGAGATAAGACAAGTCCATCAAACATACATAATGCCGAATCGTCAACATTGTTACAATATTTAATAAATTGATTAATTATTTTATTTAATAAGCTAAATTTACCCTCTTCTGGTAGTAATTTTAGTTCTGTTTCTCCCGTTAATAATCCACCACTGCTTGAACTTCCTAATAATTCTCCATCCTTTACTTTATTATCACTTTTTAGGTCATCTGGTGTAAGTAAATTACTATCTTGTGATATATTAGCAGGAGTTAATAATCCTCTATTTTGGTTTAGGTCGTCCGATTCACCTATTAATTTACTACCCAATAATTCATTTGTGGATTCATTCGCTCGCTCGATTACTTTATTTGGAGCTGGTCGAGTCCCAAATAATTCTGAGGGTTTTAAATTTGTTTCACTAGGGACAAAAGCTGGTTTTCCTTGTTCATATTCATTATAATTTATTTCATCCGTAGGCTGGCTACTTGGAATTGAAGTATATTCATCCAAGGGAATATCTGAAGAGACGCCCTCACTAATCTTACCAATTTTTTCAATTTGAGATTCGTATTGACTAAATAATTTATTATATTTTTCTAATTCAAATTCCAAATCTTCAATTCTTTTTAATGCATTTTCTAATTGATATTTATTATCATACGCTTCTTTTTGGAGGTTCATTATATATTGTTCATATGATTCTCTGAGTTTTTGTGCTGCTTGTACATTTGTATCTTTTTTTAATGTAGCGACTGTATTTTCTAGGTCTTTAATAATATTTTTTTGGCCCTCTATTGTAATATTTGCTTTTTCTAATAAACCTTTTAATTTATTTATTTCTTCAAATCTGCTTTCATATTCTCCAATTTTATCAATCTGGTCAATTGCTTCTTCTAGATCAACTTCACTTTTCAATTCTTTAATTACATGGGATTTTTTCTTTAATTCTTTAGATAATTTTTTAATTTCTTTTTCTAATTCTTTATTTTTTTTCTTAATATCTTCTATTTCATCGTCTCTTTTGGAAATTTTATTTTCTAATTTTTCAATTTGTAGTTTTTGTTTATTATTTACCGTCATAAATTCTTTAATCAAATTTTGTTGCTTTTTAAATTGTTCTGTTATTTGTTCTTTATCTGAATCTGTGAGATTACCGATCAAAATTTTCTCAATATCAAACTCAAGTGAAATATCTTTAGGAGATATAACTGCTTTTTCAGATTCTTTCACTCTTTTTTTACTTTTCTCTTCCTCTAACTCCTTCTTGGTATCCTTAAGTTCAAGTTCTAAAATTTTAATACGTCTGTTTAACTCTTCCACTTTTAAATTATCTTCTAATGGGCTACTACTACTTGATTTTAATTTTTGAATCTCTTCTTCTTTTTCATTAATTTTGTCTTTCAATTCTTTAATTTTGGACTCATAAAGGTCGACTCCTGCATGTAATTTGTCTAATTCTTTTTGTAAATTGTCAATTTTAAGGCTTTTTCCCTCCGAATCGTTAATATATTTGGTGAGTTTATTATTTAATTCAATAATTTGTTTTTTATAATCATCGACCATTTGTTTATTATTATCGGAAATTTGAGTTGTAAGTTCTAATTCATTTTTAATTTTTTCTATTTTTTCATCTTTTTCCTGTATTTGTTTTTCAAGTTCTGAAACTTTTTTATTAATATTCTCTAAATTTTCATATAACTTGTTTTTTTCATCATTACTGGCGTCTAATAAATTTTTTAGATTTTTAATCGAATCTTCCAGCTTAGAATTTTTAATATTCGTTGCGATTAATTCTTTCTCTTTTTCTTTAATTTTAGATTGAGCATCAGAAAATTGAGATTCTAATGACGCGATATTTTCTTTTTGAGATTCTAAAGTTGAATTTAATTCATCAATT
>Ga0190360_1000884_pt1 | contig 15999 bp, 9 predicted proteins | sample 48721834_MG_FD_161271 | JGI IMG/M metagenome (GOLD analysis project Ga0190360, IMG submission 161271) | Hydrothermal vent microbial mat bacterial communities from Southern Trench, Guaymas Basin, Mexico - 4872-18-3-4_MG | ecosystem: Environmental > Aquatic > Marine > Hydrothermal vents > Microbial... | reverse complement strand
TTTTTCGATTTGGGGAGAGAAGATTATGTACAAAAAAGTATTAATACCACTTGATGGATCAGAGCTTGCAGAGAAAGCGTTTGAACATCTGAGATCTGTTGTTAAGGTGAACGAAATTGAAAAGGTGGTCCTTGTCAGGGTGGTGGAGGCTATCCTGCCTGATATAAAGAGCAATATTGGGGCTGAACATTTACACCAGGCAGAAGAAAAAAGAGAAAAGGAAGCCGAAAGATATCTTAAAAAAATCGCGAAAGAGTTAGCAGCTGAAAATATTCCTGCTGAAACCAGATTGGTAATTGATGGTGAACCTGCTGAAAAAATACTCGAGGTAGCCGAAGAAGAGGATGTGGATTTGATTATTATGTGTTCGCATGGAAGATCAGGATTTAAACGATGGTTGTTTGGGAGTGTTGCATCAAAGGTTTTGCATCATTCTCCAGTTCCAATGTTGATCGCTGTACCTGAGGAGAAAAAGAAACGTTAGATGTGAAATGTAATAATGTGAAATAAAAAAGGGTAGCTTTTAAATAAGCTACCCTTTTTTGTTTTCCATCTTTTTGATGGTACGGGTTTTTTGAGGGGCCACGCATGTGTTGAAAAATATTACTGCTCCAACAACCCAATCTTACTGTTATTTAAAGTACATCCAGCCCTTTTCTTCTGAATATCGTAATGAAAATTGCATGTACAGCAACCACTATTGCAACAACTATTATGGACATTGCACATGCACTTTCAAAATATCCATCATCTATCAGGTGGATGATTGTTATAGATGCAAGGTCTACTTTGGGTGATACGAGAAATATAACCGCACTGATTGTTACCATACTTCTCTCAAAGAAGAATAACATGTTGTTCCAGAAGCTTGTTCTGCTTAACGGAAAAATAACTCTGAAGAAAGATTTTGGAAGATCTGCGCCAAGAGAGGTTGAAGCTTCATCTATAGATTTATCAATATTCTTCATGTTTGTCATTGTGTTAAGCATACCAAGTGTAAAGTTAGCAACTATAATATTCAGGATTATTATGGAAGCTTTATAATACAGCCAGTTTACTTTGATAAATGCAAGGATATATCCAAGTCCCAGAACAAGCCCTGGTATAGCAGCGGGAAGAACGGTTATAAGATAGAGTAACTGGTGTCCTGCTGGTTTTCTTTTCTCAACTATGTAACCGGCTATAAGGGTTAACCATGAACCAAAGAATGCTACAACGGCTGAGATCCATAGGCTTGTCCATACCACATTAATGGATCTGCCCCTGTGGGCGAAATCATAATGTCTCAAACTGAATGTTGTTAGCCATTTCAGTATCTGTTTCGATTGGCCTGCTCTTCCGCCCCAGACATCCACAATAGATGTCCAGAATATGGTGAGAAATACAATAATAATTGAAAGTGATATGAGCATTGATATACCGGTAAATAGAACCTTTACTCCAGGTTTTGAAGGTCTGAGGAAGGGTCGAGCAGCACCACTGATCAGCGCGTAGTTTCTCTTGGTGAAGTAGTTATTCAAAACGAATGCAAGCACTGCGGGAACGAGGAGGATAACACTAATCGTAGCTCCGAGATCAAATCTCTGCATACCCTCAACCTGAGTGTAGATCTCTGTTGCCAGTACATTGTAATCACCACCGATAACTATTGGGTTTCCAAAGTCTGTGATTGTTAAATTGAACCCAAGGGCCGCTGCCGAAAAAATACCGTATCTGGCGGATGGTATGGTAATTTTACGAAAGACTGTTAGTGGTCCAGCTCCAAGAGACTCTGCAGCTTCATTCAATCTTGTATCGACTGCTGAGAGGGTGGTAATAAGTATTATCAATGCGTATGGGAAACAGTACAGAACCTCAGAAATTATAATCCCCACCGGTCCATATATATCCCATTTTGCTTCAAACCAGTTGGTAAAAAGACCGTTACGGCCAAATAAAGAAATAAGTGCGAGAGCCTGTACTACAGATGGTGCCATTAATGGAAGAGAAGAAACGGCTTTATAAAATGACTTTAGTTTTATGGTTGTTCTTGTTATGGCATATGCAACAAAAAATGCCATTGTTGTGGTAATTATTGTTGTTACTGTGGATACATAGAGGCTATGCCATAAAGATTTTCTGATGTATGATTTTCCGAAGTATTCAAAATAATTTTTTAGTGTTAGCTTTCCTTCCGCGATAAAGCTGGTTTTTAATATCTGAAAAAGTGGAAAAATGAGAAATACTATGAAAAATATGGCAAAAATGGTTATTATTATGTTTGCAATTGCCTGGTCGGAGAGAACTGTTTTTACAGGTTTAACTTCGATAGTTCTTGCTTCTGCCATGGTTGACCTCCAGTTATGATTGAAAAGCTAAAAAGTCCTCGGGCGGAAAGTATAGATATACTGTTTCGCCCATCTTTAGCATGGTTTTTTCAAAATCTTTCTCGGTAATATCTACGATAACATGGGATTCGCCGATTTTTACAAGGATTCTAACTATTACGCCAAGGAACGTTACAACCTCAATTTTACCCGCTTTAATGTTTCTTTTTTCGTATTCCTTTGGAATTTCGTTCTGTGTTTTGAAAAGTAAGATTTTCTCTGGGCGGATTGATAGAGAAACGTTCCCGGATGTAATACGTGAATTTTCAAGAACATTTTTGGCCACAACAAACTCACCCCATCCTCCTTTATCCTTCAATACATTGCCATAAAGCGTTCCCTCAAAAAAGTTGGAGGTTCCTACAAAATCGGCAACAAACTTTGTTTTGGGATTCTTGTAAATTTCAATTGGTCGATCCACCTGTTCTATATATCCATGGTTCATTACAATTACTCTATCTGATATGGAGAGAGCCTCCTCCTGATCGTGAGTCACATATACCATTGTTATCCCAAGTTCAACCTGAACTCTTTTTATTTCAGCTCTGAGATTGACCCTTATTTTCGCGTCAAGGGCAGAAAGAGGTTCGTCCAGTAGCAGGATTTCAGGATATGTTGCAAGGGACCTTATAAGTGCAACTCTCTGTTGCTGGCCACCGGAAAGCTCTGGAGGATATTTGTATTTTTGATCTTCAAGTCCAACCATCTCAAGTAGTTCATCAACTCGCTTTTCAATCTGGTCTTTTGGTACCTTATGCATCTTAAGTCCAAAGCCGACATTTTCGGCTACGGTCATATGGGGGAATAAAGCGTATGACTGAAAGACTATTCCGAAGTTTCTTTTCTGTGGGCTTAAATCATTTATTATTTTTCCATCATATTTTATAATTCCTTCCGTGGGAATTTCAAAGCCCGCTATCATTCTTAGAGTTGTTGTTTTTCCACATCCGGAAGGCCCAAGAAAGCATATAAACTCTCCCTGCTGCACTTCCAGATTCATATCTCTGACAGCTACAATCTTGTCGAACTTCTTTGTGATATGCTCAAGCACAAGATTTTTGGGCATTTCGTTCCTCCATCCTGACTTTGTGTCTAATAAATATTATGCAAAGCTCCTTTATGAAAAGCATGCATATGGGAATATAAATACTTGCTTAAAACAAAAATCCTCTCTTTAAGCACTAAATTCAAGTAAAAAAATTGATTATTGAAAATGCCAATAAATTAACAATCTTTTTTCTTTTGATAATTATAAAAAAGTAGGAACTCCCTCTCTTTTGAGGGAGTTCCCTTTGTTTCTGAATTGTAATGCTCAGAGTAGTTTATCTTAAGAACTTATCCTGCCAGGTGATGATTATATCTGCTCTGTTGATTGACTGCCACTCGAAATCCATTGGGATAAGCTTTATATCTTCGAGTTTCGGTAAATCAGGCCTTGCAGGTGGGATACCTGGCTTTGTTACACCGACCTTCCATTTTGCGTACAGTTTCATGGCCTCATCAGAAATAGCCCAGTCGAGGAACTTCTTCGCATTGTTTGGATGTTTTGCACCCTTCATAAGTGCATTTGCCTCGAGCTCGAATGCACTTCCTTCCTCGGGAAGGACAAGCTCTACAGGTTTGCCCTCTCTTTTGAGATTGGCTATAACAAAAGCAAAGGAGCAGCCGATTACATACTCACCTGCAGCTGCATATTTTGCAGGTTTTGATCCACTTTTAATATACTGTCCCATATTTTTATCCAGCTGCTCGAGGAACTCCCATCCTTTATTTTCTTTGACGGGTTTGTTTTTGTAATCTGGATCCATGGATTCAAGTATACCTGCAACCTGGAGGAACCCGGTTCCAGAACTTGCCGGGTTTGGCATAATTACGTGACCCTTATAAACTGGATTCGTAAGATCATGCCAGGATTTTGGCATTGGAAGTCCATACTCTTTGAGTTTTTCTGTATTTACAGCAAACGCTGCCAGATACAGGTCAATAGCATACCAGTAATCATTTGGATCTTTAAACTTTGCAGGAATCTTATCTCCATCTTTTGGTTTGTATGGTTCAAAGAATCCTCTCTGTACATAATCCATCAGATAGGTTACTGCCCAGCCATATACCACGTCGGCCTGCGGGTTTGCCTTCTCGGCGATTAGTTTCGCACCGAGAATGCCTGTAGAAAACCTGGTCCAGTTTATCTTGAGACCAGTGGCTGCTTCTGCTGCTTTGATGTACTCCTGTGTTTCATCTGTTTCAAGGGATGTGTAGAGTGTAATCTCGTTCCCCTCTTCAACGGCAGCCTTTTTACCACCCTTCTCTTTGGTTCCGCCTGCAAATAACAGACCTGGTACAAGCAATGCAAGAACGGCTAAAAGAACAACTAACCTCTTCATTTTAATACCTCCTCTTATTAAAATTTTTTAGGATTTAAAAATAAACAGGGTAGTGCCTGTAGAATAACTGCCTCAAAACCACCCCCTTTCGGTTTTATAAGATTATGAATGCTCTCTGTAAAAGGTATGCCTTTTTTTGGGTAAGGGATGAATTTCGATGCTTCTATTTACAACCAGTGAGTAATTAATAATGAGGTTCATTTTTAATTTTTATATTTTAATTTTACAAAAAGTTATTTTATACTAAATGGTTTTGAAAGTCAAGAAAATAATTAAAATTTGGTTAGATATGTACCTATCTATTATTGTAGATGTTGGAAATTTTAAGTCAAATTAGATTGCTTCTATAAGTTTGGTAGGTTTTTTATCTTTAAGCTCTTCATCGAAGAGTGTATTTTTTTGTATTTCTTTTATGGTTTTAATTCCTGCTATCATCATAGTTCTGGATAGTTCATCCTTTATTTTTTGAAGGTATAATTCTATACCTTCTTCATCTCCACCAGCAAGGTAGATGAAGGCGGGTCTTCCAATCCCAACAATATCAGCACCCATGGCCAGTGCTTTAAAAACATCCTCGCCTGACCTAATTCCTCCATCCAGGATAATGAGTGCCTCATTTCCGACGGCCTCTTTTATTTCTGGTAGCATATCTATTGTCGCTGGCAGGCTTTCTAGGATTCTTCCCCCTCTATTTGTAATAAATATTGCACTTGCACCTGCACCCACTGCTTTTAATGCATCTTCAATTGAAAGGATACCTCTTATTACTATTGGAACAGGTGACCTTGATATTATTCTTTTAAGGGATTTTTCATCTACAATGGCTGCTCCTTTTAAATCTGTCAAATCGATGGTAAGGCCACATAGTCTTGCTCCCGCACCCAATAGTTTTTCCAGGTTTTTGATTGTTGAAAATTCTCCCCCTGATGGATTTAAGAATGGAATTCCATACCCCGAAACCTCTTCTATGGGGTTTGTTATGTAGGAGAAATCATTTCCTTCATCCTCGATTTCTACAATACATCCTATTGTTCCTCCTTTTCTTGCCCCCTTGAGAACTTTGATATTGTAGTCTTTTTCCCCGTACAATCTATTGAAGTTTCTTTTCATTCCTGATATGGGGGATAATATTACAGGCAGGTCCAGTGGTATTCCGAATATGTTTGTTCCAGTATTTATGTTGTCTGTGGATTTCAACAATTGGGGCTTAATAAAATATTTTTTGAATGATTCAACGTTTCTTCTAAATCCTTCTCCATTTCCAATGCCACCTATGCCCGGTATTCGACCTGCACATGCTCTACCATCACATACGATGCATACAGAGCATATTCCCTCAAGTTTCTCGAGACTATTTTTTCGGATTAAGCCGTGATTAAGTTCTCCCTCATTTCCCAGTGTTATTTTCACCGTTTTGACACCGAGATTTGCTCTGGCCAGTGCTTCTTCTCTTGTTCTTCCTACTGCAATAACATGGCCGCATTTTTCCACATTGCTCGTGGGAATGTGTATTACCTGACCTACGGAGCATGTGATAAAAACGTTTTTTACTCCCTCAATATTGAGAGCCTCCTCTATCCCTTCTATTTTCTTAATTACACCGCTTCCGGGGATCATTGCCCTTTCAACTGCAACAAGATTGTACTTTGGAGTTAAATCCCCGGGATCCTGACCCAGTGCTATTCTGATTGCCGCCTTTATCAGATTTACACCGCTTGAGTAAGGATATGTGTAGGCTGACATAAAGCCACCGGAGAGTCTGGAAGCAATCTCTCCGACCATTGCTCCTTTTTGTGTTATTTTAATATCTCCTTTGGCAGCTCCGATTTCAATACCCAGTGCCCTGATTCCTTTTTTAAAAACTTTAATACCCTCATTGACCAATTTTTTATCAAGATTCGTGGGCATTATATGTCCTGTTTCTACGAAGTAGGGCGGAAACTCTATTATTCGGTCTGCAACACCTGTAATAAAAATTTTCCCATTCCAGACAAGGGCATCAATGCTCAGCTCTGGACCTTCCATATAACTTTCAGCAATGAGTTCACCTCTGGGAGATGCATTTTTGGCTCTTTCATAGGCAAATCTCAGGGATTCAGTATCTGTAACTTTCATTACCCCCCGTGCTCCCATATTATCAACGGGTTTTATCACAAAGGGAAAACCAAGCTTTTCAGAAGCGGCTTTGACATCGTCGTAGCTCCAGCAAGGATAGAACTCTGGTTCAGGGACATTATGTTTTTTAAGCCTTTCTCTCATCTTAACCTTATGTGTTGTTGCCTCTGCAACATCTATTCTGTTGCCGGGAAGATCGAGGGCATTCTGAACTGCAGCAACAGTAAGTGAGGCATCAGTGCCAACCGTTATGACTCCATCTATTCTCCTTTTTTTTGCAAACTCTTTTGCAATTCTAACTGTTCCGTCAACATCTCTTGTGCTCATCACAACTGGAAAATCAGCTATTTTCATTCCTGGGGCTTCAGGATTGTAGTCTGTTACCAGTGTTAACAATCCCATTTCTTTTGCTATTTTTATTGCAGGAACCTGAAGTATACCTGCTCCAATTATCATAAGAATCCTTTTCATTTTTTCCTCCAGCTGCATGATATGAGTCTATCTTCATCTTTATTCTTAAATATCGAGATGTTTTCGTAATCTATAAGTACGATTATATGGGGTATATGGATTTATTGGAGAAAATCAGGATTTTAGGAATTACCGGAGCACCTTTAATTGATCTATGATGCCAGGTTTTGATAGTGTTTCCTGGACATATTTATATTAATTTGAGATGCTTTCAGATTTTACGAGATAAGAGGTTCATTTTTGCGAAATGCGGTTGCTTTTAGGAGTGATACCAGTTCATTCTGGTCGTTTATTATCTCGATTTCATAAACTCCAATATTTCTTCCCAGATGCTTTTCCCTGCATATTGCTGTTATCTTCTCGCCTGCTCGAACAGCCTTTAGGTAGCTTATGCTCACATCAATGGCCAGTGCTATTGTACCGTGGCTGTTTGATGCCAGAGCAAAAGCAACATCTGCCAGTGAAAATATTGTACCACCATGGCAGACAAGTGCAGCATTAAGGTGATTTTCCTTAACGATCATGCTTACCTTTGAATATCCCCTTTTAACTCTTTCGATTTTCATGTCGAAGAGTTTGATCAGTCTGTCATTTTTTTCAATAAACTCTCTTATTTTTTGTAACATTCCTAAAAAATCCCCTTCTTCCCGAGAGATTAAGATTTTAAACCAAATTGCGCATACCATATATATTATACAGGATAGTTCCATTAGTATAATTATTTTAACTTTATTTTGAGTGTAAAAATTACAGGTACCGGGCCTATCCAGATGAGTACCTCCATTTTTCTTGAATATGCCTATTCCCCATATTATTCTTTGTGTTGAATCCCCTTTCAATGAATTCTATTATTAAGATTTTTATATTTTTACTTTTTCAGTAAATTTAAGAACTTGATAATTGAACGAATGTCGAGTTTTCTGAAAAATAGAAATCCTAATGCAAAATAGAATCAAAAATGTTGGAGTGCCGGCGAACTTCGAACAACTTAAATGCATATTTATTGATTTCTTTATTTTGTATCAATAATTTGCGTCTCATAATGAAAACTCGAAGTTCGCCCTAATTATATAATTTAACTGGGTAAGATTCTGTGAAGAATACTGAAAAAGAAACCAAAATTGATCAGAGATTTCCAAGAGATATACAGTATATTAAGTTCTGTGCCTATGGTTTTTTAAAAAACCTCAAGTTTTACGATCCTTTTATCATCCTTTTTTTCAGAGAGATGGGACTTAGTTTTTTTCAGATAGGAGCCCTCTATTCAATAAGAGAAATATCAACAAACCTTCTCGAGATTCCAACGGGATTCATTGCCGATTCATTTGGAAGAAAAAGAGCGATGTTGCTGTGTTTTATTTCATACATAATAAGTTTTTTAACAATCTATTTCTCACCAGGTTACTTTTTCTATGCTGTCGCTATGGTCTTTTTTGGAGTGGGCGAGGCTCTTAGGACTGGGACTCATAAGGCAATAATTCTGGAATATCTTAAAGTTAGGGGAATACTTGAGCATAGGGTTGACTACTACTCCCATACAAGAAGTTGGGCCCAGCTTGGTTCTGCAGTTTCTTCAATTGGTGGAGCTTTACTTGTTTATCTTTCGGGTTCCCTTGATATCATTTTTCTGGCCACAGTATTTTCCTATTTTCTGGGTTTTCTGCTGATAAGTACTTATCCATCTTATCTCAATTATGATAAGCAACTTGAGGTTAAACGGCCTGGATCGAAAAAACTTATTGATACATTTAAAGATTTTTTACAGATTTTCAGGTCCTGGAAAGTTTTCAGAATATTTTTAAACTCTGCTCTTTTCGATGGAGGATTTAAGACTCTTAAAGATTATCTTCAACCGGTTCTTAAAAATTACATTGCAATTATTCCTATTCTCCTTTTCATGGAAAAAGAGAAGAGACTGGGAATAATAGTTGGACTTGTTTATTTTTTTCTGTTTATACTGACAAGTCTATCATCCAGATGGTCGTACAGGATAAATAATGCTTTTGAGAGCGAGTTGAAACCTCTTAATCTTCTTTTTCTTGTTGGTGGATTTATAATCCTTTTTTCAGGGATTTTTTATGAGGCAGATTATTTTGTTCTTTCCATCCTTGGTCTTATTCTTATGTATCTAGTACAAAATATGAGAAGACCTTTGATGGTAGGTTATATAAGTGGTGTTATTAAGAGTCGGGTAATGGCAAGTGGGCTTTCAGCTGAGAGCCAATTAAAAACAATCGTAGTTTCTATATTTTCACTGATAGTTGGTTTTATTGCAGATATAGTTGGAATTGGGTATGGTATAGGGTTTGTTGGCCTTACTGTCCTGGTATCCTTTACATTTCTGGGCCTTCGAAAATTATAGTTATTGTAATTCGTTATCACGAGATCGAATAAAAAAATTGATGCAGTAATGGAAAACTTTGAAAATTCTCTGTAATATAATTTGTTTTATCTACCTTATAAAAATTTAAAGGTATTTCCTTATTATTTAGAAATCTTTTCCTGACATTTGTTTAAAGACGTTTGTTTAAAATAGAAGTTAGCTGATAGAGGAGTCAGCCTTTCATGAGATATTGTGTTTGCATGAAACAGGTGCCTGATACACAGAACATTAGAATAGATCCAGAAAAGGGTACACTTATAAGGAAAGGAATACCCGTTATAACAAATCCTTTCGATGAATCAGCACTAGAGCTTGCTTTTGAAATCAGGGACGGGATGGGAGGTGAAATAACAGTATTAACGATGGGGCCTCCATCCTCCGAAGAAGTTGCAAGGGATGCCATATCCCTGGGTGCTGACAGAGCATTCAGACTTACCGATGGCATTTTTGCTGGGTCTGATACCCTTGCAACCAGTTATATACTGAGCATGGCTATACAAAAGACAGGTCCATACGATGTTTTACTTTTTGGAAAACAGGCTATTGATGGCGATACGGCTCAGGTTGGGCCTGAGGTTGCTGGTTTCCTTGGTGTTCCCGTTATTAGCTTTGTTACAGATGTTATAGAAGTAAGTGGGGATGGCATTCTTCTTGAGAGGGCAACTGATGAGGGCAGGGAGAAGGTTTACTGTGATTATCCTTTAGCTATTACTGTTGTAAAGGCAGGAAAGAGATTGCGAATGCCGACCTTGAAGGGAGTTCTCAGGAGTCTTAAGGCAGAGGTGGGATTGTTTACACATGAAATGATAGATGTGGAGGTTGATCGGTGTGGGTTAAAGGGCTCTCCTACGAGGGTTAAAAAGGTCTTTTCTCCCGAGATAAGATCAAAGGTCCGTTTCATTGAAGGTAGCGTGGGTGAAAAGGCAAGGGAAGCGGCAAGAATAATAAAAGAAATTGTGGGTTAAGTGTGAGTTGAGTTGATTCTGGTTGGATAATTGTATTTTGGCTTTTTATATGGGTTTGAAAAGCCGGATTAGAGAAATCGGATCAGAGAATAACTGACCCGTGTGTTTGACATTGGTTATTATATGTCTTTTATTTTATGTGGGTTGAAAGATTTATTGATCGTTGCATAATTTAAATGATTTTGAGTATTATTCTGAAAGTTAAAGGGATTGTTCAATGTCTGCTTATAGGGATATATGGGTTATCATTGAGACTATGAGGAGTGGTATTCATCCTGTAAGCCTTGAGCTGCTCTCAAAAGCCAGAAAGTTAAATGAAAGTTTAAATCAAAATACGGTAGCTGTTATTTTTGGAGACCAGGGGAAAAGCACTATAGAAACCCTGGAGAGGTATGGGCCTGATATAATTCTTCAGTTGTTTGCCACTCAGACTACCATGAATGGGGAAACCAATATCGATTACAGAACCCATGAAAATTATGAGGATGAGAAAAATAAATCTGATGATTCAAAGCTGGATTTAATAAAACATTCTTCAGGAAGAGATTCGGATCGGGAAATTATAGATTATAAAAATACCGATCTTCTTTCCAGGATTATACTCTCTGCCATTAAAGAGTTCAGGCCTCTTATTATACTCTGTGGAGCAACATCGTTTGGTAGAACCCTGATGCCACTTATAGCCGTTGGAGCCCAAACTGGTTTAACTGCTGACTGCACCGATCTTACAATGGATGGTGAATTGCTTCTCAGTACCAGACCTGCATTTGGTGGAAATATCATGGCTGTTATTGGTTGTGAAATCGCACGACCTCAGATGGCCACTGTTAGACCTCATACTTTTAAAAAAGTTGTTGTGGACGGAAGACCTTCTTCTGAGATAAAGGTGCGCAGATATGATATTCAAGTTTTCAGAACTGGAAGAATAGTGGAGCGAATTATAGAGGACCTGGAGATAGACATAAGTGAGGCTAATATTATTGTTTCTGGAGGGAGGGGCCTTGGTGGCCCTGAGGGTTTCAGGTTGCTTGAGAAATTAGCCAGTAAACTCGGTGGTGTGCTTGGTGCCTCAAGGGGTGCTGTTGATCTCGGCTGGATCAGTTATGCACACCAGGTTGGTCAGACTGGTAAAACGGTAAGTCCCAAGCTTTACATAGCCTGTGGAATTTCGGGCGCAGTTCAGCATATAGCCGGTATGAAAAGTTCTGAGAAGATCATAGCGATTAATGAGGACCCTGAAGCACCTATATTTGAATATGCCGATTACGGGATAGTTGGAGATCTTTATGAAATTATTCCACGTTTGATAAGCGAACTGTGAGGAGAATGATTTCGACCAGTACAGATTTTTAATTGTAAAATTACAGGAATTGGTGAAGTTATAATTTTAATATATGGATTTATAAAGTATGGAAGATACCTGTATCTACGAGGTTAATGGGGATAAAAATGGACTCAGGATAGTTGATGGTTACGACAAAGTTGAACAGGGGTATACAGACTACCTGAGGGATGAATCAAATGTTTATGGATCAGGTGTAAAAAGGATTTATTTTCCAACCAGTATTTCCAATTTAGTTTATGCTGTCAGAGAAGCGCTGGATAATGGCGAGAGTTTGACAATATCGGGTGGAAGAACCGGTATTTGTGCTGGAGCTGTACCCTACGGTGGTTACATAATCTCTCTTGAAAAAATGAAGCGAGTTCTTAAAATCTGGAAAGATGGAAATGGCAATTATCTTCTGAAAGCACAGAGCGGCATAAGACTGAACGAGATATCAAATATACTCAGGAACAGGATTTTTTCTGGCATTGAAGTTGATGAAAAATTTTTAGAAGAAAAAAAACGATATTTTTATCCGCCTGATCCAACGGAAACCTCTGCCACCCTTGGTGGAACTGTGGCAACAAACGCATCTGGGGCAAGAACCCTTTACTATGGGCCGACAAGAAACTGGGTGGAGGAACTCACGGTAGTTCTGGCTGATGGAAGAGTTTTAAAGATTAAAAGAGGTGATATTAAGGGAGAAGATGGGGTTTTCAGGATACCGGTAGCTAACGGAGGTTATTTTCAGGTTCCAGTACCGAGGTATAATATACCGAAGGTTAAACACTCTGCTGGATATTATTCAAGAAAAAGAATGGATCTTATTGATCTTTTTATAGGAAGTGAGGGGACCCTTGGAGTGATTGCAGAGGTTACTGTGAGGCTGGTTAAAGAACCTGATTACCTTTATGGCGGTGTATTGTTTTTCGATAATGAGGTGGATTGTATAGATTTTGTGGAGAATACAAGGCGGGAATTTTCTCCTCTGGCTCTTGAATATTTTGATGCCTCTTCTTTGAATTTACTTCTTGCAGTCAAACGAGATCAGGGTCCCACTTCGGAGATACCGGATTATTCTGAAAATAGGTATGCAGTTTACCTTGAGTTGTTCAAAAACCATTATGAAGATTTTATTAAGCTACTGGACAGATTTGAAAAGTATCTTTTTAAATATGGGATTAGATCTGACGAGGTGATATCGGCACTTAATAAGAGAGACCATGGGAGGCTAAAAAAATTCAGGCATCAGGTTCCAGAGAAGATAAATTCCATTATTGCAGAACGAAAGAAGTCGATTCCTTCTCTCCATAAGGTCGGTACTGATTTTTCTGTTCCCAATGGGAAATTAAGGGAAATGATGAGTTTTTACAGAGAAACACTCAATCAATCGGGAATTGAATATTATATATTTGGGCATATTGGTAATAACCATGTTCATGTTAATATGGTTCCCCACTCCGAGGATGAATTACAAAGAGCAAAGATACTGTACAGGCGCTTTTGTGAGATGGCTGTTAAGCTTGGTGGCTCGGTTTCGGCTGAACATGGGATTGGAAAGCTTAAGAAAGAATATCTCAGGATATTATTTGATGATAGTACCATTTCTCAGATGAAGAAGATTAAGATGACTCTTGACCCTGAGGGAATGTTAAATCCGGGGAATTTGTTTTAAGGACTTGAAATCATATCGGTGGAGTAGCTTTTAAAATTCCTTGATATATTTAATTGATATTGATAGATTTGCTCAAAAAGATTTGAGGTGGTTAGTAATGAAACTCTCGTATAACTGGCTATCCGAATATGTGGATATTTCTGATATAGATCCATATGAGGTTGCGGAAAGACTTACAATGTCAACATCGGAGATTGAAGGTATCCATGAAGTGGGGGATGGCCTAAATGGTGTCGTAATAGGGAAAATACTTGAGGTTTCACCGCATCCCTCTTCAGACCACCTTTATGTTGCAAAGGTTGATGTGGGGAAACAATTACTTACCGTTGTAAGTGGGGCTCCAAATACAATCAAGGGAAGTTTTATACCGGTTGCTTTGCCGGGAGCAAAACTTCCAGGTGGGATAAATGTTAAACCGGCAAAATTAAAAGGTGTTCTTTCGGAAGGTGTTGTATGCTCGGAAAAAGAGCTTGCTGTAAGTGATGACCATACTGGACTCTGGCTTCTCGATAGAGAAAAAGTAGATTCAAATGCACTATCACCCGGAAAGCCGATTACGGATGTATTTCCAACAAGGGATTATATAATAGAAATAGACAATAAAAGCCTGACAAACAGACCAGATCTATGGGGCCACTATGGGTTTGCCAGGGAGCTTTCAGCAATATTTAAAAGAGAACTCAAATCTTTATTTTCAGAAGAAGAGAGGGAATTGGTCCTGGGTTTTAAGGATGGTGAAAAAATTGAAGTTGAAATATGGGATCGGGATCTCTGTCAGAGATATACCGTTATAATGATGAGTGGAATAAATGTAGGTAAGAGCTCCTATCTTCTGCGCCGCAGATTATTTACACTTGGTGTAAGGCCAATAAATAATATTGTGGATGTTACAAACTATATTATGCTTCTAACAGGTCAACCACTCCATGCCTTTGATGCGGATAAGGTGGCAGGAGGAAAGATAATAGTCAGAAGGGCAGAGGATGGAGAGGTTGTTACAACGCTGGATGGAATTGACAGAAGGCTTGGGAAGGATAATCTCGTTATCGCCGATCCTGAAAAAGCAGTAGCAATAGCCGGGGTAATGGGCGGGGCAAACTCTGAGATTGGTGAAAGTACAGAAAGAATACTCATCGAGTCAGCGAACTTCAATGGTGTGAATATACGGCGTACTGCATTGAAAATTGGTCTGAGAACTGAAGCAAGTAACAGATTTGAAAAAAGCCTGGATCCTGCACTCACAATTGATGGATTAATAGGTTCTGTTCTCCTGATTAAAAAAGAGGTTGAGGGGGCTGAAATAGCCTCACCTATAGCTGATTGTAATTATGCAGATTTAAAACCAAAGAAAATCTTTCTGGATTGTAACTGGGTGTCGAGAATTCTTGGAACAGAAATAAAAGAAGAAGAAATTATTGATATCCTGCAGTTACTACTTTTTAAAGTTGAAAAAGAGAAAGGGGATAGATTGTTGGTTACTGTCCCATCTTTTAGAGCAACAAAGGATGTTACCATACCTTATGATCTCGTTGAGGAAATTGGAAGGATATATGGCTACAATAGGATATCACCTGAATTACCAGATATAAAGAGCACTCCACCTCCAAAAGACAGAGAGATCTTTTTTATAAGAGATCTTAAAAGAATATCTTCCCTTGAACTTGGATTTACAGAGGTATATACGTACTCATTCCAGGAAGATGCCTTTCTTGATATGTTTTATAAAAGCGGTGAGAAGTTTGTTGAGTTGTTTAATCCTGTAAGTTCCACTATGTCAAAGATGAGAAGAAGTTTAATACCTGGTTTGTTCCCATTAATAGAGAAAAATCACCGCTACAGAGAGGAGTTTTCCGTATATGAGATAGGTTCAGTTTATATACCGATTTCGATGGGCGGTGAAACCCGAAATAACAGTACGACTGAGGGAAAGCCTGCAGATGCTGGATTGTTGCCGGATGAAAGAAGAATTTATTCAGCACTTGTATTGAAGAGGAATAATGAGAAGGGTGTCTTCTTTTATCTAAAAGGAAAGCTTGAGTCTCTTTTTTCAAGGCTCTATGTAGATGATTTTGATTTTGTTGCTTTTGAGGATAGGGATGTTCCAGAGCTTTTTGTCAAGACACTAGGTGGTAATGGTGAGATTTTTCATCCTTCTAGAAGGGCTTTAGTTGAGGCAGGTGGAAAATTGGTGGGATATATGGGTGAGTTAAATCCGCGATTACTCAAGGCCATAGGAATTGATTACAGAAGATTCAGGGTAGCGGTTTTTGAAATCGATGTTGAAGAGCTGCTTGAGGTTGTTGAAGAGCATTCAGA
>Ga0190360_1000883_pt1 | contig 16002 bp, 17 predicted proteins | sample 48721834_MG_FD_161271 | JGI IMG/M metagenome (GOLD analysis project Ga0190360, IMG submission 161271) | Hydrothermal vent microbial mat bacterial communities from Southern Trench, Guaymas Basin, Mexico - 4872-18-3-4_MG | ecosystem: Environmental > Aquatic > Marine > Hydrothermal vents >... | reverse complement strand
CCTGGGGAAGGTCCGCTCCTTCCGAAGGTGATGTTCATAGGGGAAGCTCCGGGGTTCAATGAAGATGCGAAAGGACGACCATTCGTGGGAAGAGCAGGGGAGGTGCTTGATAACGCATTGGAAGCGATTGGCCTGGAAAGAAAGGAAATTTACATAACAAACGTTTTGAAATGCCGCCCCCCGGGGAACAGAGACCCGAAACCTGAGGAGATTCGCAACTGTACACCCTATCTCGACAGGCAAATCTCGCTTCTCAGGCCGGGTATTATAGTTACGCTCGGAAATTTCGCAACATCTTACATTCTGGAGAAATTCGGTTTCAAGGCGGATGGTATAGGGAAGGTTCACGGAAAAATTTTCGGGGTGAGCAACCTCCTCATCCGGGCGAAGATACTGCCCATGTACCACCCTGCTGTCATCCTCCGCAACTCAAACCTTTTCGAGAATTTCATGGAAGATTTCAGAGTTCTAAAGACCCTTATGCAAAAATGATCAGAATTCTAAGGAACATTCCGCCCATCATTATCGCAAACAGGACTTCGAACACTGTTATGAAGGTCGCACGTTTCCAGCCAGTCTCTTTGACAAGGGCCGCAATAGTCGCCGCGCACGGGATGTAAAGCATTGTGACAAAGGCAAACACCAGCATCTGAATGGGTGTGAGGACACCGGCGAAATTCGTCGTCCCCAGCAGCGCGGAAAGCATGATGAGCGTTAACTCCTTCCTCAATATCCCGAAGACGAGCGCTATCCCTGTGACCGCAGGAAGACCGAGCCACGCAACGGTAACGGGATTGAGAAGGCTGTTTATCACCTCCAGCATACCGGCAAACTTGATAATTTTTATGATGAGAGTGCTCGCTATTATTATGGGGAACGCTATGTAAATGAAATCCTTCAACCTGAACCACGTCTGCTTTAGCGTTGTTCTCACGTGCGGCAAGCGAAGAGGGGAAATTTCCATTATCAGGCCTGTCGGTTCGCCAGGGAGCACACGGAAGGCAACCCTCCCGAGGGCAAACACTATTGCGATGTCTATCACATATAAACCGATTGCCCACCAGATGCTAACAAACCTTGCAACCAGACCGAGTATAACAGTCGTTACGGCGGCGCATGGTATAAGCGTGGTAACGAATATCGCTATTAACCGCTCTCTTTCCGTTTCCATTATCCTACAGCTCAGGCATGCCGGAACGTTGCAACCGTAACCCATGATGATGGGGATGAACGCCTTTCCGTGAAGCCCTATTTTGTGCATGAAGTTGTCCATGAGGAAGGCGATGCGCGACAAGTAACCCGAATCCTCAAGAATGCCCAATACGAGGTAGAACGGAAGGATATATGGAATGACAACGGTCAGCCCTGCTATCACGCCTTCCAAAAGACCCGTGATGAAGTGCAGAACCACGTCGCCACCTACAATTGTTTCCAGCATTCCAATTGCCCCTGCGAATCCCCCCTCGATTAAACCAGAAAGAAAATCGCCGAATGTGAAGATGGCAAAGAACATGAGTAGAACAACGGCTATCATGATGGGATAGCCCCATACTCTGTGAGTGATAATGCTGTGCAGCATCTTTGAGTGCGACTTCCTTTTCTTAACCGGTTTCTGGACGTCCTTCGCTATGCTGCTTATTACCGAATATTTTTCGCACGTTATTGCCGTGGGGCATGAATGGCCATGGATTTTTTCGATACCCTTCTCTGCCTTTCTGGCTTCGTAAAGGAGTTGTTTATTTGACGATGCCAGCCCTCGAACTTCCCTGTCCTTCTCGAGTAGTTTTACGGCAACCCATCTCGGAGGGTAACCGGTTTCAGATTTCCTCGCGATTTTTTCCAGCTTCCTGAGGTTTTTTTCTATCTCCTTCCCGTATACGATTTTTTTCGGTTTCTTCACCTTTTCGAACATCTTTATCGCTTTCTCGGCAACCTCGTATATTCCAACGCCTTTCGTGGCGATGGTGGGAACAACGGGAACTCCGAGGAGTTTTTCCAGTTTTCTGTAGTCTATCCTTATACCCTTCTTTTCCGCCATATCAACCTGGTTGAGAGCAATGACCAGCGGCGCACCAATCTCTATGAGTTGCAGCGTCAGAAACAGGTTTCTTTCGAGGACGGACGCGTCCACCACGTTTATCACGACATCCGGCTTTTCCTTCACTATGTATTCTCTCGCTATTATCTCTTCCAGCGAGAATGTGGAGAGCGAATAAATGCCTGGGAGGTCTATGACGTCTATTACGTAATCCTTGAAGCGGAACGTTCCCTCTGCCTTTTCCACTGTTTTGCCTGGCCAGTTCCCTATGTGCTGATGGAGCTTCGTCAGGTGGTTGAATATTACGGATTTCCCGACATTGGCGTTTCCAGCGAGTGCAATCCTCATCTTCTTCATGTTTACACCCTCACGAAAATCTTCCTTGCCATGCCCCTTCCTATTGCGAGTCTCGAGCCCCTCACCATGATTTCCACAGGTCCACCGAACAACGCGGATTTAACGATTCGGACCCTCGTTCCGGGGGTCAATCCCATCTCCTCCAGTCTCCTTTTAACGCGAAACCCCGTTTCCACCGAAACCACCTCTCCTGCCTGCCCCGGCCTCAAATTAACCAGACTCACGACACCCCTTTTGTAGGATGGTTCGCTTATCTGTTTTTCTATTGCCTTTTCCAGTTCCTCAGAGATGGAATGCTCGAGTTTGCATGCCTCCTCATGTATCCTGTTTTTTGACAGGCCGAGCCTTTCGAGAAACTTCTCCAGCAGCCTGTGCTTCCTGAGTATCATGGCTCCGAGTTCGCGACCCTTTTTTGTCAGGGTCACGCCCTTGTAGGGTTCGTAATTGAGATATCCCCTTTTATCCAGCTTTTTGAGCATTTCAGAAACGCTTGGCGGAGAGACCTTAAGAATTTTTGCTATGTTGGTGGTTGTTAATTCCTCTTTTTTTTCAATCAACCTGTAGATGGCCTCCAGATATTCCTCCACGTTTTCCGATACCATAGAGGTATTTAGGTACGCCTAAATATTTAAATGTTGGCGTTTAAGCATCTTTATCTGGTCAAAAAATAAAATTTTAGATTTCAGCTCCTGTTTCACCCCTTTTGTAATTTTCTTTAAATTTATCGAGCGCATCCTGAAGATAATTAGAAATTAAAAAACAAATAAGTAGAAATTATTTTCAGCTGGAATATCTTACCTTTTTTTCTTTGCTGCCTTTTTCTTCTTAGCCATGCCAACCTCAGATCTCGTGGGTTACTCTTCCCCATTTTATCACGATTTTGTATCCTGCCTCCTTCAGGGCTTTCAGCTTGTGCGACTGTATCCTTTCCCTCTTCAGTGCATGGTAGAGCATGGCCTTCAGAAAATAAGGAATGCTGGTTATCCTTATGTGGATTATATCCCCCTGCATTATAATTTCAGCGAATGCTTTCTCTCCTATCATTGCACGGAAATGAAGTTTTCCGAAAACCCTGTCGAGCAGGTCCATGGTCTCTCTAAACTTAAATTAATAATACCATATATAATAAATTAACCATGTTTATTCATGGGCCGGTGGTCTAGTCCCGATCCCTTTTCTTGAAAGAAAAGGTCCAGGGTTCACCCCAAAAGAACCTTGGCGGGGGAAAGTGGCTATGACGCCGCCCTTACAACAGGCCTTTTTCAAGAAAAGGCGAGCAGCATGAGACGCATACACAGTATGCGTCAATTGAAAGTTCGAAAAGGAGCTTCACTTGTTTCGCTCGCTTCCGAATGAAAGGCTTGTTCGAGAGGCGGAGATCGAGAGTTCAATTGCACAAAAGAATATGAGATATGTTGTATGATGTGCCTGTCATTCATGGAAAATCTCTCCCGGCCCATACACTCCCAGCCGGCGAACAATTTTTAAAGCTTGGTTTCAATTTTTTATTGCTCAATTTTTAAATCTAAAATCCAAAGGGATTCTATGGCGAAGAAGGGGACACACGAGGAAATGGTGGCGAAGTTCAGCGATTTTTTGGAGAAGGTCTACAAGAAAAAGATTACGAAGGCCTCAAACAAAGGAGAGCCGCTGGTCATTGAATTCCCAAAGATTTACAATTTTGACTCCGAACTTTCTGATCTGCTGATAAACGAACCAGAAAAGTTTATGGATACGGGCTACGAAGCCCTGGACCACTTCGAACTGCCCAATCCTGTAAAACTCAAGGTTAAAGACGTTGATATCACCAATATTCGGGACCTGCGTTCAAGACATATAGGTAAATTCATATGCGTGGAGGGGACCGTCAGAAGGGCGAGCGAGATACGTCCGGAGATCACCGAAACGGTGTGGGAATGTCCCAGCTGCCATGAAACCATAGAACAGCCGATAAGGGGAACGTTCATATCAAGGCCGTTGCAGTGCAAATGCGGAAACAGGCAGGGATTCAAACAGGTCAGCAAAAAAATGATAGACATGCGCTGGATGACAATAGAGGAGCCGTTCGAACTAACTGAAGGCGAAAAGCCCTCCCAGCTGAATGTCATGCTCAAGGACGACCTTGTTTCCCCGGAAGGGAGGAGGATTACCGACCCGGGCAACAGAATAAGAATAACAGGCATACTGAGAGAAATACCAAAGGGCAAATTCCATTCCGTCAAGCTTGATTTTTACCTGGATACGAATTTCTGCGAGCCCACAGAGGTTGGCCTTCAGCATCTGGAGGTAACCAAAGAGGACGAGAAAGAAATCAAGAAGATGGCGAAGGACCCGATGATTTACGAGAAACTTGTCGATTCCCTCGCACCTTCCCTGTACGGCATGAGGGAGATAAAGGAATCTATTATCCTGCAGTTGTTCGGGGGGGTCCCAAGGACCCTGAAAGACGGGACGCATTTCCGGGGGGACATACACATTCTGCTGATAGGCGACCCCTCTTCGGGTAAATCCCAGCTCATGAAACTCGTGCCCCAGATAGTTCCCAGGGGAAAGTACGTCAGCGGAAAGGGGGTGACAGGGGCCGGCTTAACAGCGACTGTTACGAAGGACGAGCAGTTCATGGGCGGCTGGGTACTGGAGGCAGGGGCACTGGTGCTCACGAACAGAGGCCTCCTTGCTATCGATGAGTTCGAGAAAATGTCACAGGACGACCAGATCGCGATGCACGAGGCGCTCGAACAGGGCAGCATTTCAATAGCGAAGGCCTCCATAGTTGCCACGCTTCCCGCCCAGACATCCGTTCTCGCGGGCGGCAATCCGAAGTTTTCAAGGTTCGACCCTTACATGCCCATCGCCAAGCAGATAACGATTCCTGACACCCTGCTCTCGAGGTTCGATCTCAAGTTTGCCATGAGGGATGTGCCTAATACGAATATGGACAAGAGGATAGTTGATCATGTTCTAAAAACAAGAAAGGACGATTTTGAAGGCTCGATACCGAAGATAAGCAATGAAATGGTGAGGAAGTACATAGCGTACGCGAAGCAGAACTGTAACCCTGTTCTCACAGAGGAAGCAGGGAAAATTATACGGAGATTTTACATAAATACGAGGAAACGGGCAGAGGCAGGCGGCGCTGTTCCCATATCACTCCGCCAGTTCGAAGCACTCATCCGTCTGTCAGAGGCTTCCGCGCGCATACAGCTCTGCAACGAGATAAGAAGAGAAGACGCGCAGAGGGCGATTAGATTGATGAAATTCTCCCTGAAGCAGCTTGGCTATGACATGGAAACCGGGCAGATAGACATAGACCGTGCAGAAGGGGCCTCGGTAACCTCAAGCGAGCGCTCGAAAATAAGGATGGTGATGGATATAATAAACGACCTATCAGAGAAGACCAAGGAAGTTCCGCTGTCTGAGATACAGACGCTCGCCAAAAAGGAAGGGGTAGAGGAAGTTGATGATATAATAGAGAAACTCAAGCGCGAAGGTTTGCTTTTCGAGCCAAACCCTGGATACATCCAGAAGGTCTGAACCACGAGGAAAAACCTTAAAAGATTTAGCTTCTATTTAATTGCTATGAGCGGAGTAGGACTTGTTGAAATCACGGCAAATGATTCGAAACTCGGGGGTTACTATTCAGAATGGATGAAAGGGATAGACGACATGTACAGAAAGGTATGCGAATCCTTTCGCAAGAACAACGCAGTCCTGGATATAATGAAATCAGGATACAGGAGCTCCTACAAAAACGCCTGCAGGGCCGCGGAGGAAGGTGACAGAAAGGGAATGAAAAAATATATAAAAAGGATGAACACTTATCATGTAATCCTTAGTACGGAATCTTTGCCGATGGGAAAGGCAAAAAGGGTTTTGAGGCACCTGCCCGAAGAGTGAATCAATTTTTAAAACTTCTGCTTAAGAATAAAAACGGTATGGTTAATTACAGGAGAGTATTCAGAGAGGTATTTAAGGTCCTCTGCAAAACTGAATACGAATCAGAGCTGTTTTTAAGAAAGGATAAGGTGTATAAGGAAATAAAGAGCAAGTTCAGGATAAGTGAGGATAAACTTGATGAGTTTTTAAAAACATATGAAGTTGAGAAAAACGGAAAAGTTTTTTACAGAAACCCGTTCAGGTATGACGAATTTGTCCTTTCCACAATCGAGTATCTGTTAACTGGCGGCATTACACGGCCCACGGGAATAGACTACAGGGAAGAGACTCAGATAAAGGAAGGCAGAACACCCAAAGAACTCTCAACGGAGATGCAAAGAAAGTTCCAGATTAAAATTTCTCCTGGGGAAATCCGTTCCCTGATCAAGAAATCGCGTTCCACAAGAATAAAGGTCGGTGCCGACGAACATTTTTATGTGAGCCCTGAATGAATCTAACAAATTTATACCTGTCAAAACAATATTTTCTTATGAACTGCCCTAAATGCAACGGGGGAGCATACGTCTCGGAGGAGGAAGTAGTGAAGGTTCTGGAGAACACGACACCCATAAAGGTTATTCTGAAAGTCACGTACGTATGCCGTTCCTGCGGGGAGAGATTTTCAAGGGTTTTCTCTGAGGACGTCCAGGCAAAGAGAAGGGAGGACTGGTCGCCTTCGCCCGGCATGCCAACCTCGGAATATGCCGTGAGACCCGCAACCAGCGCAGCAGAGCCTGCTGACAGGCTGAGATTCCTGGACAAGATCTAGCGAATCTCGATGTCCAGGCAGATTTTCCAGACCTTCGGTTTGTAGGGGAGAACTTTTCTAATTTCTATCCTCTTCACACTTTTTCCAACTGCTTTCGCTGTTTGCCTTACGAGTTCTTTTATTTCTTCGAACCCGTGTTCAGGGGCCCAGTAATAGAAATGTATCCACCCGCCGTTCTTTTTCAGACACTGCATGGCGAGCTGGAGGTAATCGTATGCTCCCTTGGGCAGGGGCATCACAACACGGTCGCATTTACCGAAATATTCCGGACATTTTTCATCAACATCCCCAAGAACAGGAATTATCTTATCCCCTGCTTTGTTTATTCTGATATTTTCTTTCATATATTCAAATGCATCCGGATTCATTTCAATGGCATAAATTTTTTTTATATTTTTATTTTTCTTTGCCATGATTATTGCATAAGGACCTATTCCTGCAAACATTACCATCACGGTTTCCCCGGATTTTATTTTTTCTGCTATTTGCTGTCTTTCATGTGATTCCCTGGGGGAGAAATAAACTCTGGAAACATCAATTCTGAACTGGCAGCCATGCTCTTTATGAACGGTTTCTGTTTTTGAACCTGAAATTATCTTGAATTCTCTCAAACGATATTTCCCCTTTCTCTTGCTCATTTTTCTGCAGACAGTTTTCACGTGCTTGTGAACTTTCTTCAAAGCGTCTGCTATCTCCTTCTCCTTCGCTTCCAGCTCTTCCGGTATTTCTATGACTGCGACGTCCCCGATTATGTCGAAAGAGCCCTTGAGGAATTCCATTTCCTTCTCGGACAGCCTGCCCCTCAGAAGTTCCCGCAGCTTCATAATTTATATATTCATACTATTATATTTATATAAAAAATTTCCTTCGAAATCAGCCGATTTAAGAAACAGTTCAGACGCCTTTGCGAAGGAATCCGGCATTTAAAGCCGAAGGCCATAGTACGCATGTATAAAAATAAGGGGTGTGAGGAGACTGGAAGAAATCGACATCATGCTTGAGGAACTCGAAAAAATCGGGGAAGAAAGCAGAAATCTTGAAGCGGACAAAAATGTGAGGCACGATGACGAAGACGTCGATGAAAACGAAGAAGAGGAATACTCTGGACCGATGGAGAAGGAAATGAAGAAGTATCAGGAAAAGTTCAGGGAATATGTGAAAAGCATCAGGAAGAACATTCGGATACTCTATGAACCAGAGGAAGACGCTCCCATGGAAAAACAGTATTCTGAGAAGGGAGATGAAAGGAACGACATCAAGAGCCCGTGGGAAAGAGGCCATAAACTGGGCTGTGGCTGTCCCGGATGTACGAGATACAGGGAAGTCCACGGGATAGTGCTAGAAAACAATCACGCTGGTATAAAATTACACGGTCTGGAACTTTCCAAAAGGGAAAGGCCGAAAAACGAGTACAAGGAGAACAATGCAAGACCATGCGGCGGGAAACACTATCATTTTTTCCACGGGAAAGGAGCGGATTTCAAAAGGCTTTTCAGGGGCTATTTCAAAAAACTCAATTTAAATTTGGCAGGGTATTAATTAATAAGTGTTGCCAACCTAATAGTAATTTTAATGACGTGGTGATATTGTGCTTGAGCTGAAATTCGACCCGAAAAAGGGAATCTGGGCGGAAGAAATCGAAACAGCTGAAAAACTGACAAGGGATTTTTTCGGCGACAGGAAAAAGAACAAAGTTTTCCTGCTCCCTGAAGAAGCGATGTACCTGATGATGTTCAGAAGGGCATCTGTCCTCGACAAGAAAGGCAGGGAAATTGATTTCAACACGCTTGCCAGGAACTTCATAGAGAACGAGCCAAGGCTGTTCATAAGATACAATGCCTACAGGGACTGGAGAGACAGGGGTTTGGTGATAAGGAGATTCAACGAGAACGTCCAGGGCAAGCACTCCAAAAAAACATACAAAAAATACCCTTCCCAAAAATTCAAACCTCACAAACTTAGGGCAAAGGTCTACTGGTATCCCGATTCGCTCTTTTCCGTGCTGGACAATGAGGAGGCCGGGAGAGAAATATTTGAAAAATACTGGCTGGGGCAGTACGGTGTGTACAAGCAGGAAAGAGGAAGGCAGTCAAAACTCGATTTCTTCGAAACCATTTTCCTGGCAAAGCATTTCGGCGTTCAGATCGTGAACAATGAAACGGGAAAGAAAATGACCTATGAACAGGTTTTGGAAGAGGTGGTAAAGAAAAGGGAATACGCGAAGCAGCTTTACGAAATCTACGAGGACTGGAGAACCAAGGCCTACGTGGTAAAAACCGGATTCAAGTTCGGCTCGCACTTTCGCATATACTTCCCTGGGGCCTCTCCTGTGAAAGAGGACAAGTGGATACATTCCAGACACGTCCTTCATGTGTTCCCCAAGGAGCAAAAGTTGCTGATCTCCGAATGGTCAAGGGCGGTTCGCGTGGCGCACGGGGTAAAGAAAACGTTCATCCTGGGGATACCTGAATTCGGGCCAAAGGACTACATGGATTATCCCGGGGATTTCATGGCGTACAGGAGAAAGAAAGGCGGGGGCGTATGGGTCAGGGAAACACCGAAAGACAAGCCAAGGTACATGATGGTTTCCGTTTCAGAGGACGAGCACATAGGAGGAGTTGAACTCGCTTCAATGCTGAAAAAGGCAAAGGATGCCGGTCTGAATCTCCTGCTTTCCATAACCGACCGTGAAACCTCAATAACGTACTACGAACTCAAGAAAATTATTCTTCCGAAATCGAAATACGAGTACTACGAAATAGAATGGTTCAAACCGTAACTACTAATTAATAGAAAATTTTATAAATATGTGGAACAAACTATTTGTATGAATATAAACAAGACACTCTTCAGCATCAGAAGGGTCATGCCCAGTCCCTGGGGAGAAAGAATATGGGAGGTCGAGCCGGGAGAATTTTACAGGTCCAGATTTCTTTACTCAGGGGAGCTTGAAGAGCTGCATGACAAATACAATTTAAAGAGCGTGGTGAGTCTGCTGGGGGAATACCCGAATGCGGAATGGCTTGAAGAAGAGATGAAAACCTGCCGCAGGCTTGGCATGGGGTTTTACACATGCAATGCAAAGGACTTCAAGAAATTGATCAATGTATACAAAAAATGTGAACCTCCCATTCTCGTCCACTGCCTCTACGGTTCGGACCGTTCCGGGATCGCATCCTTCATTTACCTTCGTTTTTTAAGGGGAAAACCACATGAAGAGGCAAAAAGACAGCTGTCAGTCAAATACGGACATTTTGGAATTTTCCATCAGGATTACGGGGAACTGCTGGAGAGGATGGAGAATGAGCGTGAAAATCTAAAAGATATGTTCAGGGAACCGTGTGTTGGCCGTTTCAATGCTTCTGCCGTTTAAATCCTATTTTTCTTATTTCCCAAAGCTCATCGATAGGTTCTGTTTTTGTTTTAAACCTGCCTGGGTCAAAATCCTTCTCGCTCCCTTCAATCTCGTATCTTTTTAGACCTGCCTGCATGGCTCTCGAGGAGGTATGCTGCGCAAAGCCCTCCTCCTGAAAAAGTTTCTTTGCACCCTGCAGAATAACAGGTTCTTTCATAATGTATATGAAGTTTGCCTTCCCCTGCTTTTCCCATTTTTCCTCATTGAAAATACCGCGGAATTTCAGTTCAAAACCCGTTATGTAACCTGCTTCCTGAAAATATTCCCCTGTCTTTCTCAGCATTCTTTCCCATCCTTCTTCACCCCTTATGTCATCCGGGTCCCTGCTGCAACGGATTGTTTTTATTATCTCTATTTTTTTGTACATCTCCTCCCCCACAATTCTCGTAAATTCTATCCTTCTCTCATGTTCGGGAACGTGCCCTGCAATCCTTTTGTAAATCTGATAAGAATATTCGTCAAAACCCTCGGGGTGAACCAGATGTTTCCCGTAAAACCTGTTTATATCGCTGAATAACTTTCCGGGGTCGAGATCAAACAACCTCGTGGCCGTGTAGACGGCGCTGTTGTGCAGAGAGATAAGCCTCGAATCAAGCATTCTTTCCGCATTTTCCATAACCATAACAGTTTAAATCTTAAGATGATGTTAAATAAAATTTATTTTTCGATAATTTTGGATTTGAAGTTTTTAACCGTTTATTGCCCCAGCAACGCTCTCATTCCGTCCTCGTGCCCGGCCCCTACGACACAAACAATTTTCTGGAATTCCTTTCCAAGTATTTTCAGGTTACTTGCCATGTGCCTGTTCCTGTCCTCCACCAGGACCTTGTAAAAATTAGGGAGCTCCTTCCTGAACTGTCTCATGGCGTGTTCAATGAGTTTTTTCGTGGGTAGCCTGTTCAGGTCAATCTCCACTTTTTTCCCGAACGGGCAGAACACCCCGAACACCGCCTTTATCAGCATCCATATAAGGCCGAGTTTCTCCGAGAATGGAACCTCTTTTATTCCCATGAACGTTTCCTCTATCGGCTGGTCTATGAACGCATAGGGAATCCCCATTTCTTCTGCGATTTCCACTCCCCTGAGCATCTCTGACCCGGGCAGAATTCCTGTCTTCCCCCCGAAATAGTTCTGCAGCTTTTTCATAACCCAGAATATGAGAAAAGTGAAAAGCCCGAAAGCCTTTATCATGCCTATCGTTCCAGCCCTTTCGCTTTCTTCTGCTTTCAGGGCATGATACCGGTTAACGTCCAGTTCCAGAGCTATGCAGTCCGGTTTTTCCTTGCTCACTATATTTCTGACATTTTCAAGGCTCTCCCTCGCAACATGCGACGTGGGAACGAATATTATTTCAGGCATAATATATAAGACCCCTTTCAAAATAAAAATTAAAAATAAGGAGGGTTTATATGATAACCGTCTTGGAGGAGATAAAGAAACAGACGCTTACGCTGATGACAGCGGCATTCGGTTTTGTTTCTGCGCTGGTCTGGAAGGATGCGATATCCGCGTGGCTGAGGCCTTTGTACGAGAGCGCGGAGGGAGCGGCAGGCCTGACGATAGCTGCTTTCGTGGTGACAATTGTTGCAGTCGTCGTAACGATAATACTGTCAAAGCTGCTGGCTTCCAGAGAAGCGAAAGAGGCAAAGTGATTTGAAATTTAATAGCATGAACGCCCAAAATTAATCTATGGGCAGATTAACCTGGACACTTATAATTCTTAACATAATAGTTTTTGAATTAATCTTCTCCATGCCCGAGGGCATGATGAAGCAAACGTTCGATCTCCTCGCTTTCTCCTTTCCGCATATTTTCCAGGTGTGGAGGCTGCTGACATCACTCTTCCTCCATGCCAGCGCTTCCCACTTGTTCTTCAACATGCTTGGCCTGTATTTTTTCGGGGGTGTTCTGGAAGATGAGCTGCGCCCGAAAAAATTCCTTCTCCTGTATTTCATATCCGGGATTGCAGGTTCGCTCGCCTACGGGCTAACCTCTTCCAGTCCTGTTGTGGGAGCGTCTGGATGCGTATTCGGGCTGATGGGATACGCGATGCTTGCGAAGCCGAAAAAAATGATAAGGTTGTACATCTTCCCGCTTCCGCTCGGGCTGATAGCCATAATCTACGCGATAATCGAGACCATGCTCGTATACTATGGAGAAGTTGTTTCTGGGGTTGCTCACATAGCTCATGTCGCTGGTTTGGCTGTGGGAGTCTTGTTTGCCTTCCGGGCAGACCTGAAGAGAGCCGGGAAGGGATTGCTGTGGCTCGTATTATTTGTAATAATAATTATAGTTCTTGGTCCGATATTCAGCTTCATAATGGGCATAGGGAACTTGTTCCTCGGAGCCGTGGACTTCGTTGTGGGAATATTTCTGTACGGGCTTGCGAAGATTCTTGGCGTTGTTCTCTGGTGACGCTTTTCTGCGGGCAAAAGCTATCCTTCGTGAGTTCGTAAGCCCTTTCGAATTTCTGAATAGCCATAATAACATGTTCTTTTTTTACATTGTTCCATAGGTTTTTCATAGTCATAACCATAAGTTAATTAATGACTTATATAAAATTTCCGAAAGCTAACCCCGTAGCAATTGGAACCAACATCAGGGATAAAAGAACTTTTTGGAGCGTAGCGGAGGAATTTGGGAAAATTGCGAGTCAAGTGATTTTCCGTTAAATCGCTGTTAGTTTTCCCCTAATACCTGGAGGGATTGGATTTTGGTGCAACGTTCGGACTTCGTCCGAAAAATCCAATGTTGTCGGCACGAAATTAAAAACAAGGGGTAGGCGAGCTTTTTACTCTGCACCCGTTTGAATTAAGAAATCAACTAAAGGACCTTCACATGATTGTTTCATTCTATCTCCTTGCAAGTAATCTTTAAAGTTTGCAAGATCTGACTTAGGAACTTTACAAGTCATCTCTTTTCCAACAAAACCAGGTACAGGGGATTCTGTATAAGCCAAGGTTAATATACAATCATCCCCTTCATAACCTTCGATTGTTTCTACGTAAGCCAATCCTTGATCACTAATTGTTGCTTTAGCTGGGGTGCATGTTTTTACATAATCAGAAAAACAAGTATCCGAAGAACCACAATCTTCATAATCCACCTCTTGTTGAGGTATGGTTGGAGTAGTTTCTTGCTTTATACCCAATCTTTCGTTACATTGGTCTTTAATATAAGTACTTTCTATTTTTTCGCAAATTTTCCCATCTTTATTATCCACAGCAAAATCACGATAACATAGGTCTTTAAATTTTTTATCTTGTTCGTTTTCCAGATACTTTTCACAAATTGAAGCATCATTATTTTTAATTGCAAGCTCAGTATAACAAATAGCCCTCATAGTTTTTAGTGATTCTTGCTCACATTTGCTAAAATCAGATGCTGTTGGCTCTGTTGTTCCTTTTTCTCCAAGCATAAAAAATGCAAAGATGCCAGCAATAATAATCACAACAACTATTGGGATTACCCATAATAATTTTTTTGAGAGCTTGTTGATAGATCGTCCTTGAGCTAAGTTGAGTGCTTCATTAATATCATAATCAGACCAACCTTGTGCAAGCAAGCTTTGTTTTATTTGCTGAAAGGAAGCACCTCTCTGCAAATTTAATTGGATATAATTAACAAGTCTTTGATTTACCATATCTGGCCTCTTTTTATTTTATTAGATTTCTTTGGCATAAAAACTTTTGATTTTGATGTGAGCAGACCTCTAAACAATAAATATGCCGACAATTGAAACTAACATATGGCATTAAACGAAGCTTTGTTGTTAGGTAAAGTTTGGGTGAGCCGAAAATTATTCTGTTAATTCTATGCCATATTTATTGACAAGTGTTTGCCATTTGTAATAATTATAACTATCTAAATATCCTCCAGAAGATTCTGATAGTTTATTTATCCTATTCCATTCCTGAGCATCATTATATTCTTCTGAAACACTATCAAATGATTTACCGTCACTTATTGTTATTATATCTGGCGCAGAAGATAGTTTACCTACTCCAACATAATCTCCCTCTGAATCAGTTATTATACTTGGAGCAGAGGTCTCAATAAAACAATAACCACTATTTTCATAAGAATATTGGGATGGACATTTTATTCCAACAGCCATGTGGCTTTCGGTTTCGTAGTTGAATAAAACCACGCCGAATCCCAATTCTCTTAAAATAAAAGCCAATAACCTTGCTTTTTCTGCACACACTGCTTTTTTATCATAAAGAACTTCATAAGGATATCTGTTATTCAAATCATTCATTCTGAATCTTTTCCAGTCATAAGGAATATGTTGAACCAAACTTACAGCAATTCTTACTTGGTCATCTAAATTGCTCGTTTTTGATTTAATTACCTCTACTAATTCTTTTAGGCATTTATATTGTTTGTCTTGGTCCAAAAATCTCAATTCTAGTTCTCTATCAGAGGGGCACTCAGGATCACAATAATAATATCTAGATAGACTAGAAAGATAATTATTTAACCCACCATAAACTGTAAATTTTATATCATTAGATTTTCCTCTAAGAACATAATTAAAAGTTTGTTCTTTGGGATCAGTCTCATATTTGGATATGCAATTGTCCCCTTGTGCAACTTCATCTGCCGGACAACCACATAAAGATGCTTTTTTAACTAACGAACCACTAAGACAATAAAATGGTTTATTAGTCGAACACTCTCCATAAATTGTCCTATCACCGCATCTTGGTATTAATTCGCAATCATTTCCTTTTATTCTATAATCGTATGGGCAACCGCAAAAGGTTGAATTTTTTATTAATGTCCCATCGAAACAATAGTATGGTTTCTCTTTTGAACAATGATTATAAAGAGTTCCATCACTACAATTCAAAACATTTCCAAAAAATAAATTCGTTCCGCTAAAATTTAGCAACAAATAAATAATAAAGATAATTGCCAAACCACCAACCACATATTTTGTATGGTTTGTTTTCTTTTCAATTTTTGGTTCTTCGTGTTTTTCAATATGTTTTGGTTTTTTAGGGTGTTCTTCATATTCTGATTCGTATCTCTTCTCTTCTTTTTCAAATTGGACAGGTTTTGATTTGATTAACCTATCCAATGCTCGTCTATATTCTTCCTCTTTTCTCTGATTTTCAGCTTCCCAATGCTCCAAATAAGGAACACAAGGATGACCGCCTGGCTTATGCCATTCTTCCATGAAAAGTCTATCTTTATGACTAGTTTTGAAATTTGGTAATCCTGGCGGTCTTGCTCTCAAATGTTCCTTACAGAAAAACTCACCACAATATTTGCATCTGTAAATCTTTGTTCGTTTTCTGCACAAATGATAATGGCAGACACCAATATTTGGTTTCTTAGATTTTCTTTTATGATAACGAGCAGTCATAATAAACAGTTACGTAAATTTCTTTAAAAACTCTTCTTTTTGAAGAGGCGAGCCCCCGAATTTCTGCTAACGGTATGCGGATAAACGAAGCTTCCGTTAGGTGGGTTCTGCCA
>Ga0190360_1000881_pt1 | contig 16008 bp, 10 predicted proteins | sample 48721834_MG_FD_161271 | JGI IMG/M metagenome (GOLD analysis project Ga0190360, IMG submission 161271) | Hydrothermal vent microbial mat bacterial communities from Southern Trench, Guaymas Basin, Mexico - 4872-18-3-4_MG | ecosystem: Environmental > Aquatic > Marine > Hydrothermal vents >... | reverse complement strand
CAGTTAATGAAATTGCATTAGCTTATGATGAAAAAAATAACCCGCCATACTTAAATTTACTTAAAAATGGTTCCAAACTTTGGTGGCAGGTCTTAAATAGGACAGATGTTGTATTTGGCAGGTCTGACCCATATCAAGACCCCTGTGGATATAGGACATTAATGGTCTGGGGACTTGCTGATGATTATTATTTTGGCGTTTTACATGGAAATTGGACTTCAAATCAAATTAATCAATCAATGTATAACAAAGACCCAATTTCTGGTTATACTGGGCCTGGTGCCACTATTGTGAAAGCAAAAGAGACAGATTTATTATCGTGTTTAGAGACTGGTGAAATTGATTATTTATTTATTTATACTTCTGTAGCGAAACAACATGGGCTCAATTATATAGAATTTGATGACCATCTCAACTTGGCTAATAGGAGTTTAAATGATTTCTATTCCAATGTTACTGTATTAAGAAAAAGTCCTTTAATTCCAGATGCTTCTGCAACACCTAAAACAGCTAAAGCTATACAATATGGTATAACAATCCCAAATAATGCGCCGCACCCAAATTTAGGGATAGATTTTATAAAATTTATGCTTCAACGCCCTGGTATAATGCTATCTTTAGGGCAGCCTGCTTATTATCCTGCATATGCTAGCAATATTACCAAGATCCCAGAAGTTTTGAGGCCATATTGTATCCAAGACCCAAATCCCATAATATAATCCATAAATTTTTTATTTTTTTCGATTTAATGATAAAATCAATTTAGAGGTAAAAGTGATAAAAATGAAAATTGAAAAATTGGTCTGGAAATATCAAAAATATGGTACTTTTACTATTCTTTTTGTAATTTTATCTATTTTGCTGATTTTGCTCTTGATTGGACCAATTGTTTATATTCTTTTTCAAGAAGACCCAATGGTCATTTTACAAACCATAAGTACCGATTATGTAATTCAAGCAATTATTAATTCATTTATGTGTTCCTTTTTCTCAACTTTACTAGCGATTATACTTGGTGTTCCAATGGCGTTTTTATTGGCTAAGTTTGATTTTCCTGGAAAAGGATTTTTAGATTCATTAATTGATTTACCAATTCTTATTCCGCATTCTGTCGCTGGAATAATTTTATTAACTGCGTATAGTAGTCATGGTCTATTTGGTCAGTTTTTTAATTTATTTGGGTTCACCTTTTTTGATACATATCTTGGAATAATTATTGGGATGTTTTTTGTAAGTTCGCCCTTTTTGATTAAGGGGACAAGAGATACTTTTTTAATGGTTAACCCAAATTATGAAAAAGCTGCTCGTACATTAGGTGCATCAAGATTTAAAACTTTTATTGACGTAAACCTATCATTAACTTGGCGGGGAATAATCTCATCAGCCATATTATGCTGGGCGAGAGGGGTCTCTGAATTTGGTGCTGTCTATATTTTAGCGTCTATACCTATTACTGGCCCGGTTCTTGTTTATTTCCAATTCGAGGGAAGTGGTCTCTCAGCAGCAATACCAACCGCAATTTCCTTAGTATTAGTCTCATTTTTTATTTTTATTATCATTAAAATTATCAATAGAACTCCTAAAAATAGACGAGAGGCTTAACTTTTATGCTAGAATTACAAAATATTTCAAAAAAATGGCAAGATTTTAATTTGGACAATATTAATCTTGCAATAAATGAAGGTGAATTCTTTGTCATTTTAGGTCCATCTGGGGCGGGTAAAACTCTATTATTGGAATTAATTGCGGGAATTCATTATGCAGATAAGGGTAAAATTATTTATAATGGAAAAGATATCACGTTATTACCACCACACAAACGAAATTGTGGATTTGTTTTTCAAGATTCAGCATTATTTCCAAATAAAAAAGCCTGGAAAAATATAGCATACGGAATCCGTCTCCAGAAAGGAATAAAATACAAGAAAGTAATGGAAAAAGTAATGGAATTTTTAAAATTATTTAAAATAGAACATGTGGCAAATAGATATCCATCGACATTAAGTGGGGGTGAAAAACAAAGGGTAGCACTTGCAAGAGCATTAATTATAAATCCAAACATTTTATTACTTGATGAGCCTCTCGCTTCGGTCGATTATAATACAATGGTACAACTTAAAGGTGAAATTAAAAGGATACATAAGGAGTTTAAGCCAATTACAATTTATGTTACACACAACAGACTTGAAGCAATGTCCCTAGCAGATAGAATTGCTGTTATGAATAAAGGGAAAATTATCCAAGTCGGAACACCGGACGAAATTTTCAGGAATCCACAATCTGAATTTGTGGCTAAATTTATTGGTTTTGATAATATATTTTCGGGTACTGCAAAATTTAATAAAGAAATTGGGCTAAGCGAAATTCAAATCGATAGTATGACTATTTATTCAGCTGATAAATTATACGGTAATGTTAAAGTTTGTATTAGGCCTGAAGACATAATACTATCAAGACAGCCGTTAAAATCAAGTATGAGAAACGTAATAAATGGTACTATTGTCAAAATTGATGATTTAGGGACTCTATTCGAAGTAAGTATTAATATCGGGACTATTATCAAAGTTCTAATTACACAAAATGCTTTACTTGATTTGGGACTTAGTGTGGGGTCAAAAATTTATGTAAATTTTAAATCTGTCGCTTTAAAGACAATAATGTAATAAATCTATGGAATCTATTTTGTGGATAATTTGGTGAAATCAAATTCTAAAAGATGAAATGAAAATACTTTATTCTTTACATTAAAATTTAAAATTAATTTGAGTATTAAATAACTAAACTGCTAAAAATATTATAAATGATCGATACAAATGATAAAATTATAAAGTAGGTGTTATTTAATTCTTGTAGCAATCTTATAATTTTAATCAAGATTATTTATGTGGTGATATAAACTGTTTCAAGAGATTAAAAAGAATATTATATTTATTGAGGGTAAAAGGCATGGTAAATATCCTTACTCAAATTCCGTATTGATTTTAGGACAAAAGGAAAATATTCTAATTGATACAGGAATGGGGCTATCTCGAGCTCGAAAAATTCTTAAAAATTTTTCAATTAATAAAATACTATTATCGCATTGTCATGAAGACCACACATCCTGCTGTAAATATTTTAAAAGTTCTAAAATTTTAGTGCATAAACTGGACAAAGAAAATGTCGAGTCTATTAGTAATTTACAGAAATTATATGGTCTAAATAATGAAAAATATGATGCAATTTTCAAATCATTTATGTTATCACTGGGGTATAGAGAAATAAATATTTCGGATACTTTTGATGATGGTCAGATATTCGATTTGGGAAATTTGAAAATTCAAGTTATTCATACTCCAGGTCATTCTGCTGGGCATTGTTGCTTTTTAATTTATCCTAATTTAATGTTTCTTTCAGACATCGATTTAACATCTTTCGGCCCGTGGTATGGTGCTACAGATGGCAATATTGATAATTTCATTAATTCAATTAAAAAAATTATTAAATTTAACCCCAAGATTGCAATATCTTCCCATAAAGGAGTTTTTTACAATGGAATTAGAGAAAAGTTAAAGATATTTTTGAGCAAATTTGAAGAGCGAGACCAAAAAATTTTAGAGAATTTAAAACAGAAAAAAACGTTAGACGGACTTACAAATAAACTTTTAATTTATGGAAAAAATCCAAATCAAGATGAATTATTGCTAATTGCGGAAAAATTTATGATTAAAAAACATTTGGAACGTTTAATTAAAAATAAAAAAATTCAAAAAAAAGATGATTTTTATTCTTTAATTTAAAGTTATTCTTCTCTTAACTTCCTCTTTAATACTTTACCTACAGTTGTCAGAGGTAGCTCTTTACGAAACTCCCAGATCTTTGGTTTTTCATATTTTGAAAGGTTATCTTCGGCATATTTTTTAATATCCTCTTTAAGTTCATCTGTTAGTTCTACATCTGATTTTAATTGTACAACTGCCTTAACTTTTTCACTACCAGGTCTGTCTGGGTCCTTGATACCTATTATTGCAACAAGTTCAATCGCTGGGTGTTTAATTAAAATATCTTCTACATGGACGCTATAAACTTTATACCCACTAACTATTAGCATATCTTTTGTTCTATCTACGATCGTGATAAATCCATCTTCATCCATTATTCCTACATCACCTGTATGAAACCATCCATCAATTATAGTCTTTTTATTGGCTTCGGGTTTATTATAATAACCAGGAGTAACTTGTGGACCTTTACAGATGATTTCACCGGGTTCACCCAGCGGTACATCTTTACCGGTCTCTATATCGATCAACCTAACATCTGAATCCTGAATTGGTAAACCTACTGTACCGATTTTCTTAGTCCCATAGAACGGGTTCATTGTCAATATTGGACTGGTTTCAGTCATTCCATATACTTCTAGCACCTTATTTTCTGCGTCCATTACCTTCTGAAATTCTCTAATCATTTCTGCAGGAAATGGGGCTGCTCCAGAAATATATGCTTTAACATTTTTTAAGACTTCACTCGGAATTGTTCTTGATAGCGGTTCTTTCATTATCATTAAATATAACGAAGGGACATTAGCAATTAAAGTCGGTTTTTTAGATTTCATTTCATTAATAAAGAATTTTATATCTCTGGGGTCTGGTATTAATATTTGCGGATTGGACAAAAAGACTGCAGCTTGACAAAAACATAGTCCTGCTAAATGGAACAGCGGAAATGCTGAAAGACTAATATCTTCACCAGGTGCCAAGTTAATCCAATTTGAAATTTGCACTAAGTTAGCTATTTGATTTGCATGAGTTAACTGCGTACCTTTTGGTCTACCTGTTGTACCACCAGTATATTGCAATAAGGCAAGGTCCTTGTCGGGGTTGATTTCGACCTTTTTAACATTTGGTCCGGTTTTCAATACCTTCCTAAAATTTATAACTATTTTTTCGGGATGTGGCACGACCTTACCTTTTGGAATTTTTCCAGTTAATTTTCCTAATAATACAATCAACTTTGAAAGCCCCATATAATCAGAAATATTGGTAGTAATTACAATTTCCAAGTTAGGAACTTTACTTAATACATCTTTAGGGATTAAAATATCTGCATAAATTTTATCTAGCGTAATCAATACTTTAGCCCTGCTATCATTAATTTGGTATATAAGTTCATCAGCACTCAAAAGTGGAGAGCACCCCGATGCTACACCACCAGTTAATAAAGTCCCAAAATGAGTGACCATATATTGAGGGCTATTTGGTAAATTAATTGCAACAACATCCCCTTTTTTAAAACCATTTTCCTGTAAGTAAGTAGCAAATCTATGGACATAATCTCTAAACTCACCAAAAGAAATCTCCTTTTTTCTCATCCAACAAGCTGGTCTATCAGGAAATCTCTGCATTGATTCATCAAAAATTAATCCAAGACTCTTTTTAGGGTAATCCAAATCTATTTTTATATGTTTATCATATGACTTTGTCCAAAATCTTGAATTATATATCTCCATTATTTTCACATTTCAAAATTCTAATCTCTTTTTCAAAAATAAATGCTTTTTTCTTTTATTAAGCAATCATGGAAATAACTATAATTAAAATCTACTATAAATAATTTATTGATTTAGAGAAAATTCCTAATAATAGAAATTAGATTTTTTACATTATATGTTCAAGGCTCTAATTTGGACTAAATATGACCTATAAAAATTAATAAATTTAAAAAGAGTATTTAATATATAGAACTAATAATAAATAAAATTATTAAATTAAATAAAATTATTAAATTATCTTGTGATTTTTTCTTCTTTAAAAACAGAAATTAGATTTTTATTATTTTTAAAATATTCTCTGACCGGTTCTAATATTTTAATTAAGTATTCTGATACATTTTTCTTTACATCTTTAGGATGTAAATCTCCATTTTTGTAGAGGCGTTCAAATTCCTCTAATGTTACTGTAATATCTCCTCCAAATTGTGATTTTCTTTTAATTTCAAATGTAGCGTCCTTTTTTCTCAAGATTATGTATTTTACTATTTCATAAATGGGATTTTGGTCTAATATTTTTTCTGGGCAATAAGCCTTCTTAATTTTTCTCCTAATTTCATCTGGTGAATCTAAAATGAAAATTGCTGAATCTGGTTTGCTTTTACTTTGTTTTGAGCTAATTTGCTTATCTATATTAATGTCTACATCATATCCCATACGTTCTTGGAGAATTAAGCCCATTAGAAGATGGTGGTGCACAGCTACTGGTTTCCAAAAGCCTAGCTTTGGCCCTACTTCTCTGGCTAACATATTGACATTTCTCTGGTCCATTCCTAATTGATTTATATCTACTTCTAATTCAAAAATATCTGCACATTGGAGCGCGGGGTATAATAAATGGGCAAAAGTAAGTCCTTCGTTTTTAGTCCTGCCAAGAATGGGTAGACAACGTTGAATTCTCTTAAGAGTAGTCTTAGTAGATATCCTCATTACTTTTTCCCAATAACTTTCATTGGCAATTAAATCACTTGCATAAATATATTCAACATCATTTACTCCTAAAGCTGACCAACCCGCTTTGAAATATTCTGCCACTTTTTTTATTTTATCTATATTACCGCCCATTTTTTTGTTTAAAAATGCATGCCAATCAGCTAATAACACTTTATACTTTATTCCTGCTTCTATGAAATCCATCATTTTAAAAGCTGAAATTAGTCCTGTTCCTAGGTGCATCTGTCCGCTGGGCTCAAACCCGTTATAAGCAATTGGATGCTCCTTCGTCTCAAATAATTCTTTTAATTCCTTTAAATTTATTATTTCTTCAGTCGGTGGACGCTTTATCAAATTTATTTTTTCTTCAATGTCCATTTTAGTCATCCTTACTATTAGTTATTTTAAAAATTCACCAATTCTTTTAAACATTTTCTAATTTGATTTATTAAATTTTATGAATCCTATATTAAAATATCCTAATTGTTGCTCTTCAATATCTAAATTGCTATATAACCTTAATAGAAACTCCTTTAATTCTTGGACTATTTCATCATGAATATTTTTCGGGACTTGCATGTGCCACGTCATACTCTGGTCTTCAAATTCTATTAAGCTTTTTTTAAGACTTTTTTTCACAGAATATGTCCCCTCAAATATTTCGATTTGCGCGTTTAATTCATTTTTAATAAATTCAGGAATTTCAGCCCAATCTGCACCGTAATAAAAAAGTGGATATCCGTATTTTTCTCTTAATTCAAGATATTTATCATTAGACGGACATTTGTTTAGAATTTTTTTACCTGGTCCGCCAGTGATAATAACTAGTAGTCTATTATCCTTAATACACCTTTTTACTTCTCTGATTGCATCCTTCCACCTTGGGAGAATATGGACCGCTCTTACCATTAATGATAAATCAAATTTATCTTTTTTAAATGGTAAATAATATGCATCAGCTAAGATCATTTCTAAATCTGAATTCTTATATTTTTTCTGTAATATCTTGAGCATTTTCTTTGATATATCGATCCCAATATACTTTGGTACTAAATTTCTTAGATTTGGCAGATAACTTATTACCATTCCTGTCCCTATACCCACCTCTAATACGATAGGTCTATCTCCTTTTTTAAAGCCGGATTTCTTGAATAGTAAGGATATTATTGATTGAAATGAATTTGATATTTCTCTAGTCTTATCATAAATATCCGCAAAAATATCAAAATTAAAATATTTTTTAAGATCATTAATATTTTTGTCCATAATAATATCCTTTTAACCAATTTTTTTCCTAAATTTACACAACATGATGTTTATTAATTTATAGATAAAAATATTTTTCCAAAATACACATTTTTAAATACTAAATTTTTTAACTTATTATTATAAAAAATATCTTCAATTAGACTAAAAAATTGATTAGTTATTTTCAGTATAACTGTTTAGAATATAACGTCCGGATACATTAACCCTTAACTTTTCCACAATCATTAAAAAAGTCGCAAATTATGCATTCAAATCTATTCTTTTTAAAGGTCTTAAAATCCTGAAAACAAGATGGGATTGATTTTATAGTTGTTTTATGTTTATCTTTTAGTATCTTTTCTTTAATTTTTCGAGTAATTACCATAAATTCCACCACAAGTATTCGATAAAGAAATATATATAAACATATCAATTCTTAAAAATTTGATAAAAGATCAAACAAAAATATAAAAATATCCAATAGAAAATGATTTCTAACCATAATTCTTGAAATTTTCTAAAAAAATAAAATAAAGATTAAAGTGATAAAATATAATAAGCTTAGTTAATAATTTAAATATAAAGACCAAATAAAAAATAACATAAAAGACTTGATTTTTACCAAAATTAAAAGAAATAATCTACATCTAATGTATATTCTATTAAAAATAATAAATAAAAAGATTCTTTATTATGCTCTTCTATTCTAATTAATTTCCACCTGGCGAGCTACTAAAATTCTTGCATTTTCAGGGCAATGAGACACACATAGTCCACAACCTTTACATAATTTTAAATTTGTTTCTACTTTTTTATCGTTAGTAAATTTAATAGCATTAAATTGGCAATAATCGATACATATTCCACACCCTGAACATTTTTCCACATTATATTGGACAATAAAATCTGAGGGTTTAATTAAATAGGTTTGTTCTCCAAATAGTTTATAGGTATTCAAAACCACACAACAACAAGAACAGCAATTACATATAACATAGAAAAAGTCTTTATTCGGGAAGTGAATTAATTGGTGTACCAATCCCCATTCATCAGCTAACTTTAGTATTTTAAAAATTTCTTCTTTTGAAATTTTCATATTAAACCCAGCATTATCTATTTCTTCAAGGTTTTGTCCTCTTGCTAGTATAATACATGTATGGACTGGAGCTTTGCAATTTTTATCATGATAAAAAAGTGTCCTACAAAAGCAATCTGTAATGCCTACAACTTCTGCACGTTGTACCAACTCATAAATTTCTTGTGATGGTCTTACCTCTACTTCGGTCGAAATGGTCTGTTTTACAGGAATTACGCGTCCTCCCCACACACTATGAATTTTTCGATAAAAATAATACCTGAAATTTTTGATAAATAGTTTTTCAATAATTCTGACAAAAGTTAGCATCGGAATTTCTAAAAATTTTCCGAAATAAGTGGAAAGTCTTTTTTTAATAGATGCATTTTTCATTATAATCTCCAAATTCTTAAAATTTAATGGGATAGACCCCATATTTTTTTGTAATATTGAGCATACCTTCAATATAATTCTCCGGAATCGTATTTGGTGGAATAGAATGGTCTGCAGCCATAATAAATCCTCCTCCAGGTCCTAAATTCTTTATTAATTTTATTGTATAATCTTTAACTTCCTCTACTGTCCCATTTGTTAATAAAGGCATTGGGACATTTCCGACAAGCGTGATTTTGTCTCCAAATTTCTCATGAATTTCAAAAATATCCATTGGAACTGTAGACTGTATCGGGTTTAAGCCATCAAATCCGCTTTCAATGAAATCTGGGATTAATTTTCTGATATTACCACATGAGTGCAAAATAATTTTAGAGCCATTTTTATGGACAACATTACAAATTTTTTTGTGCCATGGATAAATATACTTCTGTAAAAATTTTGGAGACATAATTGGCCCTAATTTTTCACCAAGATCTTCGCTTAGCCATATAATTTCTGGCGGTGGGTCTATTTCCATAAATCTTTTAATTTTTTCAAAAGTATAAGAACCGCTATCTTCAAAAACTCGTTTAATAAATTTTTGTTCTTGATATAGTAATTTTGTAAATAACTCCATCCCAAATCCATTCCAAATTCGACCGAAAATTTCTCCAAAAGATGGTAAAATTACAATCTCATTGACCTTTTTTCTAATTTTTTGGTATCCATTAATTATTTGGTCAATTTTTGGATCATCAGCACTTGGTATATCCCATTCATCATAATCTTCTTTACTTGTCCAATATCCTCCCACATAATAAAAACTCTCTGCTCCCTCAGGTAATTTTTGTATTTTCATTTTTGACCCCCAATCAGTTACAATTGTATTTTTATCGAGAAACTTAATATAAAGTGGTGGATTTGCCATAAAATATGTCAAATCTGCCCCTAAATTCTCATAAAATTTACAAAGCTTTAGTAGATAATTTTCTCGAATAGGTGTCAATTTTCTATAAAACCAACTAAGGATATGCCTCCACCCAATCAACCAACTCGCAACATTTATTATTGACTTTAAACTTGATATTATTTGAGGACCATCATACATTTCAATTATCTTAATGGAATCAATTAGGTCTCCAAAAATTGGTACTCTATCTGGTTCTTTATGTTCTAATGTAGTTATAACCCGATCTAAAGAATTCATTTTTAATCATTCAGTTTGTTATTTATACTTTAAAATAAAATTTTAATTTAAAATAGGATTTAAAAATAATTTATTAATCATACAGTGTTATTCGAGTATTTATAAATTATTAATGGTATTAATTTTATAATTATTAAGCACTTTTTTTAAAAAATCTAAATTATAAAGAATATTTTTGTAATTTTATAACTTTTTATAATATTGGAAGACATAATCATAAAAGTATCTTGGATTTATTACTCCAAATCTCCTTCTAAATTAATAATTATGTTTTTTAACTCATTTAATCTATCTTGGGAAGTGTTCCAATATCCACGATTTTCTGACTCTACTAATAATTCACAAATTTTCATAGTGGCGTATGGATTATTTTCAAGCAATTTTTTTCGCAATTTTTCATTAAAAATCAAATTATTTGCTACTTCGTCAAAGACCCAATTTTCTACTTTATGAGTTGTGGCTGCAAATCCTAATAAATGCTCTATTCTATCTTTGATTTTTTTAGTTCCATGGAATTCATGTTTTAACATACCTTTAATCCATTTTGGGTTTAATATTCTAGTCCTTACTGAGCGTTCAATGCTAATTTTCAAATCTTCGACAATCACTTCCTCTTCTGTAGAATCAATTATCAGTTCGTCGCTATTTTCTCCCCTAACATCTTGAACTGTCCTTGATAATCCCCCCAAAAATTCATAATAATGGTCTAAATCCGTTATTTCATATTCTATATTATCTCTTTCTTGGGTTATTAAATTTACATTTTTTAAATTGTTGGCAAAAGCTTGTTCATTTTTTATAATTTTACCTTGAAAATATAAATAGCTCATACTCTCTTTATAACTTTTTACAAGGTCTTTTTCATCTTTCCAAGCACTATTTTCTACTAGCGTTCTCATAGCAGTGGCATATTCTGTAGGTGATGGACCAAAAATTCTAGCCATTGCAAAATCTTTCAGGTCTTTTTTCATTTTAAGGTAATGTTTTTTTATATAATTTTTTTCAATGTCTTCATCAAGATTTGCAACCATTTCAATTGCTCGGTTTATCAACTCTATGTGTGTCATAAATGTGTCGCGAAAAATACCACATATTGTAATGACAACATCTATTCTTGGCCTTTTAAGGTCTTCTAGTGGTATAACTTTTAGTTCTTTAAACCACGGATTCTTTTTATGTAAAATTTCCACGCCAAGAAGTGATAGGATAGTAGCGATAGTATCCCCTCCAGTTTTCATAGTCTCAAAACCCCATAAAACAATTCCGATACTTTCTGGAAATTTTTCATATTTATCAAAATATGATTGGATTAATAATTCTGCTGCCTTTTTGCCCCTTAATTCTGCAATTACAGTTGGAATTTGTCTAGGATCAAAGGCATACATTGCTCTACCTGATGGATATACATCGGGATCTCTGATAGGATCGCCGCCCCGATATGGAAATATATATCTTCCTTCTAAAGATTTTAATAGACTTGTACTCTCATCAAATTTTTCAATTCCTCTAAAAATATCATTTACATAATTAATATAATTTTTAGAAATCCATTTAGGAATATTTTTGTTCTCTATGATACTCTCTATAACTTTAAATGCTTCTTTTTCTATTGATTTAGAGATTTTACTTTCTTTAATTTTTTCCCAATCCAAATTTTTCTGCTTGGAAACTAATTTAAAAATTGATGGGAATTCTCGATCTATTCTTAAAGTGCTAAGCAAATATTCTAGTAATTCTTTTTTATTATATTTTCTGTCCATTATGTGTAGTCCATAAGGGATAAGTCTTCTACGCATTCTATATATTTCTTTTTTTAGCTGTCTAATTTCTAAAGGTAAATTTAATTCACTTGCCGTTTCTAGAATTAATTCCAAAGTCTTTTCATCGTTACTACTTTCATATTGGTCCAATAATTCATCAAGGACTAAATATTTTTCATATAATCCCGAATATGTCATTGGTGGTGATGCATGAGAAATACATAACGCATAAGAACGTCTTTTTGCTATTGTAGATTCAGATGTATTCCCAATCCAATAATAATATATATGTGGCAGATTTCCAATTAAAATATCTGGGAAACAGTTTCTTGATAGAGCTACCTCTTTTCCTTTAGTAAATTCTAGCGTTCCGTGCATTCCAAAATGAATTATTGCATCTGCATTGAATTCATTCTCAATATAGCGGTAAAATGCAAGATATTGATGATGGGGCGGTAAATCTTTGTCATGATATGCTTTATCCAAGTCTTCATGAACTCCGCGTGAAGGTTGAATACCCAAGAAAATATTTCCCAATATTATCCCTGGAATTATTATATTATTCCCGTTTGTCATTATCATTCCAGGTGGCTCTCCCCATTTTTCAATTACCTCATTTTGTATTTCTTTTGATAGGCTTTTAAACCATTTTATATAATTTTCCAAAGAAATTTTCAGTCCTTTTTTTTCAATATATCTTGGAGAATTTACAAGCCCTTTTGACAAAAATAAATCTTTTAAATCTTGGTCTGGGATCTCTACATTATACCCTGCAGATTTCAGCTTGTTTAAAAAGATTTCCAGACTTTTAAAAACATCTAAATATCCTGCATTTCCGACACTTTCTTCACCTGGCGGATAATTATAAGTAATTATTGCAATTTTCTTATCGGAATTTGCTTTCATTCTTAAATTTATCCATTTTAAAATTCTATTGCATAACTTCTGGACTCCATCTTCTAATACTGCAATTTTTTTTATCTTTCCCAATTCATTGTCAATATCGCTTTTAAGAAGTCCAATTATTATTGGTTCAATACCGCCATCTAATTCTGGTAATATTATTCCTAGTGCAACTTCAAGAGGATTTAAGCCATTTTTATCCATTTGCCAGTTATCTATTTCAGTTTCATATGAACTTAATCCAATTAAATAAGGAGAATCATTTTTTATTAAAAAATCATAAGTTGGCTCGGGTTCTCCCCCATAGGGCCCACCATGAATCCTAAAATATTGCAAATTTAAAAATAAATCAGTATATTTCAGATACTTATTAATAGCAAAAATATTGTACTCTACTTTTGAAAATACAATTATTAAATTAACTTTGTCTTTTAAATGATTAAAGATACTATCTACTAAAGGCCTATTATCATCAAAATGCATTCCACCATAAAATAAGATCCCTACAGATGGTCTATTACTATTAAATTTGATTTTATTTTTGTATTCAGTTAAATCTTCAAAAAATCCTACTTGTGGAAGATAAAGGCCAAATGGCGGTTGCTTTTTTGGTGGTGGTACCTTTTTTATTTGTTTCATATTTGCATAATTTTTTAATAAAAATAAGATAAGATTTTTTAGATTCTCAGTTCCGCCCTCAGCAAAGTATTCTTGGGCTAAAATCCAATTTCTCATATCTTTTAATATACCAATTGGTAAAATTCGGCCTAATTTCTTGGTAAATTCTGAAATTTTTTGCATTTTTAAAAATTTATGTATATCAAATTCCACATCTTTATTGGGTTTAAAAATCATACTACCTTTAAATTTTCCCATATTTAGAAAGGAATAGATTTGCTGACTTCCTGCAACTAAAACAACAATGGTTTTGTCTAACCCTTTCAATAAACTTGATAACTCTCTTCCTACTCTAATATCGCCCCTAATATCAATAAGAATGATATCTGATTCAATTATTTTATTCTTTATTTCTTGTAGTGAAATATTGTTGTTTTCAAATTCATCAAAATAAACTTTATGCACCTCAACAATTTTACCATATTCTAACTTTATCTCATTAATTGCTTCTTTTAAGCTAGTTGTATTATTTATTGTAGTTAATGCCAAGATTCGTTTCACATTATCTCCTCCAAATAAAAGTGTGATGCGTTAAATATCTTGGATATCTTTTCGAGTATTCCTATACTTTTATACCTATTTTCTGCATTGATAATTACAAAATTTGTATTATTTGAAATTGAATTAAGAAATTTAATGTCTTCATCGATATTATTTTTTATAAATACATTACCTTTACCATCTGAAATCAATACTATAGTTGGAGTATTATTTTTATATTTATTAGCCAATTCAATTGCTTTATATAGAGCTATAGTCAATGGAGTTTTACCACCAGTAGGTAGGTCCTGTAAAGCTTCTTCTATTTTTATCATATCTCTAGTGGGATTAACTAAAATACGTGCATTTTCTCCCCTAAATGATATAAGACCTACTTTATTTTTTCCTTCATAGGACTTTTTAAGGAGAAGCCACGACAATGTTTTGGCGAATTTTATTTTTTTATCGATTCTCATTGACGAAGATGAATCCAATAATATTATGTATAGCGAGCTACTTTTCCCAATTCGTATTTTTTCCATTAAATGTTCAGGTAATATTTCCAATTTCCCGTTTTCTCTCACAGATTTTCTAATAGTAGCATCTATGGCAATATTTTTAGGTTTATCACTATTTCTTGCTTTAATATATAGTCCTCGCTCACTGTTAATCTTGAATAAATCTTTACCTTTAGATATCCCGTATATTTTTGAATTTAATAAATTATTTTTAATCTCACCTTGTCTATCAAAATCAAATACTTCTTCATTAACTTTAGTCCTAATCATTTTCTGAATAGATTCAGGTGTAAGTTGTTTTCTTTTATCAAAAGGATCTTGCCTTAATCTATGGTTTAATGCTAATTGAGTTGCTTCTATTAAATCATTTTCAATTACATAATTTCTTCCATCTAATGCCATTAAGGCTTTTATTACTTTTTCCATTACAATATCTGCTCGATGCGTTTTTATACCCAAGGATATCGTAATTTCTACTATTTTTTCAAGAATTTCATCAGGAATGTCTATAATATCTATATTCATTTGGGCTTTCGCTATTTTTTCTCTTAATCTATCAATTTCATTTTTAAATTTACTTTCAAATTTCCATGGATCTTTATCAAATTCTGATCTATATTTTACAACTTTCATTCTATCTTCTTTATTAGTTAGCGCTGATATATTAACGCAAAGCCCAAACCTGTCCAATAATTGAGGCCTCAAATCTCCTTCTTCTGGGTTCATCGTCCCGACTAATATAAATCTTGATGGATGATATATGGAAATCCCTTCTCGTTCAATTATATTAACGCCCATTGCAGCTGCATCTAATAAAATGTTTGCAAGATGATCGTCAAGTAAATTCACTTCATCAATATACAATATATTCCTGTTAGCTTTTGCCAATATTCCAGGTTCTAAAGCCTTTACTCCTTCTTTAAGTGCCTTCTTTATGTCTATTGTTCCTACGACCATATCTTCAGTTGCAGATAATGGCATATCTATAATCTCCATTCTCCGTTCTATCCACGGTAATTTTCCTTCTTCCTTAAATCTTTTCTGACATGTAGGACACATTAATCTTAAATTTTCCGGATCGCAATTAAACGGACAATCCTTAACAACTTTTATTTTTGGTAATAAATCCATTAATGCACGGACTGCTGTCGATTTTCCTGTCCCTTTATCACCATTAATTAGTACTCCACCTATTAATGGGTCAATAGCATTAATCAATAATGCTTTTTTCATTAAATCTTGTCCAATTATTGCTGTAAAAGGGAAAATTACAAATTTATGGTTCAATAAAATTCACCGTAATA
>Ga0190360_1000880_pt1 | contig 16008 bp, 11 predicted proteins | sample 48721834_MG_FD_161271 | JGI IMG/M metagenome (GOLD analysis project Ga0190360, IMG submission 161271) | Hydrothermal vent microbial mat bacterial communities from Southern Trench, Guaymas Basin, Mexico - 4872-18-3-4_MG | ecosystem: Environmental > Aquatic > Marine > Hydrothermal vents >... | reverse complement strand
TACATCAAGATAAATTAACAGATAAGGAATAAAAAGACTTGAAAATCACCCCCAAGTTATTATATTTAAAGGAAGTTACAAACATACAAAAATAATAATCAGGAGGTGATTTGAAGTGACTGATAAATGTACTAAAAGTAACCCAAGAAATCAAGTGAATATTCCATTCTTCAAGATAGAGCAGAGCCGGAAGGCCAATTTTACAGCCAACGGTGGGATGTTTCTCATGGCTGAACTGATCAAGAAATTGGGTATCATAGAGAAACTTGCTCAGTTAAATATCTTTGATCGAAAGAAGATCGGTGAAGCAACTCATTTGGAGATGAATCTTATTTTATTATTAACCAACCCTCAATCAGTCCTGTACGGAGCATTCCAGTAGAAGCGAGTGAGGCCTTTCTTTGTCCCCAGCCAGATATAATCTCCGTCTAACAGAATCCACCGGACAGAGTTATCTAAAAGTCCATCATTGGTGGTAAACCGTCGCCATCGGTTTTCTTTTTTATTATATTTTAACACTCCCTTCTCTGTCCCCACCCAAACAGCACTGCTGTCTGCTAAAATAGTATTGATAACACCGCTGGTTGGATAGTGCTCTGAAGGAAGACCCTGCCACTGCTTCTTTCTTTTATTATATACTTCCACACCATCGGTTGTACCAAACCATACCTCATTATCCCATGCTGAAACAGCCGTTATTGTATACGTTACCATACCAGGATAACCGGGCATACGCTCCCAATGTTTTTCCTTGCCAATATAATGAAAAATTCCTCTATCAGTTCCTGCCCATATATCTTCTCCATCGAACTCGAGCTGATAAATATACCGATGGATAAGCCGCCTGTCTTTTACCTGCTCCACAACCATTCCAGGCAAAAGAACCCTGTTAATGCCGTAGGCCGTACCTACCCATAGAACTCTGTCTCCAAGAACAACACTGGTTATTCTATCATCCCAAAGGTTATCCTGAACATTGAAAACTCTCCAGTTGTTCTTGTTTTTATCATATCTCGCCAGTCCCTCATTTGTACCAAACCAGACAAAATCTGTATCAACTGCGATTGAGTTAATTTCATCACTCCGAAGTCCCTGAAGATATTTTGCCTCAAAATAGATCCATCCGTTTCTATCCATATCCCACCAGGTAATACCACCCAGAACGTTAGAAGAATGGTGTCCTCCAATCCACATTCCTCCATCATCCCATGCCATTGCATCAATCTCTGACGTATAGGGACCGAGTGGAAGAAGTTTTAAATTGAATGTTTTCATGTCTGCTACACCGCACCCCAGTCCCCAGGTCCCGATCCACATCTTATCGAACTTATCCCTAAGAGCTTCTGTCACGTCAAACTGTCTGAGATGAATATCATGAATTGTACCTTCAGGTGAAAATAGGTAACCTTTATCCATGAAGAAATTTGGTAAGAGACGTTTTTCTTCTGTTTCTCTATTCCCCTTCCACTGAACTTCGTCCTTTGCCTCTTCCTCAGGTGTTGCTCGGCTAAAATCCCAGCTCATGTGGTTTCCCTTAAAAAGTCTTCCAGAACTTTCAAGCCATAGGTACTTTTTGCCATTACCAATGGAAGAAACAGGGGCGATCCCGAGGCGGCTATAAGAAATGTTTCGCCATTCTTCTGCGCTTGAAACGTAAAAACTCAAACCAGAATCTGTAGCACACCAGAGAGTACCAGTGATAAAATCATAAGCTACGGCCCGGATACGATCATTTGCCATACCATTGCTTACAGTAAAAGGAGAGTCCCAGGCATTGCGGTAGAAGTCATAACGAGCAATTCCTCCTGTGGTTCCAAAATAAGTATACTGATAACCAAGAGCAATGGAAGTAACAAAACGTGTAACAGGATAGCTTATCCAGTCCCCTGGTCTGTAATGGATTTCACGTTCTGGTATTTCTTGAGCTTTTATCCCGAGTGATAAGGCAAGGAAAAGCAGGATTACTTGATTTTTCATTCCCATACTTTTTATAGCTATCTTCAGTTATCTGAATAGAATATGGTTTGCGTACGGAACATTGCTTACCCGTTAATTCTAATTCGGGTTAAAAATAGACTTTAATCGTGATTATTTTATTTTTACCAGTATTAACTTTTACTACATTCCTTTCCGGAATAATCGGAGTTTTTTCCTCTTCTAAGAAATTTGACATAAAAACCTTACTTGGAGATATTGGAAGTGTCAGGACTGCCTGGGTATCTTTTCCTTTTGAATCATACCACTGGAAAATCCAGGCATCAGGAGAATCTTCTGCTTTTTTAACAACTGTTAAAATTAAATTTTCCGGCTTGAGCTTAACAAATGAATAACTCTTTGGCAACTTTCCTTTATGTACTCCAGTAATGATGGTTACCAGTGGATTGTTGAACTCATAGCCTCTTTGAACAGTCTTGCTTTGTTTCCAGTTTCCGGTGTGTGGATAGAGAGCATACTCAATTGTGTGATCACCGCGATCTGCAGTAGGATCAGGCCATTTAGGTGAACGGAGTAGAGAAAGTCGCATTACATTACCCTTGATGTCGTAGCCGTATTTGGAGTTGTTCAGCAAACTCACTCCCCAGTCTTTTTCTGAAATATCTGCCCAGCGCAGAGCCGGAACTTCCCATTTACCCCTATCCAGTTTGCGTTTCAATGTTGTACTCCGCTGGATAAAACTGTAAGGAATTTCATAAGTTGCTACAGTATCGAATACTGCAACTGGGAAAGCCACTTTGAGCATGGTTTTATTTTCCCACCAATCAACATCTGTTTTGAAATCGATTCTATCTATTTTATCAGTCAAAATAATATCCTGTGTAAAGAAACTTGTGGGAAAATCCTCAGTTGGAAACATTTTTTTCACTCCCGGTTTCAAAAAATCCCGGGTAATACGGAGCACAACTCGCACTGGTCCTCTTTCCACGAGTTCACATTTTCTAAAACGAGACGGATACTCCACACCTGTCAATCCTATATTCCATGCATCCCAGGCAGTGGGTTTGTCTTCCAGAAGCTGAAGACGATTACCGTAACCTGTCAGAATTTCTTTGCCGTTTCTTTTATCTATAATACTTTTCACCCAACCTGAATCAGGATCAATAGTTACCCGGAAAAACTTATTCTCAAGAGAAGAGTCAGAGACAGCAAGATTGACATTTTTAGCAGAAGGTTTTTGTTTTCTCAGCACCACGGTTTTATAACCCATGGAAGGAACATTATCAGCCACAAAAATAATTTCTCTCCTGTACTTTCCTTTTTGAATTATCTGTGAAGGAATTTCTTCACCATTAATATCAAAAACAGAGTAAGGATTCGTATCACCTCTGGGAAGTTTTATTCTGGCAATATCTGTTCTTTCCCATGATAAAGGATTATAGATAATTACTGGTTTGCCTTCTGGAAGTTTTTTAGTATTGATATTCTCAGAAATTTTTTTCAATGAACTGTACAGTTCAAACCTCCCAATAGCGTCTGCTTTTTTATAAGATTTATTAGAATCAAAATATATCTCTCTTATACCAGAACCGGGCAGAATATCGTGGAATTGATTAAAGAGCACAATCTTCCAGGCTTCTTTTAAATCCGCATAGTTGTATTCTCTCCCGAATAGAGAACCGAAAGCAGAAAACTTTTCGGCATTGGTTAACAAAACCTCTGATTTCCGATTGAGCTTCTTGTTGTTGGCCTGTGTTGTGAAAGTTCCTCTATGGTACTCTAAATAAAGCTCACTATCCCAGACTGGAAGTTGGGAGAGATCCTGGTTTTTTAGCCAGTTCAGATATTTCTTAGCTGTACCGTATTCAATCCTAGGGAATATATCCAGGGATTTCAGATGATCGATCCGCTTAAACATTTCAAGAGAAGGACCTCCACCATGGTCCCCCACACCGAAGAGAATCATAAGTTTGGTAAAACCTGTGTTAGCTTCAAATTGACGAAGCCAATTAACAAGGCGGTAAGGATTTTTAATGGTATCCACGTAACTGAAAGGGAAGTAGGTAAGTATACGGGTACCATCAGGAGCCTCCCACCAGAAAACACGATATGGGAAAACATTTGTGTCATTCCATCCAATTTTTTGTGTAACAAATGCATCTATTCCACTGTTCAGGAAAAATTGAGGCATATCCCATGTATAGCCGAAAGAATCGGGATTCCACCCAATGCTTACTTTTTTGCCGAAATGTTTTTCAAAATAGCGCTGTGCATACAGCAGATGGTGCATCCATGAAACACCATCTGGTAAATTACAGTCAGGTTCCACCCACATTCCTCCAACATTTTCCCAGCGGTCTTCTCTGGCACGTTTTTGAATCTGTTTAAAGAGTTTTGGATATTTTTCTTCCATCCACTCAAAAAATGCTGCTGAACTCTGGGTATATGTAAATTCAGGACGTATATTCATTAAATTTATTACAGAAGAAAAGGTGTTGTGGCAAATTTCAACAGTTTCTCTCTGCCTCCATAACCAGGCTGCATCAATGTGAGCGTTTGAGTCAAAGTAGAGAGTAAATCTTTTTGCATAATCGGCAATAGGTTTTAACTTCAATCGTACCGCATTCATAGATGATAGAAATTCATTAATATTGCCACTGCGTAATGCATTTGTATCTACTTCTGCGGCGAGACTCTGGAGCAATTGATTTAGTCTTATCTTTTCCTTTCTACTCATTCTCGATTTATCAATTCCGGGATCTGTTTTCAGTCTGGCATTTGTTTGATAGGTATCAAAGCTCAGTAACTTTTGACCCACTTTGAGACTTAAAGAAAAATCCTCTATTTTCTTCTGGATAGACAAACCTTTATCCGTCGTGATCTCGGCACGGATAAGACGGAGAGGCCCACCAGTATTGATTGCCTTGATGAGCAATGTAAAGTTCATGCCTGGTTTTGCATTTTCTGTGAGAACAAATTCTCCGTCCCAGGGAAACCGACCCTTAGTTTTTCCGTTAATCCATAGGTAACCATAATCATCAACAGAAACAAGAAATTTGACTTTTCCCTTTACAGGATAACCAGCAATAAATTTCGGCAGTGTGATCTCTTTTCGCAACCAGCATGAATCAACATAAATGGACTGATTTAGAGAAAGGCTCTGCCAGTTTGAATCATCAAAATCTGGTCTGGAAAATTCAGCTCCATCGATGGCACCGGGTCTAAAAGTAGTGCTGACTTTCCAGTTGTTAAAAGACTGCTTACTCAATTGATCGAGCGTTTTTACAAGTACATCGACTTTTGTTTGAGCAAATCCCAGCAAAGGCAAAAAAGATAGCAGAATAATGAATTTAAACTTATTCATGGTTTTTCCTCCTTCCTAATATTTAATCCATATTCTTTTAGCCTGCACCACCACTTCCGCTGCTTGCCCCACCGCCTCCGCCTGCGGATGCGCCTCCTCCTGTTCCTGCAGCCGTACTCATCACCGATGTAGTTGTAGCAATCATTGAAGAAAAAGAAGCAGCAAAAGTTTCCGGGGTGAATGCAGCTCCTGTTCCTCCGTGATAGAGATACCAAGGAAGATAATTTTGATATTCACCAACAGGAATCATACTGCTTAGTTCCTTGAATACCTTTTTACTCAATCCCAGTACAACGCCATAGACAAAATAGTCATCAATTTGTGCGAGCAGGATTGAATTATTCGCACTACGGTAGTGATATTTTTGTAAATATCTCTTGAGTGCCTTCCAATGACGAGCTTGAATTTCTCCTTCTTTGGTTCTGTGAGGAATAAGAAACGAAAGGGCAAGAACAATACCAGCGGACATACCCAGGATAATAGCCCACTGACCAAACAAAAATGCAGAAACAACAGTAAGAAGCGTCATTACTCCCCCAATGCCCATTGAATACCACATTCCTCGGATACTCTTTCTGTCAAACCAATTCTGTTCATTGCCCAGCTTTTTCACCTCTTTTTTCCACTCCCGGAAAAATTTAATAAATTTGTTCCGTTTTTTTCTTATGGTTTTGAATTCTATTGAGTCCTTACCCTCTCCCAGTTCATCAAAAATAAAACGAATCAACTTATCCTCGTATTCTTTCAAATCTGAAGAATTTTTATTCCAATAATCTCTTTTCAAATCCCAAATGTATTTTGCCTTTTCTTTCATTCCAAAAAGAGTTTTTTTCTTCTCCTGTTCCTCTCGAAGAGCAATAAAGCCTTTTCGGGCAAGATCTAGCAGAGTACTGACTAACGCACCTCCGTAAATTTCACGGCTGTTCAAAAGATAGCCAACGAGAACTGGAGCAGTTTTGGCCGGTATATCAGGTGCAATCTTAGGTTGTGGAGGCAATTCAGGCCGTTTACCATATTTTCTGAAGAGAAGCCAACAGCTCCCGAATCCTCCCAAACTCAAAACAATTACAATCCATTTGCCTGCTCTTTCTTTTTCCTGTTTTTCCCTTTCTTTCTCTATTGCCTCCACTCGCTTACGGTTAGCCTCTTCCGCCCATTTTTTTTCTTCTTTCATGATTGTGGCTCGAACTCGACCAGACATTTTTTCTGCTTTCGTGAAAATATCTGCCGGATAGAGTGCTTTCACTTCAAAATAGGTATGTCTGGGCAAATACTCACACCACGCTTCAATTGTCCCATTATCTTTTATTCTGGATTCAGCCCACAAAGGACCATGAAGCCACTCGTTAACTGAAGTTTTTGGAAGTTTTCCAGGAGGCTTTAAAACAAGAGAAACATTTCTGCTGTCCTTATTCCAACCTTCACTGATAAATTTGAAATAAAATACTGCTGCATCTTCGTAACGTTTAACTGCGCCGAGAGCCAGATAACGAAATTCAAATGTTTTTGACTGATTCTTTGCTTTAAAAAACCACTTTACTTCAACACTTCCAGGTTTTTCAATAATGACATAAGTGCCCGGTTTTTTCGAATCAGAAAGTCTGTAAGGTTCACCGTTTTCATAGACTTCAAAGTTCTGAAATTTAACAGGGCCAGTTGTAGGTAGAATTCTAAAACTATAGTTGTAAGATCCTGTAAACTTGTATGTCCTGAATTCGTCAACCTCCATACTGCCGTCGGGCAGGAGTTGAGCATTTATAAAAACCCTGGTAATCTGGTACTGTTTGGATGTAAAGGGTTTAGACACGGACGGGAGGAATAACAAAGAGAAAAAAATAATTATTAGTTTAGTCCGGGCATAAAACTTCATGGTTTATCCTCCTTTTATCTCTTGTAACATTTCACTGATAAGATTTAAACCAGCCAGGAAATATTCTTTTTCAGACCCAATGCCGATACGAAGATAGTGATCCATGCCAAAGCAATCTCCATCCATTACAAACACACCTTTTTTCTCCCTAAGTTCAGTGGCTAATTCTCTCGAGTTAATTTTCAAGTTATACCTGAGAAAAGCCATGCCACCTGCCCTGGGAGGAACAAAGTGAAAAAGATCACCATGCTTTTCGATCCACTTTGTTAATACGGATAGATTTTCGTTGAGGATCTTTCTGCTCCGGGTCAAAACTCTTCTTTTCATTTCAGGCCGCAGCACTACAGCTGCTACTCTATCACTAATAATACTTGAAGCAATAGTTGTATAATCATGATAAGCCCAGTTTTTCTCAATTATCTTTTTGGGCCCAACCAACCATCCTATTCTCAAACCGGGTAAACCGTAAGCTTTAGATAGGCCCCCGTTAACAATAACTTTATCATATGTACCCCAGAAACTCGGGGTCTCTTTACCATTTAACTCCGCACCTCTATATACTTCATCAGAATAAACCCAGGCATCTACTTTATCCGCTAATTGGACAATTTCTTCCATCGCTTTTTTACTAAGAACAGCACCCGTTGGATTATTCGGATTGCAAACAGCTATCATTTTGGTGCGAGGGGAAATAAGTTTTTTCAACTCTTCAGGATCAAAAGCCCAGTTCAGTTCTTCTTTGAGATAAAATGGTTTCACAGTAATACCGAAAGATCGGGCAAGTCCCCATATCTGCATGTAATTTGGCAGCATCAGAATAAGCTCATCTTCCGGTTCTAAGTTACTCCAGATTGTAAGAAAATTCGCCTCTGCAGAACCATTTGTTACTAATATATTATCAATATCAATATCGGTATCAGGATAAAGGTTGCTTATCGCTTTTCTTAATTCTGGCGATCCGTTTGTTTGATTGTACCCGAGCCGTGTGGAAAGCAATCTCTCGATTTCTTTTTCATCGAGAAGTTCTTTAAGAGTATAGGGGTAAAGACCGCTTTCTGTAAGATTATATTTAACCCTGTTTTCCCAGAGGGATTGGATTCTCTCAAGTTCAAAAATTTCAAGTTTCATGGTAACCTCCCAATGAATTTTTCTGTTATTCTACCTCCAAAGAAAGTTCCATAATTAAACCAAAGCCTCATACACAGCCTTTGAGATTTGAATATCTTGAACAGCAACGCCTGTTAAATCAGCCACAGTAATCTGATCATCAGATGTTCGCTGAAGATCTTTATTAAGAATTACATTTCCCAATTCAACAAGTTTCTCTTTTCTCAGCAAACCTGCTTTTATGCTTTTATAAATCTCCCCTCTGGAGAGACATTGACTGATACTATCAGCCACTACAATGTCTGCCTGCTGGAGAATTCTCGGATCCAGCTCATTTTTCTCAGGAGTATCAGAACCTACAGCAGTTATGTGGACTCCTTTATTTATTTGATCAGCCAACAATAATGGAGTTTTCGACGGAGTAGCAGTTACAATGAGATTGCAGCTGGAGGCAACATCGTTAGCGTTCATAGTGGTTTCAATATTATAACCGAATAGTTCCATATCTTTTTTGTAAATGGTGAGCTTTTCCTGATTCCGCCCCCAAACAATAACATCTCTGCAATTTACTATGGATTTTAAATACTCAAGCTGCATCCTGCCCTGTCTACCTGTTCCAAATATGCCAATCCGAGTAACATTTTTCGGAGCCAAATATCTGGCAGCAATCGCTCCTGCTGCAGCAGTTCTTACATCAGTTAGATAACCTTCATCAAGTAGAATAGCGGCGAGTTCTCCTGTCTTTTGTTTAAACACAAGCATAAGTCCACTACTTGTCGGCAGGTTGTACTTCTCATTTTCATAAAAACCAGAAGCGATCTTAATAACAAAATAGTCATCCCCGATTATGTATCCATATTTTATGTGAACTTCTCCGGGCGGATTTTCAAGAAGCAATTCTCCCACAGGAGGAACAACTGTTCTGCCTTGGGAATAAGCAACAAATCCCTCTTCCACGACCTCAATAGGATTCACATGTTTCAGAATCTCTTTGATCTGACCAAGGTTAAAGATCTCTGACATCTTTTTATACCTCCACGCATAATACGTTTTTTAACGTATCCAGACTAATTTTTGAACCACTTAAAACTAAAACAGCATGCTTATTCTTAAATCTTTCTTTTTCTTTTAAAAAGGAAGCAACGGAAAGAGCGGCTGCTCCTTCAATCAACATATAGTGTTTTTCTAAAATAAGTTTGACTGCAGCTTTAATTTCATCTTCTGTAACAAGAATCATATCGTCTATAATTTCTCTACAGATCTCAAATGTAACAGCATTCTGTTCAATCCCACCTGCTGTTCCGTCAGCAAGTGTTGGCATTGATTCCATCTGTATAATCTTGCCTGCCTTTAATGATTCTGCCATGACCGGGGAGTTTTCAGGCTGGCAGCCTATAATTTCTATCTTTTTGTTAATACTCTTTAAATATCCACCAATCCCAGAAATCAATCCACCCCCACCAACAGGAACAAGTACAGTATCAATTCTTGGAACCTGTCTTATTAACTCAATCCCCACTGTTCCCTGACCACCAACAATTTTCAAATCATTGTATGGAGAAACAAAAACTAGACTGTTTTTTTGAGCAGTTTTTTTGGCATATCTTTCAGTTTCCACACAATCGTTTCCGTAAAACTCTACATCAGTTCCATACGACATGAGAGCTTCAACCTTTGCACGAGAAGCGTTAGTAGGCAGATAGATTGTTCCATTGAGATGAAGTTTCTTTAAAAGATAGGCAAAAGCAGCTCCGTGATTCCCAGAGGATGCTGTCACAACACCTTTTTCTTTTTCCTCTTTGTTTAAAGAAAGAAGTTTATTCGCTGCCCCTCTAAGTTTAAACGAACCTGTAATTTGCAAATTTTCAAGTTTTAGATAAACCTGAGACTTTCCTGCTTTGCTGAGATAAGGCGAGAACTCAACCGGAGTTTCCCTGATATAGTTTCTTATCCTCTGTTCTGCTTCCGAAACTTCTTTCTTTACATCAATGGTTTTACTGGATAATTTTCTTTTCATCATAATTATCCTTGAGAAGTCTTTCTCTTCCAGAAATAATAAACCGGGATACCAATCAATGTCAGAATTATTCCTGCCAGGGATTCCACTGGTTTTTCAATTAAGGTATTAATAAGAATTCCAGAGGAAGCGACAATAAAGAGAATCGGAACTACTGGATATCCCCAGGTTTTGTAAGGCCTATGAATGTCAGGATATTTTTTTCTAAGAGTGAAAACCGAAGCAGTGGCTGCAATCCAGAACACGATAGCAATAAACATTACAAAAGTCAGAAGTTGTTCGAAAGTACCGCTTAAGGTTAGAACGCAAGCCCATGCAGCCTGAATAAGAATAGCAAATCCAGGTGTTTTAAAACGCGGATGGACTTCTGCTGCTCTTTGGGGGAAAAGATTGTCCTTTGCCATTGCATAATATACACGAGGCGCAGTAAGTATTGATCCGTTTAGAGAGCCAAAAGTTGAAACAATAACAACAGCAGAAATAAAAGCAGCAGTTTTTTCTCCAAAAAGGATAGTGCTGGTTTTTTCAGCAATTCGGACTACTCCTGCCATTTTATCAACAGGAAGCGCATAGAGATAAATATAATTGGTAAAAACATAGAGAACAGTAACTCCCAACGTTCCAAGAATAAGCGCCTTAGGAAGATTACGCCTGGGATTTTTGATTTCCCCTGCAACAAAATTGAGATTGTTCCAGCCATCGAAAGCCCAAGAAACCGCCACTAAAGCAACACCAAACCCAATTACCAATCGGCTGAGACTTAATCCCTCCGGGTTTAAAGAAAAATTGACTGGTGTTCCTTTCCCAAGAACAAATCCTAAAACAACAAAGCCAAGAATTGTTCCAATTTTTATTACAGTAAGAGCATTCTGTATCATTTTTCCAAAAACAACACCTATAAAATTGAATACTGACAAACCAATAATCGCAGCTATTGCAACAAGCTGACCCATAGACAGAGAATAGTGAAAAGTGTGGTGAAAAACGCGAATGCCAGTTGATAGTATATAGTTAGTAGTAGAAAGAGAGGGAAAAAAGTAACCGAAATATTCTGCAAAGGCAACAGCGAGTGCAGCAATCCCTCCTGTCATATAAACTAAAAACACCATCCATCCGAAAAGAAACCCGGAAAGAGAACCGTATGCCTCTCTCAAATAAACATACTGGCCTCCTGCATCTGGCATGGCAGCTCCAATCTCCGCATACGTTAGAGCCCCTGCCAAAGTGAGAAGCCCCCCTACAACCCATGCCAACAGGATCAATGTGGCAGAAGGGATAGATTTAGCCATAATACCTGTAGTAAGAAAAATACCGGAACCAATAACAATTCCCACCAGGACCATGGTTGAATCGAACAATCCGAGTTGTCTTACTAAACCTGTCTCTGACTTTTGAGATGTCTGGGAGGTGCTGTGGAGATTGTTGGCTTTTTGGATACCACTGAAAAACACCTTTGACTCCTGATAACAGTTGGAATTTTTGAACAAATGCAGATATAGATACTTTTCAAAATATAGGGATTTCTTCCTCTTTTGTCAATAAAATTAAAGATTGACTTTTTTTAACTTATTTTTTAGATTAAAACTTAAAAGATTGGAGGTACGGCAAAATGATCGATGGTGTTCAGTTAAAACCGCTAAGGGTAATTCCTGATGAACGAGGGCATCTAATGGAAATTTTACGCCGGGATGATCCTATCTTTGAAAAATTTGGCCAGGTCTACATGACCACTACTTATCCTGGTGTGATTAAGGCATGGCATTATCACAAAAAGCAGGATGACAATGCTGCTGTGATTAAAGGAATGTTAAAATTAGTACTTTTTGACGACAGAGAAGGATCTCCGACACGTGGCGAGGTGAATGAGTTCTTCATTGGCGAACACAACCCAATACTTGTTCATATTCCAAAGGGTGTTTATCACGGCTGGAAATGTATTGGTCAGGAAGAAGCTTATGTTGTCAATTGTGTAACTGAACCATATAATTACGAAGATCCAGACGAATACCGTTTACCATATAATTCTGACAAAGTACCTTATGATTGGGAAATTAGAATGGGGTAAGTAATTCCTAGGTAGTTGGTATATAAAAATTCTTACTTTTATTTCCATTTTATTAATGAGTTCACTCTAAAAAGGGGCTAGAGCCCATGGATAATATTGGTTGTTTGATTCATCCTCCGCCCTGAAGGATGGAGCTAATTAGCAACAAAACGAGGGAATAGCCCCGACATTTATGTCGGGGGAAAAAGTAAATAATATTTTCCGAAGCCCTTTAGGGTTTTTTAAAGTGAACTCATTAATGATTTTTAAATAGTTAACCAAGGTTTGGGAAATATTCTATGAAGAAAATATTAGTAACAGGCGGAGCAGGATTTATCGGAAGCAACTTTATCCGATATATGCTAAACAAACACAACGATGTAGAAATCATAAATCTGGATAAACTCACCTATGCTGGCAATCTTGAAAATTTAAGAGACATTGAAAAAGATCCCAGATATTCTTTTGTTCGTGGTGATATCTGCGACAAAGAAATTGTGGATAAGCTGATGAAAGACGTAGATGTGGTAGTGAATTTCGCAGCAGAAAGCCACGTAGATCGTTCCATTGGTAAACCAGACGATTTTATCAAGACAGACGTATTTGGAGTTTTTGTTCTCTTAGAAGCATCGCAGAAACACGGCGTAGAAAGATTTGTGCAGATTAGTACAGATGAAGTTTATGGTAGCACGGAAAAAGGATTTTTTAGAGAAACCGACCCTCTGATGCCCTCCAGCCCTTATTCTGCTTCAAAAGCAGGTGGCGACAGACTGGCTTATTCCTACTATGTTACTTACAAACTCCCCGTTGTCATCCCAAGAAGCTCTAACAATTTCGGCCCCTATCAGTATCCGGAAAAATTGATCCCTCTTTTTGTAACAAACGCACTGGAGAACAAAGAACTTCCCATTTACGGAGACGGTAAAAACATTCGGGACTGGCTGTACGTTATTGACAACTGCGAAGCAATTGAAATGGTTATGGAGCGGGGTAAAGATGGTGAGGTTTATAATATCGGCGGAGGAAACGAAAAAAATAACCTGGAAATCACAGAGTTCATCCTCAAAGAACTGGGTAAACCTAAAAGTCTGATGAAATTCGTAGAGGATAGAAAAGGGCATGATAGAAGATATGCCCTGGATACAGACAAAATTCATAAACTGGGATGGAAACCGCAATATCCATTTGAAAAGGCAATGAAAGAAACAATACGCTGGTATCGTGATAACAAACAATGGTGGGAAAAATTAAAGAGTGGGGAATATCTTGAGTATTATAAAAAACATTATAAATTGAATTAATTATTGACATTGGGAGAATTATTTGATAAATTTTCATGAAGATAAAAGGAGTATGCCTATCGAAGTTCGTTAAAGTTTTGATGGAAGTTTATAAACAATTATCATTCATAGAAAACAGTCTATCCATCTGGTGTTTAACGAACTTCTTTTGCTATACCGAATTTTTAAGAGTGCGTTGCTCGTCTTTGAGTGGGTAGACTCTTAGATTCGGTTTTTTATTTACGGACTAAGCTTAAGGAAAGATTCTATGGACCTTAAACAAAAAATTCAAACCAAAAAGGCAAGGGTTGGTGTAGTAGGCTTGGGTTATGTGGGTCTCCCTCTTCTCCTAGAATTTGTTGAAGCAGGTTTTAACTGCATTGGCTTCGATATAGACGAGCAAAAAATTTCCCTGCTTAAAGCAAAAAAAACCTATATCAAACACATCTCCCAGAAAAGGATTGCCAAAATTGTAGAAACTAAAAGATTCGATGCCACAACAGACTTTTCTCGTTTGCCTGAAGTTGACTGTATTGTTGTCGCTGTACCTACCCCCCTTGACAAACACCAGCAGCCAGATCTCAGTTTTATAATAAACACATCCGAAACTATTTCAAAGTATCTTAGAAAAGGTCAACTCGTCGTACTCGAAAGTTCTACCTGGCCGGGGACAACAGAAGAAGTAATGAAACCAATTCTGGAAAAATCAGGACTGAAATGTCCCGAGGATTTTTATGTGGCGTTTTCACCGGAGCGGGAAGATCCTAAAAATCCAAAATATTCGACAAAAACTATTCCCAAAGTAGTTGGTGCGAACGATCCTGCAAGCAGGGAGTGTGCAATTGCTCTCTACGATTCCGTGATTGTTAAAACTGTACCTGTATCTTCCAGTCAGGCTGCTGAAGCCACCAAACTTTTAGAAAATATCTTCCGCAGCGTAAACATTGCCCTTGTAAATGAGATGAAAATGATTCTCAACCGTATGGGCATTGATGTGTGGGAAGTGATTGAAGCCGCTTCTACAAAACCTTTTGGCTTTATGCCTTTTTATCCTGGACCAGGGTTGGGAGGCCACTGTATTCCAATTGATCCTTTCTATTTAACCTGGAAAGCTCGCGAGTACGACATGCCTACAAGGTTTATAGAGTTGGCAGGTGAAATCAATACATCAATGCCGTATTGGGTCGTACAAAAAGTCTCGGAAGCTTTAAATAAAAGAGCGCAGAGTCTTAAAAATGCCAGAATATTAATTCTGGGCGCAGCTTATAAGAAAGATGTGGATGACGTAAGAGAAAGTCCAACTTTGAAGCTCATTGAAATTCTGGAGGAAAATGGAGCACATGTTGATTACAACGATCCCTACATTCCAGTAATGCCAAAGGTCCGCAAATATGAGTATGATATGAAAAGTGTTGAGCTTACACCAGAAAATTTGAAAAAATATGACGCAGTACTTATATCAACAGATCACAGTTCTTATGATTACGAAATGATTGTAAGCCATGCAAATCTGGTTATTGACACAAGAAATGCTACTAAACATGTAAAAAACAATCGCGAAAAAATTGTAAAAGCATAATAGTCACCATTCTATTCTTCGTACATTATTATTTAGATTTTAAAAATTGGAATTTTTACATTAATCATTATAGGGAGCTTGCATAAAATGAAACCAGGTTTTCGGATAGGAATTTTTTTAGGAATTATGTTTTTTGCCTCGGGAGCATGGACCCAAGTGCCAGAGAATAAGCAAAAAAAAGAGTGGGAAAAAAAGAGTACGGTTCCCAAGGTAATAGATTTCTCGAAAATTTTTGAACAACAGAAAATGAGCAGAGAAGATTTTGAAACTTTGAAAAGAGAAAAAGAAACAGAATTACAAGCAAGACTTTCTCAACCCGCAGCTTTGGAAAAATCTGTAGACCCTGAAAAATATATTGTAGGTCCAGGGGACATTTTTTCCTTCAACGTTTGGGGCCCCACAGAAACACAGGTTTCAATAACAATTTCTCCTGAGGGAAAGCTTAACATCCCAGCAGTAGGAGAAATTGATGTAGATGGCAGAACGCTCTCAGAGGTTAAATCCCTGGTTTTAAAAAAAGCAGCTCCTGTATATGGAAACAGTAAAATTGCTCTGATATTAGAGGGAGTTCGCTTTTTCCGCGTCCATGTGGTGGGTGAAGTTAAATATCCTGGAACTTACATAGCTCAGGCTGTGAACCGCATCTCAGAGTTAATTACAAATGCAGGCGGCGTAACTGATTGGGCATGGAAAAGGAAAATTGAACTCAGGCATTCTGATGGGAAGGTTGATTATTTTGATCTTGCATCCTTTGAACAAAAAGGGGACTTAAAACAAGACCTCTTTGTTAACGGCGGAGATGTAATTTATGT
>Ga0190360_1000879_pt1 | contig 16012 bp, 38 predicted proteins | sample 48721834_MG_FD_161271 | JGI IMG/M metagenome (GOLD analysis project Ga0190360, IMG submission 161271) | Hydrothermal vent microbial mat bacterial communities from Southern Trench, Guaymas Basin, Mexico - 4872-18-3-4_MG | ecosystem: Environmental > Aquatic > Marine > Hydrothermal vents >... | reverse complement strand
TAAGCATTTATAAAAAACAACAAACCACAACAACAACAACGACGATGACAAACAACCAATAAAAATGCGCAGGAAAAAACTTGTTAAAAGAATTTTAGAACAAATAGCTTTGTTTTTGATATGCTTACCAATGTACTTAATTTTTGCTAAAGTGTATGAGGAAACTATTTTGCTTCTTTCAGGGGTTGGTTGGGTTGTCTTTGTTGTGTGTCTTTGTGTTGTTGTATTTGGGTATTTGGTGGTTTTGGGATTTTTTGGTTGGTTAGAAAAATTAGTTGAAGTTAAATGAGGTGAAAAAAAATGTGTATGCATTTATTTGCATCTGGGGACAAAGAAGAGGACAAGAAAGAGAACGATGTGGTTGTTATTAAAAAAACAGAAAACGGATATTTCGTAGAAACCAATACAGGTTCGTTTGTGATACAAATCAAAGACAAGGACGATATACATTCCAGAAGAGCTGCATTTAAAGAATTGTGCTTGGAATTGATGGATTGTTTTGATTGCTATATTGTTGAATGGGCGAGATTGATGGATTAAAATGATTGAGAAGTTTATGGTGTTGGGTGCGGCTTTTCTAGGAGCAATAGGGCAGATTTTATTTAAAAAAGGGGCTGAGCAATTTACTTTATCCTTGCAGATTTTGAAGAATTTTTATTTTATTGGCGGAGGTCTACTATATGTTGTTGCCCTTATTATCACTATGTTTGCATATAAAAAAGCCCAAGTGTCTGTGTTGTATCCAATCATAGCGTTTTCATACATTTTTACCATTGTTTTTGCAGGAATTTTTCTTAAAGAACCCATTACTTGGCAGAAAATAGCAGGGTCGCTTATAATTATTCTTGGTGTAGCTCTTACAAATACATAAAGGTGGAAAATTGCATAAAATTTTATTTTATTTGCTTATTTTGGTTGGTAGTTTTTTGATATTTTTATTATTTACAAAGCCTTTACTGTGTTTTGAATTCTTTAGCAAACTTATGTTATTATTGGGCAGAATGTTGTTTGGATTATTCCAGGCTATTTTTCACATATTTAGTGCTGTTATCAAGGCTTTTTTTAGAAGAAAATAAATGCTTCAACCGTTGCTTGCATTTAATAAAAAGATTGTGAGGTTTGGATGGGGCAAACAATTCTGGTTTAGACCTTTGTAAATCATTTATAGAATAACGAAATATATCTATTCCTTGCAAATATAACATTAGATAACCTATTACTATGAGAAAATCCCAGAGGCACGCAACCACATATGCCAGCAAAAGAAAGTGATTCCAAAAAGCCACCATAAGTCCGGTAGTTATGCCTGCTAAGGCCACTATTAGTTGTTTTTTTAACTCAATATTTTTATAAACATTGTGCCCCATCTGAATTGTTAAGCTTTTTATTTTCAATCTTATTTTTGGTTTGAATCCAAAAAACCTGTAACATACATAGTGTCCTATTTCATGTATTGGAACAACAACAAACAAATACCATAACAGCAAAAACCATATCATTTCCCTCATTCTTCAACATTTTACCATATCGAACCCATTATCACCGTCCTTCAACCCCTATAGGTTAATATCATCTTTTAAGGACAATTAAAATATTGCAACCGCAGGTTGGTTTTTTACCATCGCCCCCGGTTATTTGAGCAACTCTGACATCAAAATCAACATTATGTTTCTTAAAATCTCTTAGATATGGCGCAAGTTCTTTAGAAATATAACCAAGGTCAAGGTTATGAGCTTCATCAGCATACAAACGAATAGCGTTAGGGTCTTTTGGGTTGTTTTCGAAAACATAAAATAGCTTTTGGCCTGGCTTAAGAGCTTTTATATTTTCTTGTCTTTCAGAAACCATAGTAACTCCTTTTATTTTGGAAAAAAAAGCATTGTTTTTAAATCTTTTATTTAAATCTTCTATGTTCATTAACACCACCTTTCCTCACAAATCTCTTTCTTCATTCTAAAACAATTTTTCCTTTCTTTATTAAGGGTTTGATGTGTTGGTATAACGGTGCCTCTCTTATACTCTCTATATCATATTCTTCAATAACATCACCGTTATCCACTTTTATATTAACTATGTTCTTATTCTTATCTGTAATGATTTCTATAAAAGTAGTCTCTGGTTGCGTAGATAAATAAAAGCAATACTTAATGAACTCTAATTTTAATTCCATCTATCTCGCCATCCGTTTTTTTAGGTCTATTATAGACATTATAAACAAACCAACCAACAACCCCAAAATAAAAAACCTCTCCTTTCTTTTTTTATTTCACTTATTCATTCTTACCCCTTTTGTCCTGAAATAAATCCGCCTCTATTATATCTTTTCGCTCCGTCTTGCTTTATATATCTCTTAACGAAATCAAATATTTCAGATGCCCACAAAATAATTAATTTATCATTATTATACTTGGAAAAAGGATAATGTTTAACTTTCTTTAACTTTTCAATAAACAAAATTCTTTCTTCACTCATCTTTTTACACCCTCTTATTTTATGAACACGAACACAAACAAAAAAATTATTAATCTAAAAAGCAAAGATTCAACCCTGTTTAATATAATCTCTTGCTGTGACTTATCATAACCGAATTTGAACACACCCATTCTAATCCACCTTCTTAGCTTCTTTTAATATCCTTATAAAATTTAATTTTTGGCTTGTTTGGTTTGGCTGATTTCTTTGGGAATTTAAATTTGGAAAAAGCACGCAAAATCTCCTTAAATTTAGTTTCATTATCAAACCAAATCTCATAAACTAAATGTTTGGTGGTGAAGACAAGTATATTTTTATCTTCAATAACATCTATATTCAATACATTAGATAATTTAAAGCCAACAGCCACCTCTTATCAACCCCTGTTCTTCTTCATCTTCTTTATCAACCTTATCAGCCAACCAATACATTATAGCAAACACTATTAAAAAAATAACTGTTATTATTGTAATCACAAGGACTTTCATAAAAATTATTTTATAGGTATCTGGATTTTAACGAATTCTGAACATAAAAAGCATCTGCAAATAGGGCAGTTAATATGCAGGTCTTCACATTTGATTGGCGAGCAGTTGTGCTCTGGACAAGCAGGCGGCGACGGCATGTTTTCAACAGCCTTTTTGAATCCAACCTCTGTGCCAATTAAAAAAACGGTTGTTAGGCAAATCAAGATGATGAGTGCCGCTGCTATTTTCGGGGCAAATTTGTGCTTTTTTTTTGGTTGTGATGTTTGCCTAAGCTTTGCAATACGCTTCAATCTTTTTTTTTCATAAAATTTTCTCCACCACTTCGGCCACATAGTCATAGAAAAAATCAATCCAAGCACAACAGCTATTAAAAACCACAAAATAGTTTTGATTTTAATTCCGAAAATCATTGGATGAGTCATTATTTTACCTCCTTAACTTTTCTATAGATAATAAAATCATTTCCAAAATCATCTTCCTCTTGAAACAAAACATATCTGTTATCTAAAATAAAAATACCGTTAGCACCAACATTAGCTATTACATCTCCTCTGTATTTAATTTGAATGTGGTGTATTGTTTCATCTGGTTCGTTAATATCATTACACCAACCACTATGTCCTAATGTTACTTCACAAAGAGGAGTTATGTTAATTAGCTCATAACCTTTTTGCCTCCACTTCTCTCTAAATTCCATATTCTTGGATTTTTTTAAATTCATTTTTTATTTACTAAATCAAGCAGAAAATTTATTGTATTGTCCCAAGATACAAATCTTCTATCAGAAGAGTATTTTTTAAGGATTTCAACCTCGTGTTTTGACTTAAATTTAGATAGCTTTTCTTTTGTTTTCAATCGAATGTTTATTATACAGCTACCATCCATTTTCAACCCCCTTTGGTTTTAGGCAGGGAAAAAAATCCCTGCCAAGGTTATGAGCTGGTTTTTCTGGCATACTCAATAAGTATGATAAATTCCTTTGGTTTATAAAGTTTATTATTTTTAATAAGTTATTTTAGTTATTTTAGATTGTTTTTTTTCCACTTCTTCTCTTAACTGTTTAATCGAAGATATGTGGATTATGTTCATAAGAGCATATGCTCCACACAAAAACCACACAGATTCATAAAACGGAATTTGACTTATGTTTTTTAAATAAAGTAAAAACCCAACCAACATAAAAAAAACAATGACGTAAGCTAATCTAAAACCCTTATGCAACCCAAATTTCCTAACACACCACCTTATAATGCTGTTGTGCTCCGCCATATACCACTTCTTTAACTTCAGCTTTTCTTTCGATAAAAAAAGCAGATAATAGGTTGCGCACAAATCAAAAACCGCTAGCATCAATAAAATAAAAACAACATTCATAGCATCACCTTTTTTATTTTTTACTTTTACTTTTTTCTTCTAATGTTTTGAAAGCAGCTTTTACTGTATTGATAAAAAAATATATAACCCACCCAATTAAAATTAAAAAATATTTTGTGAAATTTATTGAGTGATGTGCAAATTCGCTTAAATCTTCTTTTATATCTCGTTCTTTAAAGGGTTTCGCCATTTTTCAACCTTTTATTCTTTTTACCAAATTGTTGTAATTGTAAATTCCAACAACTATCTTTATCAATCAGTTCCTCAATAAATTTATCTATTGCATTTCTCATTTTATATCACCCCACCTTCCACTTCGCAACCTCTTTTTTTGTTTCTTGTAGGCTTTTTTTTAAACGCTTGTTTAAATCTCGTTCTGCTTCAGTTCCCATTAACAAAACAGGAGCTAAAAAATCCTCTACAAGATTTTTTTCATCTTCACTATTAAATGGATATTGCTTTAATCTATAACGAATCATATCCATCCAAAACAATGTAACTTTTGGCATTTCTTATCACCGCAAGGAATTTTTTTTTTCTTTGCACCTTTCTATTTGCTCAAAAAGTTTGCTTTTATATTTTGATTTTAGATATTTACAACCAACAGCATGCCCTTGATAATAGCAACGTCCTTGCATAACACCAGTAAAATTAAATACTAATGTTTCGTCGCAATCATAAGCACCCCGCACCAGCATTTTATTATGATAATATACATCATATGAAAATAAGCCAATCATAATTACTACAAAAACAACCCAGATAATAAGAGCAAATCTCATTTTACAGCTTTTTTAGCTATGTTTTCTTTATAACTTTCATAATTCTTTGCATTATTTTTAGCTTTGCCTGATATTTTTCAATCCTGTCTTTTATGGTTGACATCCGCTCTTTGACTAATGTTATCGGAACAACCCAGGCTTTATTTTCCTTCTTAATATTATATACATGCAGGTTTCCACTTACTGCTGACGTTCCCAGCAATATGTTTAATGTAGCCAAATCATACACTAAAAAAGCCTTGCGCCTTTTGTCATATTTTAAGTTGAGTAGAGCAGTGATAAAAACAGCCTTCATAATTTCACCCCACAATGCCTCTTTTTTTATAATTCTTTGCGATTCCCAGCCTGTTTCTTTTGATATAAATCGCATCTACGCTTCTATTTAATTTCGCAGCAGCTTGTTCTGGCGGATATAGCCTCACAATCTCTAAATCTTGTTTAGTCCACCTTTTATAAGCCTGGGTGGCTTGTTTTGCCTTCCTCACATTATGCTTCTTGAACATTTCTTCTGCTCTTGACCTAACTTTATACACTGCTTGAAGGCTTCGGCATAACATTTTTGCTGCCTTTGCTGGTGGGTAAAGCAATGCAATTTTTAGCTCGTGTTGAGTCCATCTTTTGTATGTGTTTTTTCTTTTTCTTTTTCTTATTTTTCTTTCAATCTTCTGCTTTTCTGGAACAATCAAAAAATCTTTTTTATTTTGAATCTGCTTCGCCCACCCGATAAATTCAAAAAAGTCTTCTTTAGATGGTAGCTCAAATTCAATCCCATTGAAGTTTATTTTCATTTTAGCACCCCAATAGTTTTTTTTCTTTTTTCGTGTAGAACCGTCTTATTACTCCCCTACTCTTACACCTCTTATTTATATCACCTCGTTGCCAAGCCTTAAGTTCTTTTATTATTTCCTCAAAGCTAACAGGATGAAAATCCCAAACATCAACCCCAACGTTTATTATTGGTGTTCCTTTCTTTGTGGTACTGAACCTCCATTTTTCGTGGATATGACCTACAAAATTCATATCAACAAAATCTTCCGCATCAGCCGGGTCGTGAGTTAGGTAAATAAGTTTATCTTCAAAACGAATTATACAGGAGTGTATAACTGTATGAATACCATTTTTCCCGTCGTGATTACCTTTAATAAATACGAAGTTGCCGTTGAGTTGTTCTAAACATTCTACTCCGTCTTTCAACGCAAAGTCTCCTAAAAAGAAGACCGTGTCGTTTGGTTTTACCCTTTCATTATGGTTTCGGATAATACTTGAATTCATATGATAAATGGATTTAAACGGTCTCTTACAATACTTTATTATGTTTTCGTGCCCAAAATGATAATCTGAGGTAAACCAATACATTTTTAGTCCCCCTCTCAAAACAAACTCTACTGTGGTTTATTAAACTTATCAAATTTGATAAATTGCTGTAATTTATAAAGTTTTCGCTTTGTCAAGCCAAAGTTCTTTGCCAATCTCAAAACCTCCTTATTATTAATATATTCTGGATGCGAAAGTAAAATTTCCCCGATTTTTTCAAGCCTATAGCTTGATAAACCAAATCGTTTGCAAAAATGTGTTGGCTCTACTTCTTTATCAAACAAATAACATTTGCATAAAGAAGGTTTATGAAATATAGGAGCAGAAAACTTACAACCAACACAGGCAGGCTCCAAAAGCTTTTTTAATTTATTTAGCATGCTCCCACCTCCCGAGCCATTTGAAGAAATACCAGCATACTATATTTAAAATCTTTACAAACAAAACGAAAGATATTAAACTAAATATAAACCATATTTTTCCGAAAAGCCGGTAATATATCCATCCAAGCTCCAATAATGAGAAAAACAAACCACCAATCATCAAAGTATAAACAAACACGTATTGCAGCAACATTTTAAAAGACAATTTTTTAGTGTCAATCCCAAACTCTTTTGCCATTTTGTGTGCTTTATGGAACGCCAAAACCTCTTGAAACACCAAGAACAAAACAAAACATGGCACTCTCAACCAAAAATTAACCTTAAAGTAAGAAAGACCATATATTAGTATTAAGAACAACAATGCTTGAAACCAATAAACAAAGTAGTATATGTGAGCAAGTTCATGAAAAATCGCTTCCAAAAGTAGTTTTTTGTTTTTGTATCTTATGCTAACGAAAAACGGCAATATTGGTATCATAAAACCCCCTATTATCGACTTTGGTTTTGATTTTCTGAAATTAAAAAACACAAAATCCAATTTATATTTTGATTTGATTTTTTCTAACAAAGGGGCGGTCTTTTCCATCGTTACTTTTTTATTGGTAAAAACAAGAAGCAAAACAATTGTGGAAAACAAAACACAACCTATTAAAAAGTAGCCTGTTAAAATACATATTATTGGAATCAAAAAACCAACTGCAAGAGCCTTTCTTATAATAGACATCTTCATTCTAAATCACTTCAATATTTTCTTTTATTATATAACTTACACGAACAAACCTGTCTTTATCTACATCATAAAAAATCGGAAACTCAGTAAGTTCATGAATACAATCCTCCTCGCCAAAAAAATAATCCTTCAACATATTGGTAAAACTCACTTTTTTTGAGTAAACCCTCCAATATAAATACGGAAAATTGTAGTCTTCTAACAAAATAAATTTTATTGTTTTAAAGTCATTGAGATTCTCCCTCAGAGCTTTTAAACCCCCCTCAAACACATTAAACTTCTCCTTGATTCGCTTAATAATATAGTCTTTTTTATTCATATTACCACTTTTTTAATTTTCTTTGCGGTCTTTTCAGTATATTCCTTTCCTGCTTCTACAACTTTTTCTCCTAATTCAACAGCTTTTTCAAAAAGCTTCATATTTATTCACCTCGCTTTAATTTTTTATATTTGCGCATGTAATTCCTCATATATCTATTGTATGCAGTGCGACCTATTTTTTGTATCCACTTGTTGCGACTTTTTTTCAATCTTCTTTTGAATTTAGTGTTGTTTTTATTATCATGATATCTCTTTTTTCTATAGCAACTCATACACAAACCCTTTGCATATATCCTATCTTCTTTGCCGCATAATTTACATTTAGCAATCATTTTCAAATAAGCATAGCCATTACTTCTTGAAATGATATTTCTTGACTTGATATAACTTTAAACAACCGACCATGCCAATACAACAGCTTTTTCTTACTATAAAGGATAAATATCTCGCTATTATCCAAATATTCGTCAACTAAAACGCTTTGAAGATATATTCCTTCACCAAATTTATAATCATATACCTTCTCTTTAAACTTAATAACCCTGCCTACAAGCAAAAAGGCACCCCACCAACTCTCAATTATTATTTTAAAGTATTTATCCACTTTACCACCTTATATAAGCATAGCCATCACTTCTTGAAATGATATTTCCTTAATTGACTTAATTTCCAACAACATTGCACCAAACCTGCTGTCAGCACTATATAATAAATCTTCATTTATTAAAGCAAAATATTGTTGATGTGCCTCTCCATCAACAAAAATACTAAGCAACAAATTATAACCTATTATTTTACCAATTATTTCACCACATGGATTAAAAGGATGCTTCCCCTTCAATGTTATTCTTAGATATTTTTGTTTCAATCCAACCCCTCTCCAAGACTTGATAATTCTTTTTGTGAAACCAACCATCTAAATCCATTTACACTTATTTTTGCTATAAGGGTTTCATTCACCAGCTCTCCATAAAAATCAACATCACTATGATAGATTTTCCAATCTTTATAATCAGAAATATCGATTGTTATTAAACCATTATCAGTAATATCGCAACCAGTGTCTTCTTCAATGGAATCAAAAGGAGGAGTATATGCAGATACAACTAAAGCAGCAAACGCTCTCTCAATACCCAAATCATCTCTAATTGCCTGCATACCACCCAATTCCTTTTTCTTTAAAGACAACAAATCCCACATATTTTGAACAACAAAACTAATGCTTTGTTTCCACTGCTTTCTAAAAATCTGGCTTCTTTTATTAGCTTTTCTCACACAATAACCAATTCTACTTCCCACAACATCCACCCCCAAATTCACAACAAATCAGCCATGTATTTTGAAAACTCGCTTTTTGTTAATTTTCTAAAGTATTTCTTTTCTACTTTAAATATTACAGGTTCCAGTGCTGCTGCAACAACACCAACATCTAATTTATAAACTATTTTAACATATAAAATATCTCCAACGATATCTATTATTTTTGAAATGGCGTTGCTGTTAGTATAAACATATTTAAAATCCGATTTTTTCAGACCGATTATTAAATCTCCTTTTTTGAATCCCATTTTACACACACAAACCTCTATTTTTTCTACTTTCATTTTATAGTTTTAATGCCATTAATTCAGCACAAAATTTTTGTTTAAATTTATCGTGTTTGCTTTTAAGGGCTTTTATTCTCCGTTCTACAGAAGATATTGTCCAATCCAACACCACATTTATCTGTGGAGTCAAGGACTTTAAGCAATACATTTTCTTATACTTTTGGAATCGCCAAACAATAATATCTGTATAATCAGCATCACTTGGATATTCGAATTTCGCAAGGAACTTTGGGTCTGGATTTTCTTTATTTGAGAAAAAGAGAATAGGATTGTGTTTTGTTGTAACCACACCAATGGTTTTAACATCAAATTTTTCAAGCACATGATTATCATCTTTAAATCTTAGTATGTCTAAGGTTTTATTAACGGACATTGTACATGCTATGGCGGGCTCATCCCTTAAAATTATTCTAAATTTATTTAGCTCTGAAAATAAAGGAGATAATTTCTTCTCCCAAAGAGCCATATTATTCTTTAAACACCACATTTTAATTAAACTCTGTATTTTATCATCAAATATAATGCGTTTTAATGTTAATGTGCTTAAATCAGAAGAATAACTCTTATACCCTGAACGCAAACCCCTTGGTGTCATAACAAAAAAGCTGTTTTTACCAATCGTTTCATTTCTTTTAACGCTGTTTTTTGTAAATAAATTTACTAATCTTTTCGCATCTGAAAGAAGGTTTCTCTCGCAATCATTAAATTCACTTATTAGTTTTTTGATAGTTCTAATTTTGCTATTTATTTTATTATATTCCTCTATAAACTCAAACATTTCAACTACCTCTCAACCTAACAACCTCTCCTATATTATGTGGTATATCTTTATTTGTTGTCAATACCCACAATACATTTCTATTTTTAATCTGTGCTTGATTTGGAAATGGTGTAAAACCATCTGTGAAAATAATTGTTGTTTGAACATCAGGCATATGCTTATCCATATACGGAAATATGTTTCTTAAATCAGTTCCACCACCACCTTTTGGCTTTAATTCAATTATTTTATTAACATCATTATCTGTTACTTCCGTTATGCCATGAACCTTTGTATCACACCAGCCAACAGTTAGTATAATATTATTAAATGCCTTACAAATACCAACAACCTCACTTAAAAAAACAGTTATTTCATGCTTACTAATACTCCCGGAAGTATCCATCCAGACAGCAACATTTAAGTGTTCTTTTTTGTAAGACGGCATATACCAGCCAACAGAACTGCTTCTTTTATGAGGTCTTCTAAATGTGAAGTCGCACGGCATATCCATAACAATATGTTTATATAGCTTTTCTCTCCAATTAATCTTTGGAGAAATTAACTGGCCTACCAACCTTTCAATTGAAGCAGGCAATTTACCTATTGACCTTACCCTTACGCTAGCACTAACAACCCTTTGCTTCCACACTTCCTCCAAATTCTTCTGTTCTTGTTCCGATAACTTACCAAAAATATGAACATCAAATCCTTTTGGCAAAGTTATTGTCTTCGGAAGTTTTTGTAGAAGCTCGTGATAAATTGCTTCTGTGTGTTTTTGTTTAATGTTTTTAACCACATATATGGCTTTATTGGCACCTACGATACTAACGCAATTATCATAAACATCTGGGATACAGGCGGTTTGCTTTGGTAAAACCAAATTACTTTCCTTTGCAATAAAATTGGCATGACAATCAGCTGCCAAATTCCAAATAAATCTATTATGCTTATTAAAACCTCTTTGTAGGTGTAAAAGAGCAAGGTGTAAAATTTCATGAACAAGCAAACCTCTGATTTCCTCATCAGTTAAAGTATCAATCCATTTTGGAAGAAAATAGAAGTTACCATGGCAATCTACTCCAGCAGAATCTAATTTATCGTCTTCAATAAACTTAATAAAGAACAAAAGGTCAGCAAAAAAAGGGTGTGTTCTCTGAAGCCTGACCCTTGCTCTTCTTAATCTTAAAAGGGCATCCATTTTAATCCTCCATTAAATCACGATATTTTTCAGCTAATTTTGTAACCCAAAGCTCAGAGTTAAGCAGACTTTGAGTGAATTTATTTCTACCAACCAATTCCTTAATCATACTCAGTAAAAATATACCAAATTCCTCCTCAATGTTATCACATACTTTCAGTGCTGGAGTAAAGTATTTCTTAAAATTCTGTTTAACTTTGTGAGCAACTCCTGAAATCAAAGAATATTTGAGGTCTAATTCCTTTATTTCAGAAGCTTTTTCTGGATTATTAAGAATGTCATCCACATTAACCTTTATTGACATTTTAAGAAACGCAACAAACTCCATTCCAAAGGCTTCTCCACATTTGCTCTTAGCAACCATAGAAATAATATCCAAATGTTTCTTTTCATCCTTATCACAAATCATCTGAGCAACATCTTGTAACTGTCTGGGACTACTAAATGCCTCTTCCTTTAAATCAGGTTTAAAACCATGGATGTATTCTGGCTTAAACTTTAAAAAAGCACATAATCTTGGCTCAGGATACTTTGAATTCATATTGTAAGTAACCCATTCCTCCACAGTCGGACACTTTAAAACACAATGTCCAAATCTATTAAGCAAAGGAGCAGGTGTTTCAATTATATATGCTTTATCCTCAGCCCTATTTCCAGCAGCTATAATAAACACATCCTTACCTAATCTAGTCTCTCCGATTGCTTTGTCTAATATTATTTGATAGCAACTATTCTGCACCATTCTGCTTCCGAGATTAAACTCATCAAAGAAAACAGTGGCAGAAACGCTTGGCATACTTAGAATTTTAAATAAAAGAGTTGGTTTCCATTCAACAAAAGAGCCATTTAAAGAAGGCATACCCATTAAATCAGTTGGCTCTAACAATGCCGTCCTAACATCAACAAACAAGTGTATTTTAGCAAGCTCATCATCATTCAAAAGATTTTTTCTATCTTGTATGGTTAAATCAGTCCAAGCCTTCCACACACGTCCAATTTTAGTGGCGTATTCTTTGCTGTCCAAAAGCACAGCTTCCGATTTACCAACTCCTGTTGCTCCTTTTATAAATAAAGGCTTTCCAACTGTTCTAAACTCACTAATCAGATATTTTAATTGCTTATGATTTACTTCCATTTAATCACCTTTTCCTTTTTTATCATGTTCTCGCCAACTTCCTTTATTCTAACCTACACAGAAAAAATAGTTTTTTTAAAACATTTTCTATGCTACAACATATATTTTAAAATTTATTTATTAGAGCGTTTTTCTTTAACTTATCTTTGTTTTTCCTAAGCCAACCTGCTTTAAACAACTTATTTTTGTTGAAACGAGTTGGCTATTGCCTTCATCAAAACAAGCCACTATTAATAACACAACTACCCAAACTAACATATCCCTTAAATGACTTATATTAACAATCATTGAAAAAAGCACTTATCGAATACCAGATTAAAGGAAATAAAATGCTTAAAAAATTATATTTAAAAATTCCACTAGTGTGAAGAATTATCCATACAGCACCAACTAATATTGCAAAAACAAAACAGATTTTTCCCATCCTAAACCACCTACATAAAAAAACATATTTTAAAATTTATTTATGAGAGTTCTTCTCTCCAATTTTTCTTTGTTTTTCTTAAGCCATCCTGCTTTCTCCCTAAGCAACTTAGCCAACTCCTCAAAAACTTGTGCTGAATTTAACAAAAACTTCTCAGCACATTTATAACAAAGAGGATGCCACACATATCCAAGATAAATGTCGCCAGGATTAATGTCAGCACCACACTCCGCACAAGTATAAGAATCAGAATATTCCCCCTTTCTCTTTTTAGTAAATTCAAAAAGTTTGGGAAATCCATTTGAGAACCAAATATTTCCATTCCTTACATCTATATAAGGCATAGTTACCACCACACCATTATTCTGCTCCACATCATTCTTGTATTAGTATTCGGCAGTTATGAATTTTTTTAAGAATATCCTTGTGCTTAGCAACGATAGAGTTCTTGCTGGTTAGAAAACATTTATCCTCTTTCTCACATATCAAGTATTTGAAAAAATCTTTTATGCTCATCAAGTCATTAATAGGTGTTCGCATTAGGTCCAACATTCCTTTAACTATCTCTGTTTCTACCATCTCCTTATCCATTCCCTTTAATTCTTCTAATACTTTTTTCTTTATTTCTTCTTGGTTCTTTCCTTCTTTTTCTATTATCAATTTAATATCACCCTCCGTTATTATCTATTTGTTGCTCAATCCTTTCAATCTCATCATCAAGCCGTCTCAACAAAATTTCAACAGAATACTTCTCAAACTCCAATTCTTTTTTCTCATCTAAGAGCTTTTTGAGATAATTTTTTAGCTCCATAATTTACACCCAACAAAGTTTGAACTCCAGCATCATGGCTCTTGTTTGTATCATAGTAGTCGTAACCATCATAACCATAATCACCATAGCAACCATACCAACCTTTAGAATAGCCACAAGAATATGTTTTTGGCTCAAATACTCTTATCTTTTTAAAGCCATTAAGCACATCATAAACATAATTAGATTCCACTCTTTTAATTTTTCCAACACACTTTAACCAATACTTTGCGAAGGAAACATTAGCTCGCTCTGTGCTCATAATGATATAATTCTTTGAATTTAGTATAAACATATTCGTCCTATCGTTCTTAAAGTAAAACACTTTTTTAGTTTTCTTTTCAATAACAACCACAGAATAAGACCCACTTATTTCCTTTGTTATCCTTCTAACTGCCTTGCTAACATCCTTATATTTTTTATAATGTTTTTGAAGCATTTCTGCTAAATAATATGTATCTGATTTTTCTTCATCTCCAAAATCATAAATAACCCCGTTATGTAAAATCAGTAAATCCTTTGTTTCAATTGGATGGATATTTTCAGCATTATAACCAGAAGTAGCTAACCTTTGATGAGAAACCAAAAACCACGTTGGTTTTAAATACCTTAACTTATTAACACTTTTTTTAATCAACAAATCATCATTTAGAAAATAAACACAACCTTCCCCATCATTATTATCAACAAAACTATAAAAGCTAATTATATTCATTAATTCAGGAATTTTATAAGACGCTGTTTTATCCTTCCTATAAATTAAGTTAATATTACACATTTAAATTATCACCCCGCTATCTCTAACCTCTACCTTATATCTTCGCCTTCTTTTCGGTTTCAACAAACGAACAGCGTGGTTTTCATTTAAGATTATTGGTGTTGTCCGTTCAACAGAAAAACCGAATTCAGATTTAAATGGGCGTGGCTTCTCAAACTCAGCGAAAATTACTTTTCTTATTACTTTAAATAGAATTGAATAAATCTTAGTGAATTGACTCCAAGTTTTTACACCACGCAGATTAAAAGCTCTGAATTCAACTCTGTTCTTCAAAGTCAAATTCCATTCTCTTCGCCTATCAGTGTAAAAACAAGACTCATCAAGAGCTTGGGCATAGGGTCTTGTTAAAGACCGATACCAAGTCGGAAATACTTCTGGAAGCTTCTTTTTAACTTCACGAACTAAAAGCGATTTTATCTTATTTAATAATTTAATTGAAACGGCTTCTCTAAAAAGTATTTTTGTTCCAAAAAAACTATAAGTTCTACCTCTGAAAGAAATTGGTGACAATCCAAATTTATCTGCATTAAGCACGCTTAAATGCATATGAGCACCAGTGGTATTATTGAAATTAATAACTTTTTTAAGCTCCCCGAATTTCCTAAAATAATCTCTAAAGCTCCTAATTACATCCATTCCCTGCTCTATATCAAACGGGATACTTATAAACTCAATAACATCTCCATTTTTGAAAAACTTTGGCATAAGAGAACCATCTCTCTCCATAATGAAAAAATCATTTAAGAAGTTGGGTTCTCCGTCATAGTGATATGGGTTTGGAAAAAACGACAATTTATTTTTATTATACTCCAACTCTATTTCCACACCACATATTATTCTTGGAGAAACCATTACATCACCTTTCAACTTTATAGGAAACCACAATTGTTTCCTCCCTTGCTAATTCCTCCATATCCTTTAGAAAATCCCTAAATCTCCTTAATCCATTTAAAAAGCTATCAAAACGACCTACATTTTCAAATTCAATCTTAAATTTATTTGAGTCTAAACAACACTTTTGAAAGAAAAACCCATATAAATTTTCCCAATTAAACGAGCTTCTAAGCACTTTCTTAATTTTACATCGCTTTATTTTCATATCGCCCCACTCCTCCTCAACAAAACCATCCACTGTAAAATAAGATAACAAATCTCTTAAACTTTTGTTTATTTCAACCTCGCATACAATCGCATCTCCTTTCTCATCAAGATATTTCTTAACAACAACCTTATGTAACCCCATTTGTTTAGTCTTTTTTTCTACCATTTCATCACCTTATCTTATTTTTTAAACCAACTTGGTTTGTGTGGCTGAATTAACCTGTTTTTAAACACATCCAAATAAACCACAGGAAGAACATCACCTTTTTTAATATCAAAAATTCCATTAAACTGACACTCAACAACAACCTTATTGTTATTTATAGAAGCC
>Ga0190360_1000877_pt1 | contig 16030 bp, 13 predicted proteins | sample 48721834_MG_FD_161271 | JGI IMG/M metagenome (GOLD analysis project Ga0190360, IMG submission 161271) | Hydrothermal vent microbial mat bacterial communities from Southern Trench, Guaymas Basin, Mexico - 4872-18-3-4_MG | ecosystem: Environmental > Aquatic > Marine > Hydrothermal vents >... | reverse complement strand
TTATAGGAATGGACTTGGCAACCAGGACGAATGTTCGAGTAACATTAGTAGCTAAGAAGGGGCTTTTAAATGCGACCAAAACTGCGTTTGATGGCGGGACGATTATGGGGCTATTAGTATTTGGAATAAATATAATTCAAATAATAATGACTTTTTCAATTTTCAGATATTTAATGAATATGGACTATCATACTGTAATGTTAAATATTGCTGGATGTGCTTTTGGGAGCTCTTTTACCTCAGTTATTGCCCAATTAGGGGGCGGGATTTTTACGAAGGGGGCCGATATCGGTGCAGACATAGTCGGAAAACTTGAAGCAGGGATTCCTGAAGATGACCATAGAAATCCTGCAGTAATTGCCGATGCAGTTGGAGATAATGTTGGCGATTGTGCTGGCAGAAGTGCTGATCTTTACGAGACATTAACCTCAGAAATAATTTCATCAATGATACTGGGATTAGCATTATGGGAGTTATCAGGTGGAATGGCTAGTGAGGCATTAATATTTTTTCCGTTTTTGGTTAGGTTTATTGCGGCTATTTCAACTATAATTGGTTATTTTATTGTGAATTTGAGTAAAAAAGCGGAAAAAGAGAAAGATATCTGGAAATTATTAAATAAAGGGCTTTATATTAGTAGCCTATTAATTGGAGTATTTTATGTGATTTCGATCTATGTTATTTTTTCGTCGATCTTTTTAGTATTTGCTGCGATATTTGGTATAATTGCAAATTTACTAATAGGAAAAATAGTCGAACGATATACTGGATTTAATTCAAAAGCAGTCAAAGAAATTTCAGATGAATCCGAGACAGGACCTGCTACTACTATAATAGCTGGAATGGCTAATGGTCTGAGGTCTGTTTTTATACCGTTAATTATCATGGCAATTTTAATTTTGGGAGCTTATGGTTGTGGTCTAGCTTTCGCTCTACAAGTAAGTTATCTTACAGTATCTTTATCTACGGGTGGAATTTATGGGATTGTCCTAATGGCAATGGGGATGACAAGTGGAACGGGTATAATATTATCAATGGACGGGTTTGGGCCCATTTCTGACAATGCTGGTGGAATTTCCGAGATGGCAAATATGGAACCTGAAATTCGTAGTAATATAGACAAATTAGATGCGACTGGAAATAGTACCAAATCACTTACGAAAGGATTTTCAATTATTAGTGGGACTGTTATAGGATTTGTTACAATTTTTGCATATTTACAGCTGTTAGAAGATGCCGGATTTGCTCCGATTATTAATATCGGGTTTCCACAAGTCGCAATTGGTGGAATTTTTGGTGTTGCAACTGTTTTCATGTTTGTTTCAATGTTAATGAGAGCTGTCGGAAAAACTGCATTTGATATGATCGAGGAAGTTAGACGGCAATTTAGAGTTAAACCAGGTATAATGCAAGATAAGGAAAGACCAGATTATGATATCTGCGTTGATATAAGCACAAAATCTGCATTAAAAAATATGATCTTACCTTCAATTTTAATTATAACTATGCCTATAATAGTTGGAATATTTTTAGGTCCACTTACTGCTGGTGCATTCTTAATAATCGGTACCTTCGTTGGTGGTGCTATGGGTATTTATTTAAATATCGCTGGTGCAAGTTGGGACAATGCAAAAAAATTACGCAAAACACTTCGGGATAAATCCAAGCCCGAAACAATTGAAGCATATAAGGCGGCTGTTATTGGTGATACGGTAGGTGATCCGTGTAAAGATACTGCCGGTTCAAGTCTTGGAAGTTTTGTTACTACTATTAATAATATGGCACTAACATTTTTTCCCCTATTCATTATGACATATTCAATATTCAATTATTTAATTATAATATTGATAGGTATTATTTAGAATTACTTAATATATTCTTTAAATCTTTTTTTTTCTATTTTTAATAAAGATTTTTTCAAATATTTTCATTTATAAATAACTATACTTTAATTCTGAGAAAATATTATTTCTATTTTATTATTCAAATATTCTACAAAAGATCTAAATTCAAATCAAGTCAATATTGAAAATTTTTTAATATACCAAATTGGAGATATATAGACAATTAAAAAAAAACCATAGGTTGCTAATTATTATGCGAATTGATGGTAGGGCTAATGATGAGATTAGAAAAACCATAATTGAAGGTTATCCAAATTATATTTTATATCCCGAAGGTTCTATTTTAATTACTCAAGGAAATACTCGGGTAATATGTAATATATCCATTAAAGATGATGTGCCTAAATTCCTACAGGGCACAGAAAAAGGGTGGTTAACTGCAGAATACAGTATGCTCCCATCTGCTACACACATTAGAAACGTACGAGAAAGTAAACTCGGACATGTTCATGGTCGTACTCAAGAAATATCTCGACTTATTGGCAGGTCTTTAAGAGCTATAATTGACCTTACCAAGATTGGTGAACATTCCATTATTGTTGATTGTGATGTAATACAAGCTGATGGCGGTACTAGGTGTGCAAGCATTACTGGTAGTTATATTGCTCTAACAGCAGCAATTCAAAAACTTTTAAATAATGGCACAATCGAAGAGAACCCTATAATTGAACCAATTGCCGCTATATCTTCGGGTATTGTCGGAAATGAATATTTACTTGATTTGTGTTATGATGAAGACTCTAAGGCAAGTGTTGATTTAAATTGTGTAATGACCAAATCCCAAAAACTTGTTGAAATTCAAGCTACCGCTGAAGGAAATCCTTTTGATATCAATGAACTAAATAAACTAATTAATTTATCCTGGTCTGGTATCAAAAAATTAATTAAAATTCAAAATGACGTTATCTCGTCAAATCCATTATGAATTTAAATTAAGAAAGATTGGATTGAGATAAAAATAGAAAATCATATAAAATGGTTTAAAACCTATTTAAAAGAAAATTTTTAGTAATTTCATGAGATATATTCCAAAATTTAAAAAATAAAGGAATTATTAAGAGTTTATTCATCATTATTTTTTTTCTGCTTTATATAATCAAGAGATTTTTTTCTTAACTCATCGACTTCTATTATTTTGTCTACTTTAAAGCCATAAATAGATAGTAAAAGAAGTCCGATCATTCCAGCACATAATATTCCAATAGATGTAATTGTCCAGAAGAGATTCGAGAATGTCAAAATTAGAAACATATTTACTGTGGTATAAGTGCACCAAATTGTTAATATTGGTTTAGCCCAGCTAAAAACATCCCAAAAGAATTTAGTTTTGCCTTTATAATATGCTTTCCATAGATTTCCTTTATGAGTATATAATCCAACATAAACAAAATCATAAGTCCCATAGAAAAAACCAATTGGTCCAATAATTGCACCCATCCAGACGAGCCAAGGACTGCTTAATACTATTGGATAGATAAGGAATATAAATGCCAGACTTAAGACTGAACCAAGTCCTAATGAAGTAGTATACATCACCATTTTTTTCCTTTTAAACCATTTACCTGGCCTCTTTATACCCAAATCTATTTTTGATGATTCCGATTTATTTCCAATTCCAACACCATCTTTTCCCCCAAATTGGCCCGATGTACCCCTACTTACTGATTCGAACCCACCTTGAACTTGCCCAACTACCATTCCCAATGCCGTAACACTAGCTAACGCGCCTGCTGATATTGTTTCCATTAAAATTTCTCCACCAGTTTTAAAATAATTCTCAACTTCTTGATAGAATATATAGACCTCTGAATTTGTTCCACTCGTTCCCACTATAATAATATCTGGGGAATCATCAGAATTCACATAAGTTATTTTTAGGCTCCTAATTGAAAGCATTTTTGGTGGATTAATTACAATAGGTGGTAGCCTATTAATAATATCATGGTATATATAGAGATAGATCCCGTCAGTCCCTACTAGGTCGACCAATGAATTTGGATTTAAATAAGTACTCCCAATTACTTTCAAATTTGTTCCAGTTAATATGGACATATTATATCTCTTAGGGAATTTATGATATGCTGTCTGGTAATAGAAATAGATCCCTGTTGAATTCACTGCTATTAGGTCCTCCAGAAAATCTCCATTAATATCATCACTTAAAATCATATAGTTGTAGGTCGGAGCTCCGGTTAAATTTGTAAATTCAATAGTTGTATTAAATAAATTTAATGATACCCTTTTATTTATAGTTAAAAAATAGGAATGGTTCATTGCATCTTTTCCATAAATTATTATTTCATCATCAGAATCTTGATTAATATCCAACCGCCTCATTATGCTAGGAATCACTATCGAAGTTCCATTTGGATCTAATTTTAATGTGAGATTATTCAATCTTATAAATGATGATGTAGTAGAGTTCCACCGTAGCCATTTTAAATCATCTGAAAACGGAAATACGTCAAATATGCCAGAACCACTCATATCTGCCAATACTGTTTTTGAAACTAGATATGACATAGGATATGTTGAATTTGGTATCTTGTAAAATATTTTACTGGATGGGTTCTGTAAATGCGCATCTATATTACTCGTAGATTCGCCATACACATCTATTATATCTGAATAAAAATCCCCATTGATATCGCCCAGTAAAATCTCTGAACTTAAATGATCAAATACAATATTCTGAGAACAGTCATAACCATTTCCAAAATATTTTAAAATTTCAACAGTAGAGTTGGAACCGTTTTGACGCCCAAATAAATATATTTTTGGTATTCCATTTGTATCGCTTTCTGTTTCTATTGATTCTACAATATATCCCGATTGAAATGTCAATTTTGGACTGAATGAACTATTTCGGATCATTAAATTGCTGTCTGAATTGTAGCTTCTCATGAAATTTTTTACAATAATATTAGTATTTAGTGGAATTAAAATTAATGATACAATTGCTATACTCACTATTATCATTAATAATAATTTAAAATTTCTCGATTTCATTTAAACTTCTACTCATATAGTAATAGTTTCGATTAAATTTTATATTAATAATTTAATATAAATATATTAGCACAAATTTTACAAAAAAATTCTTTATTTTAATTCATTTAGGAATTTATTTTCATTTTCCAAGAGAATAATTTACTATAATTAAATTGGAATTTAAAATTAAATAATGTACAATTTAAAATTTTAACTATTAATTTAGGGCATTTTTTGGACATTTTCTTCTAATTTTTAGAGCTTTTCCAAATTTAAAGAAAACCAGATTATTATGGTAAGAAATTTTTATTGAATTTTAAATTAGAGGTAAAAAAATTTTTGAAAAACCATAGATTTTTACAATTTCTTTTTAAACCCAAAGGTGGGGATTTTAGTCGGTTTGGAGTGGAAAAATGGGTATTGTTAATAATAAATAAGAGAGTTTGGTATTAATTTAACAGAAAGAAAAAGAAAATATTAAATAAAGTAAAAAACAAAAATAAAACATAAAGAAAAAGGCTGGAAAAATTATGCCAAAAGTACGAAAAACAATAAGGGTCCCCGAAACGCATATTAAAATAATGAATAAATTGATAGAGGAAGGAATAAGTCCTTGTTATAGTGAAATTGTTAGGGTTGCACTAGACCGAATGATAAAAAGAGACCTAAAAATATTAAATAAATATAACGAAAAAGTAATGAATGAAACGGATGAGAAAAAAAGAAAAGTTAAAATGATTCAAAAAAGAATGGATGATTTCGTTGAATTTATTTAAAAATGTAATTGAATTATTATCTATAATGTATTATAATAATGAATTTACATTTACTATAAAAAAATTGAGGAAAAAACTAAAAATTGATCAAAGTGAAAATGTTCATTATGAAATTTATAAAATTGTTAAATGGTTGGTAAATAATAATTACATAAAGATAGTAAATAAAAATTCAAAATATCCATTTCAATATGAAATTACCAAGGATTTACTTAATAAAAAGCAGGAGTTGGAATTATTTTATAAATGAGAAATGGTTTAAGGTCTTAAAATTTTTAATGCTTGCAATTTCTTGATTATATCCCGAATTTCAGTTTTGGACAGTTTCAGATTTTCAGATAACTTAGATAGATTACTTGTTTTATTATATTCATTAACAAATTTATCAATAAATTGATTATTATAATGAATATATTTGCCAGAAGACAAAACGATTATTCCTTTTTTATAATTGCGGAAAACAGGTAAAATTTTAAAAGCTGGTTTATCTTCAAAAAATTTCAACAATTGATTTTCGGTAATTCGTAGGTGTTGGTCAAGAATTTCTCCAACCGATCTGACGCGGAAAAATTTTCTAAGAAAAAAGTAAAGCTCGGGAGAGATAATAAGCAATGCACCTATAATAATCCAAAAAATAGTCCATTGGATATTGATAATTGAAGAAATAAAGTTGATTATTGTTACAATAATTATAATTATTCCAGATGCCCAAAATATTTTTCTAATAAAGTCCAATGGTATAACCCTTAAGAATTTTTTTTTAGATATTCTAATCGAGTCTATTTTTTTATTTTCAATTAAATCGGATAACGTTTAATAAATAGACAATTTTAAATTTAAATTTAATGTAGACAAAAAATGATTTAAATTAATAAATGAAGCAAATAGAAATTAAAATAAAATATATTCGCTATTTTCCAAGTCTTCTTTTTCTGTTTAAATAATCTTTAATATCTTCAATCAACATATTTTTGTTATAATCCGGCCAAAATTCTTTACGGAATTTAAATTCGGCATAAGAAGCGTCCCAGAGTAAAAATCCAGAGATTCGAGCTCCGTCTTCCATACCTGTGCGTATTAGATAATCTAATTCAGGGAAATCTTTTGTATATAAATAGGATTTTATCAATTTTTTATCTATTTTTTCAGGTGGTATTTTATCTTTTAAGATCTGTTTGACTGCTTGGACAATTTCTTCCTGTCCATCATAGACAACGCAGAAATTAATGAGGTACCTGTCATGATCTTTTGTTAATTCGCTAAGATGGTTAAGTTTTTCTCTAATTTCAGGAGGGACAAGTTCAATTTTACCAATAAAATTAATTCGGACTTTTTCCTCTTTAATTTTTGGTTCATTTATCACTTCTTCAAAAGCCTTGACCATGAGTCCATAAATATAATTTAATTCTTCCTTACTGCGTTTTTTTACATTTTCCTCAGATAGACTATAAATGCTTAAATATTTTATTTCTAATTCTAAAAAGTAAAATAAAACGCGTTTTAAAGTTTCATAACCTGCAAGATGTCCTAGATTAATGTGAAGATTTCGTTTTTTAGCCCAACGCCTATTTCCGTCTAAAATGAGTCCAATATGATTTGGGAGATTGCCTTTTGCCTCTCTTTTTAGGATTTCCAATTTTATTCCTTCAATATTTAATTAAATTAATAAAATTAAAATTACAGCAAGATATTTTTATGAGAATGGGAATATAAAATATCTGAGTAATCTTGAATTTTAAAGAATATGATTTTTAAAAGATAACATCTATATCTAAAAATTTAGAATTTGAAATTTACAGATGTTAAGACAATATATTTTTAAAGAAAAACAAGTAAGAGAACCTGTAACATGTTAAATAATGAACACCTATTTAGTAATGTAGGAATAGATTCTATTGGATTTTATGCACCTAGACTTTACTTGAAATTAGAGGATTTAGCAAAAATAAGAAACATAGATCCTAATAAATACAAACATGGACTATTATTAAGAGAGATGAGAATACCAGATTTTGGTGAAGATATAGTTTCGATGGGATTAAAAGCCGGTTATAATGCATTACTAAAAGGTGGAATTAATCCTAAAAAAATTGATGCAGTATTCGTTGGGACAGAAACAATAACATATGCTGTTAAGTCAATTTCAAACATTTTAGCCGAATTACTGGGAATATCGATTAATTCAATTACCCAAGATACATATAACGCATGTGCTGCTGCTACTTTATCAATAATTAATGCAATTGGACTAATAGAAAAAGAGGTCATAAATCGAGCCTTGGTTATTGGGGCAGATATTTCATATTATGAACTGGGGAGCCCTGGGGAGCCAACACAAGGTGCAGGAGCAATTGCTATGGTAATTTCTAAAAATCCAAGAGTTGCTGTTTTTAGTAAAAAATTTGGCAAAATTTCCAGTAATATCGATGATTTCTTTAGACCCGCAGAAAGTAAAGTAGCTCAAGTATTTGGAAAATACTCAACTGAATCATATTTAAGATTTCAATTAGGGGCTTATGACGATTTGGTAAAAAATATTGGTGATTTTACAGCCGATTATTATACTTTTCATGCTCCATATTCTAAATTACCATTAAAATGTATTCAACAAATAATTTTAAAAAGATGGACTAATAATATTGAAGGTCTTTTGAAATTAAGGTCTTATACTTCTCCTACATCAATAATTAGAAAAATTGATTCGATAGTCCAAAATGTAAGTGTAGTACCCGATTTCATTTTAAATAAACTGAAAAAAGCAGGTCTACCTATATCTCAAATTGATATAATAAAAAATAGAATATTTACAATAATAAAACATAAAGTATTACCTCAATTAAGAGTGCCTATGAACTTCGGAAACATGTATTCAGCGTCTGTTTGGAGTCAAATATTTTATATTCTTGAACGGTTCGCAAACCCAAACGATACTATATATTTTGGGTCGTATGGTTCGGGTGCTACTTGTTTAGCCGGTCTTCTAAAAGTGCTTCCGTCTTTTAGAAAAATTGTCGATAAACGTCCTCGTTTAATTGACTACTTTAATAATAAAATTAGAAAAACTGTTAAAGAATATGAAGATATTAGAATGGGAAACTATACTCCAGAAATTTATTTGGGGCAGATTAAGGAACACGAATTAAACAAAAACCGTGGATTTATCTTAACATTTTGTGATGAAGGTTGTATTATTCCTCCAATTAAAGGTCTTAATTATTGCCCCAAAGGTCATTCAGGTTTCCATAGACGCTTTTTCCCATTAATTGCGGAATTAGTTTCTGAACCCATTAAAACAGATGTTTCAGATTTGAGTTTTCTTAAAAATAAAATGGTCAGAATTTTAGGAAGACCAACTAAAGGAAATATTTTAGAATATGAATTTAGGCGGGTTGATATTCCAGAATCTGAAGATATCCAAGTTAAAGGATTATTATCGTGGGCTCCTACTTATATCCCAATATATGATAAGGCATCCCCATATATTTAAACAACTGATTAAAAATGATTATTAATTTTACAGATTCTTTTATTAAAAAATTAGAATTAGATTATCAAAAAATTTACAATTACTTAAAAAAAAATCAATATTTTAATTATGAAATACCAAAAAGCCATAGAGGGATAAATAAATCTGGTGAAGCCTATTCAATTGCGTATCCAATCCAGGGGCTTTTAAAATATCATGGACTTGCAGACATTAAAGAAAGGATTGCTTATTTTCCAAGTATTTCATTAAATAATGGTTCTGGTTTTACTGTATCATATTTAAAATTCAGCCCAAATTTAAAAAAAGACATTGCATATTTAAATGGGAAGAAATTAAAAGGAAAGAAATTAGAAAGAATAGTAAATTTATTAGATGTAATCCGAAAATTCTCAAAAATTAAGACTAAAGCAATAATTGTTTCAAGAAACTTTTTAAAAATTTTAAAGAATAAAAATTCTATTATTACATCTTCAATTGAAGGAAAAGGACTAGGGACATCAGCCTCAGGTGGTGCAGCATTAGCAACAGCAGCAATTTCTATAATATATAATGGTCGACCAGAATTTACTGAGAATAAGAGATTAATAAGTATTTTTTCAAGGTATTTATCTGGCTCTGCATCCAGGAGTGCTGCTGGTGGTATTGCAATTTGGTTGAATCATCCAAAAATAGATTCTTATGACTCATATGCGATAAGACTTGATAGGGATGAAATTAGTTCTTGGTTAAATAATATTACTCTAATAACAATTCCCTTGCAATCGAAATTAAAAACGGATCAAGCCCACAAGATTGCTTTAAAATCTCCATTCTACGAATCTTGGGCATTAAATAGGTGTAATATGGTCTTTAAATTTATTGAAGCATTAAATGAAAAAAATTTTGAAAAAATAGGGGAATTAACAGAAACAGATACATTGGCACTACATTCAGTTTCAATGACAGCTAAACTAAGGTATCATAAAAAGTTTTTTGCATGGACTTATGATACATTAAAAATAATGTCTTGTATTGAAAAAATACCTGGTGTCTATTATTCAATTGATACCGGGCCTTCTGTGGTTTTGTTAACATTAATAAATAATAAAAATAAGATTATAAAAAGAATTAAAGAATTAAACCAAAATTTCAATTTAAGTGAGGGGAAAATAGCAGGGCCCTCTAAAATAATTGACGAAAATTCTTTTGAAGCAAATTTAATAAAAGAAGATATAGAAAAATTTGTTGAAAATAATAAAAGGTGAATTATTATGCCTATAATTCGATCTGATATTTCTGGGCTCTATAATTATTCTCTTGAAGAGCGACAAGATTTAATTGCAAAATTGGTTAAATTGTCATCAGATGACCTGAAAATATTACGTAATTTAGGTTATTTATCATCTATCAAACTAAACACAATGATCGAAAATGTGATAGGGAGTTATCAATTGCCAATGGGAATAGCAACCTATTTTAAAATAAATAATAAAGATTATTTAATCCCAATGGTCATTGAAGAGCCATCAGTAGTAGCTGCTGCTTCAAATGCTGCAAAAATAGCTCGAAAACATGGGGGGTTTCAAGCTGAGAAAGTAAGTTCTATAATGATTTCACAAATCCAACTCACTCATTTAAAAGATATCTCTGCAGCAAAAGAAGCAATATTAAAAAACAAAAGCCAAATATTAAAGATGGCTAATGAACTGCACCCAACTTTAAATAAACTAAATGGGGGGGCAATTGATATTCAGTTAAAAGAATTAAATACGAAAAGGGGAGCCATGTTAATAGTCCATTTATTAGTTGATGTATTAAATGCAATGGGAGCAAATATTGTTAATTCTATGGCAGAAGCAATTACACCATACATTGAGCAATTATGTGATAGTAAAGTTTATCTAAGAATTGTTTCCAACTTGGCAACATATCGAATTGCAAAATGTAGAGCAGTTTTCGATAAAGAGTTATTAGGGGGCTCCGAAGTTGTCGATGGGATCTTGGACGCATTAGCATTTGCTGAAGTTGATCCATACAGGGCATCAACTCATAATAAAGGAATAATGAATGGAATAATAGCATTAGCACTTGCTACAGGAAATGATACAAGAGCTCTTGAAGCTGGGGCACATGCTTATGCTTCATTAAATGGAAAATATTCACCACTAAGTAAATATTCTATAGACGCTGACGGTAATTTAATTGGAGAATTAGAATTACCTATAGCACTGGGTATTATTGGTGGAATGACAAAAATTCATCCTATGGCTAATATTTCGCTCAAAATTTTAGGAGTTAAAAGTGCTGGAGAACTGGCACAAGTGGCAGTTTCTCTTGGACTTGCACAAAATTTAGCTGCGCTAAAAGCCTTAGTTTCAGAAGGAATTCAACGAGGTCATATGGCTTTACATGCTCGAAATATAGCAAAATTAGCTGGTGCTCCAGATGATTTGGTTCAAAAAGTTTCAAGTATTTTAATTAAAAATAATGTTTTTAGACTTGATTATGCAAAAAATATAGTAAATAGACTCTTGGCTGGTGAAAAACTTTAATAAATGTATTTCTGCATCTGCGCCGGGAAAATGCATCCTATTTGGAGAACATGCTGTAGTTTATGGGCATCCGGCTATTGCATTGGGGATTAATTTAAGGTCGAGGTGTAGAATAGAAGAGATCAGTGATGATAAAATTGAATTAAATCTTAAAAATTTTAATAAATACTTTAAATTCAAAAATTTTACCCAATTTATAAATGATATTCCTGCTGAATTCTCTCACATTAAAAATGGAGTTCAAATGATTTCGAAATTGATAGAAAATCCAATAAAAAAAATAAGGATCACTTTAAGTTCATCAATTATTCCGGCATCTGGCTTGGGATCTTCTGCATCTATTGCAGTAGCAATGATTTCAGCTTTTAATGAATTTTATCAATTGAATTTGAATAAATCTAAAATTTCGGAATTTGCATTTGAAATGGAAAAATTTATACACCTAACACCTTCAGGAATTGACAATACAACGTGTACATTTGGAAATATTATTTATTTTAAAAAAAAGAGATTTGAACTATTAAATATACCCGAAGATTTTCATATAATATTGACATATACAGGTATTGAGCACCAAACAAGTCAAGCAATAACTAAAATAAAAAAGATTATTACTAAATATCCTGAAATAACAGACCAAATCTTTAGTTCTATCGGTAAGATTACTGATAAAGCCAGAATTGAACTCACTAAAAATAATTTTATTAATGTTGGACTCTTGATGAAAATTAACCAAGGTCTTTTATCAGCACTTGGTGTATCTAATTCTATTATATCACAAATTAACGATATTGCACTTAATGCTGGCGCTTTTGGGTCAAAACTTACTGGTGCAGGTTTAGGTGGTCATGTAATCTCAATAGGGACGGATCTAAAAAAAATAGCTAAAGAGTTAAATAAGAATGGATTCAAAACATTTATTGTAAAAATTGACCGAATTGGGGCGAAAATTGATGAGCAATAATAATATCAAAATCATTAAACTTGGAGGTAGCTTATTAACCGATAAAAATAAACCTTTTTCCTTAAGGAGAAAAGTCGTTAAAAAATGTATTTATCAAATTATTCAAAGTAATGAGAAAATAATTTTAATTCATGGCGGGGGGTCATTTGGACACCCTTTAGCTAAAAAATTTAAAATTGTTGACGGTTTTAATCCCGAAATTAAAGACCAGTGCTTAGGGCTGGCAAAAACTCACCAAGCTATGGTTGAATTTAATTCATTTATAGTAAAAGAATTTATTAACAACGGAGTTCCTGCAATTTCAATTGACCCATCTAGCATCTTTCTTAAAAATGGAAATATAACATCGTCAAAATTAATCTACAAAATTGAATTACTCTTAAAATTAGAAATTGTTCCAATATTATATGGTGATATTATTTTTGATACTAAAAAGTCATTTTCTATAATTTCTGGCGATGAAATTATCGTTGAAATATGCGATAACATCAAAAATTATAAAATAGAAAAGGTAATTTTTGCAATGGACCAAGATGGAATTTATATCGAATCTGATGAAAATTCACCCACATTACTCACTTCAGTAAATTCATCGGAATTACAAGGACTAAAATTAGCTAAATTTGTGGATAAAATTGATGTAACTGGTGGTATTGAAGAGAAAATTAATAAAATCAAGCAAATTATTGGTTTAAAAATACCTGTCCAATTAATTAATGGTTTGAAAGATGATTACATTTTCAAATCTCTTAAAAATAATTATATACCATCAACAATAATCAAATAAAATAAATGATAATATTATTCAGCCAGAATATCAATATAAATAGAATTAATTTATTTTTTATTACCATTGAATATTAAGTTGTAATTTTTAAAAAATTAAAGGGTTTGACCAGTGGTTGATGAAAAAATTATAGATAGAAAACTTGATCACCTTAAAATTCCAATTGAATTTGATGTACAAACTTCTGAAAATTACTTTAAATATATTAAGTTGGTCCATCATTCTCTTCCAGAATATGATATAAATGAAATAGACATTTCGGTAAATTTTTTTAATAAAGTTATCGATGCACCTATTTGTATTGCTGGAATGACTGGTGGTCATCCAATATCTAAAAAAATAAATAAAATATTGGCAAATGCCGCTGAAAAAGAGAATATTGTACTAGGGGTGGGAAGTCAGCGCGCAGCACTTGAAAAGCCTGCAAATATCGACTCATTTAAAATAATTAATGAGATAGCACCTAATGTCCCTAAGATAGGAAATATTGGAATCGGGCAAATTAGTGATAAAGATTTTCAAGAAAATGATTTCCAGAAATGTATTGATATGATTAATGCAGATGCTATTGCTATACATTTTAATGCTTTACATGAGATGTTACAACCTAATGGGAATACATCATATAAATTGTTTGAGAAAAATTTCACTAAAATAAGGGCGCAATTTGATATTCCAATAATTGCAAAAGAAACAGGGACAGGTTTTAATAAAGAAATAGCAATTAAACTTGATTCTCTTGGATTTGATGGGTTTGATGTTGGTGGATATGGTGGGACTAATTTTTCAGCAATAGAATCAATAAGAAATAATTATCCAAAGAAATTTACCCGTAAACCCGCTGATATCTTCAAAAACTGGGGCATTCCTACTCCTGTTAGTATATTATATGTAAGAAATATTTCAAAAAAATTGATTATTGCTACTGGAGGAATACGTTCTGGAATAGATATAGTAAAATCAATTATTCTGGGTGCAGATTTTGGCGGGCTCGCATATAACTTTTTAGTGTCTGCTTGGAAAGACCTTGAAGAGAATTCAATTTTAAATACTATTAATGAAATCAAGACTTTAAAAAATGAAATCAGATCATGTTTGTGGTTATTGAATGTAAAAAATATAGAAGAATTAAAAGGTAATCATAAAAAAATAATAATTCTTGGTAATTTGTATAGATGGTTAGAGCAGCCGAAATATTAAAATGACCGCTCAGATACGTACTTTAATAGATTTTCATAAAACTCAAATTCTGATTGATTTATCTCTTGTTGAATTTGTTCAAGTTGATTTTTGGCTAAATCCTTATACTTATTAACTAATTCCATGCATGCGTTAATGGCATCTGATTCTTTAAATAATTCCCTAACTTTATTAATTTCATCCTGTGTAATATTATTTTTCCCGACTAAATTAATTAATTCGTTCCTTTTATTTTGGTCTAAATTCTGTAATGCTTTAATTAAAAGACATGTTTTTTTCCCTTCTCTAATATCACCGTCTATAGGTTTTCCTGTTACTTTTTCATCTCCAAAAGTACCTAAAATATCGTCTATAATTTGAAATATTATCCCTACATTAATACCATAATTTCCTAAATAATTCAAAGCATTTTCTGGAGCATCTGCATACATGGCTCCTATTAACATTGATTTTTGAATTAATGCACCAGTTTTTAGAGAGATCATTTCAATATATTCATCAATTATCAAATCATACCTGTTTATCATATCCATTTCAATTAAAATACCATCACACAATTCATAAAATGCTTCTGCATAATAATTTACAGCCTTTAAATTTTTTAATTCATTAAATTCATTGTTAGAAAATGCATTTAATCCAATAAAATACGCAAAATCACCCCCAATAATCCCCATTGATGTTCCGTAATGATATTTATCCATCTTTTTTAGATGGTGATCTTCATGATATTTTCTAAACCTATAATGAAATGCCGGATTATTTCTTCTAAAATCATCTCTATCAATTATATCATCATGTATTAAAGATGCATTATGCAAAAATTCAATTCCTACGCTTGGAAAAATAATTCTTTCATCTTTTTCTTTTTTGAAAGCATTATAACTTGCTATACAAATTAAAGGCCTAAGCCTTTTTCCACCTGATAAAAAATAATCAAGTAATTCTGAATAGTAACCTTTTAAAAATGGCGCTTTAACTTTATCTAATTTATAATTAAATATTTTCTTAATTGTTTCATTAATTTTTGGTTTGTATATGTCAAGATAATCGAGTACTTTCATAAACTAAGTATATTATTTCTAAATATAAATTTTTTTAAAATCTATTTTTGAACTTTGGGTATTAATAACTTTCTGAACATAAATTAAAAAATAAAGAATTAAACCAGATAAAATTCGAGAATATAATTGAATAATTGATGTAAAGTTGAACTTTTTTTGTTGTTTTATCATTGATATTAAATTATATTATTAAACATCTTATAGATTTATTCAATAAATCCTAAATATTCAAAATTTACTTACTCGCCTTTACATATATTTAATAATTTATCGGTATCATTCCGTTATGATGAGATTTTTTTTTAAACATTTATTTAGATTGTATT
>Ga0190360_1000876_pt1 | contig 16030 bp, 15 predicted proteins | sample 48721834_MG_FD_161271 | JGI IMG/M metagenome (GOLD analysis project Ga0190360, IMG submission 161271) | Hydrothermal vent microbial mat bacterial communities from Southern Trench, Guaymas Basin, Mexico - 4872-18-3-4_MG | ecosystem: Environmental > Aquatic > Marine > Hydrothermal vents >... | reverse complement strand
CCGCGCAAACGAGAAACCGCCCCCCAAGGTGAGATAGTGATAACGGTAGCGGGGGGAAGTCACCGGCTGGGGATCATAGAGATAACCAACCCTCAGAGGAAGAGAAACCCTTCTCCCATTCCTAACTGCGGTGAAGGTGTACTCCGCCCCCAGTCTGAAAAGAAGGGTGTCATCGAAATTCCGGGGAAGATCCTCGGAGAAATAGGTAACCCTATAGGAAGACCAACGGAGGTAATCGACCTCCATAAGGAGGAGAAGTTTACCGCTAACTTGATAGGAGCTACCGAAAAGGAAGGCAAGTGGCTCCTGGTACCGGTCGTCTCCCGATCGGTAGTCACCGATTATATCCACCTGCGAGGTCTTCATCTCCCGACGAACCCTTCCCTCCCCCTTCCTCTCGTACGGGGTGCGGAGGGAGAGACCGAGGGTAAGCTTTGGGGTTGGTTTAAAGGTGGTTCCCAAGGTGAAATAATAGCCGGAGAAGTCCTCCCTTGCCTCATCGGTGTAGTAAGCGAAGCTTATCCCCTCATTGAGGGTATAATTTAAATTCTTCGAGAAATACCCGGAAAGATAATGGGCTCCAAAACCAAAGGAAAATCTCCCCGCATTCTTTGATACCCCAAAGCTAAAAATATTCGTCCACCCCCCGAATGTCTGGGACAGCTTTTCCCCCCACCCGGTGGTGAAACTGGCGGTAGGACGACTTATATTCTCAAGCCTTCCAAAGGCAAAGGCGAGGTTGAAACCGCGAAGGGGATATAAAAAGGCGACAAAACCGCTTCCTAACCCTCCTTCGTTTCGGGGAAGGCTCACTATCACCCCAGTGTTGACGATGGAATAACGGAAAAGTCTGGCAGAGAGCAACTCGACGCTACCAGCCACCGTGGCTCCACCGATATTGCTAAGTGAAGCGGGATTGGTGAAGATCGAAGCAGGATCATTAGAAAGAACTACGGTGATCCCGCCCAAAGAGCCACTCCTTCCACTAAGAGGACCCAAGATATTCCAACTGGCGAGTGGGGCTTCATCCTCATACTGTCCCACCGCCTGAGGGAACACGGTTAAAGATAGGACGAAAAGAAAACCAAAAAGGAAGAGCAAGGTTGATTTTCTCATCTCATCACCTCAAAAGTAAAATTTTTGTTCTATTTTACAGCATAGAGGGAGAAAAGGCAAGAAAGAGGGGATAGAAGGAGCGGTTTACTTCTTCTCCTTCTTAAGATACTTTATATAAAGATCGACGATGGCGGGATCGAACTGTTTCCCTTTTTCTCTTATTAACTCAGCTATTGCCTCCTCACGACTCATCGCCTTCCGGTATGGTCTATCGGAGCACATAGCATCGAAAGCATCGACTACCGCTATTATCCTCGCCCCAAGGGGAATATCCTCTCCTTTCAGTCCTTCAGGGTAACCATTTCCATCATAGCGCTCATGATGGTAAAGGATTATCCTACTCGCATTCTTAAACTCCTCTATCCCCTGTACTGCTTCTGCCCCCAACCGGGAGTGTTCTATCATAAGTGCTCTCTCCTCCTCATTAAGCACCCCCTCCTTATTGAGGATATATCCAGGAACCTTCATCTTTCCGATATCGTGGAGAATGGCGGCGATCTCAATATCCTTTATCTCCTCCTCGGAGAGACCTAATCTCTCAGCAAGATACACGGAATCATCGATGATCCGGCGAGAGTGCTCTTCGGTATATAGGTCCTTTATCTCGATGAAAGCGGCGAGAACCTTGATTAATTTGCGATAACCCTCCTTCAGCCCCTCCTCCATCCTCACCCTCCCGCTAATGTCGCGAACGATCCCTTGAATCCCTACCACCTTTCCCCCTATCCTCATTGGGTTAAAGTTCCCCTCCGCATAACCTACTTCTCCATCCCTATCCACAAATCGGAACTCGAGCTTACCACCTGTTCCCTTCCTTAGAGCACGATGGAAAAAGAAACGAACCTTTCTCAAATCATCCTTATATACGACCTCGCTGAAATGCCTCTTCCTCGCCTTAACAAGGGGAAGACCGGTTATTTCGGTAAACCGGGGGTTAACTAATGAGAAACGACCTCGGCTATCCAAGCTGATAATGATATCATTTGCGTTCTCGAATATCTCCCGGTAAATCCGCTCCATCCATCTCAGTCGCTGTCTGACCCTCTTCTCCTCACTTATATCCCTTAAAACCGCAGCGGTTCCAACGAGATTCTTCCCCTCATTATAGATAGAGGTAAGGGTAAGAGCTACATCTATAAGCTTGCCGTCCTTCCTTCTCCTTTTTGTCTCTAAATAGGGATAATAACCCACACTACGCGTTTCGGCGAGAACCGTCTCTATCTCTAAGTGATACTTAGTATCATCAGGCACCAATATAGTAAGAGGCTTCCCTAATACCTCTTCCACTCGATAACCGAAGATCCGCTCTGCTCCCCTGTTCCAGAAGTTTATTTTCTCCTCGAGATCTATACCGACCACCGCATCAAACATCGTGTTTATAATCCGAGACTGAGCCTCAAGCCTCTGCTCAAACATCTTCCTTTCGGTTATATCCCGGGCAATGGCGAGGCTCCCCACCACTTCACCGTCCTCCATAATCGGGTTTGCGTCTATCTCAAGGTAAATTATCGAGCCGTCCTTCCGTCTAACCCTGAGTTCGTAAGAATGAACATTCCCCTTAAGGGTGTGTTGAAACTTGCTCCATGCTTTAGAGAGGTCCTCAGGAACAACTAAAGGATCAAACTTCTTCCCTATCAGCTCCTCAAGAGAATACCCACCCCGCTTCTTCCCCTGTGCATTCACATAGATAAATCTTCCCTCCCTATTCAGTATAAAGATAATGTCACTCGCGCTGTCCAATATCTTCTTATACCTCTCTTCGGAGAGAAACAACCCTTCCTTAAGCTGCCTCTCCCTCTGCGAGATGGGAGAGATCAGTCCAGCATAGAGCACCCTCCCCTCTCCATCACTCGACACACTAATCGCTCTCATCTTAATTCGAACCTGCTTTCCATCAATCGTTCTAAGCTCCATAGGGGCGATGTCTCTCCCCTCCCCTCCCAATCTCTTTAAGAACCCTTCATCTCCCTCGGTTGAAGAGAAAAAGGAGAGAAACTCATTCCCTATGATCTCATCCGGGGTGCAACCGAGAAGAGAGAAGAAGCGGTTATTCCCTCCGATGATTATCCCCTCTGGACAACTAAAGACAACAACTGGTTGGGAAATAAACTCAAGAAGTTTTTTTGCCTCAAAATATCTACTCACGATTTGGTAAGCCCCCAGAATTTATGATCATTCATCTTTCCTTAAAAACAAACATCTATTCTAGCTTCCGGAATAGCTCAACTCGGTTTTTCCCTTCGAGCTTCCCTAAATAGAGGGCTCGGTCAGCTTCAGCCACCAAATCTGCAGGGGTAAGTCGACGGGAAGAAAGAGAAGAAACACCAATGGTGACAGTGGGCGATCTATAGGTATTGCCCTTGTATTCTACCATTAACCTCCCTATCACCCGGCGGATCCTCTCCGCCATCCCCAAAGCCCTCTTCTCCTCAGTAGCGGGAAGAATAATTGCGAACTCCTCCCCCCCATACCGGCAAACGATATCACCCGCTCGGCTCTCCTTCTTTAAAACCTCACCCACCGAGGCGAGAACCCTATCCCCAGCAAGATGGCCATAGCGATCGTTGAATTCTTTGAAATTATCGAGATCGAAAAAAAGGAGGGAAAGGGGTAAGGATAGAGAGGTTGCTCGCTTTACTTCACGCTCCAAGGTATCGTAGAAATAGGCGTGGTTATACAACCCAGTCAGTCGGTCAGTAATTGCTTCCTTCCTCTTCTCGCTAAGCTCGTTCACTGTATCTCTAAGTGAACGCCTCGTCTCTTCTATCGATACAGTAAGGCGCTTTGTCTCAGCGATCAGAGCAAAACCACTCACCACAAGCCAGCTGAAAATCCCAACCGGAGTATAATGGAACAACCTATAGGGGATGACTCGAAGCATCATTCCTACATCTATCATTCCACAGAAGAAGAGGAGCAGAGAACCAATAAAATAAACAGCGCAAACCCTTCTCTCTTTCCTCCTCCTTTCCCTTTTCATTTCTTTGAGAAGAAGATACCAGGCAAAAAGAGCAGAGAGAACAAGAAGAAAGAGGAAGGGATAATACAACCAACCCGCCCTTCCCTGAACCTCTCCTGGTGATGGGGGGGAGATAAAACTGCTTGAAAAAACAAAGGGAGTGAGGATAAGAGAGGCAGAGAGAAAAAGGCGAGAAGGGAGATCAAACCTCTTCCTTCGGAGAAGCTGAAGGACAAAATAATAAAAGAGAAATATCAACCAAACAGCCCCTATGTGCTGAAAACGGAGAAAATAAAGGTTTAAAAAATAATCTTTAAAAAAAAGAAGCTGAAAAAAATCACCAAGCACAAGCACGGAAAGGGCAAACGAAAAATAGGATAAAGCAAGGAAAAAATCTCTCTTTGTAAAGGAAAATCCGAGGAAAAACACAAAGATAGAAAAACCAAGCGAATAACAACCAACCACCAAGGGTGCGAAAAGATGTGTCATAGTTCAATATTCCTTTACAATAATTAATATACCAAATTTAAGTCAAAAAAACCACCTTTTAAATCTCTCCTTATTAGAAATATTACCCAACGAGAACAAATCACTTGGCTATTTTGTGTTACCAGCTGAACACGATCAGGAAGAGCAAAAGCTGAAGAAGACCCCCCTAAACAGCGGTAGAAAACTGGCGGAGAGGGAGGGATTCGAACCCTCGGTGCGGTTTCCCGCACACACGCTTTCCAAGCGTGCTCCTTCGGCCTCTCGGACACCTCTCCGCCGAGGCTTACCGGCTCTTAATTATAACGGGATAAGCCCGGTTAGTCAACCTCCCCTTCCCCCCAACCTCCCTCCTCGGCACAAGAAAACTACTGCACCAAGAAGGTAAACAAGGGATGCGCTGATAACCACCGAAAGAAACCCGAACCACATCGCAATAATGATGGCGAGAACCGAGGCGAGGACAGAAGCCCCGCCATTCACTCCCCACGCCCAGGGGATGAGGTTTATCCGCCTCTCTTTAAGTATCCTGAGTCCCGAGGGGAAGGGCATTCCCATAAAGAAGGAAAGGGGTGCCAACAGCCCTATACTCAACAGGATGCGGAAGGAAATCCCCTCCTTGAGAAAATGTTCAACGATGGGGGGAAGAAATTTAACATAAGAAAGAAGGATAGCGCTTACCATGACAACGCTCAGTAAGATCACTCGTGGAGGACTAAGCCCCATCCTCCCGCTCACATAGCTTCCCAATCCAGAGAAAACGAGTAGAGTAGTAAGCACCACGGAGATGGAGTAGATGGGATGCCCAAGGAAGAGAACCAGCTTCTGCATCAACCCTATCTCCACAAACATAAATCCCACCCCTAAGGCTATGAAATAAATGCTCACCGCTCCCGCCCCTTTACTTGTCAGTCCCTTCCGCTGATGGAAGTAAAGGGGAAGGATGATTAGAATAACGACCACAAGAGAGGCGATGGCAAAAAGGAAATAGAGGGTAAACAGGGGCCAATTCCCCCTAATGGTGAAGCCCTCTATCTTGAAAATGTCGGTAACTCGATTGTACTCGAAGAAGAAGGGTCTATCATCCCATACCGGTCGCACATTGTAGCGATAGGTATCGAAGAAGCGATAAATATCCCCTTGCGAAAAGGAGGAAAAGAGGTGATTGAATATCCTGGATGCCTGAAGGAGATGTTCGTCATCGATCTGAGAGTAATACCCCCTTTCAAGCCTTTCTTGCTCTTCTTTGGGGAATACCTTGGGGAAGAAGATGATCGTACTACCACTTCTCTTACAGAATTCGAGCAATCTTTTCACCTCTTCCTGGCTGAAAGCGGTTCGCTTGAAGAGAGAGACCGCCCAGCCACCGCCCTTTTGCGCCGAGACGAAGACATTCCGCTCTGGATGGGAAACACCAAGCTCGCGGTAAGCAAAGAGGGCGAGGGAGCTTAGCCGTAAGACCTCCCGGGGCGGAAAGAGGAGCCAACGGTTTATCGAAAGGATCCCATCCTTTTTAAGGTGATGGAAGTAATCACGAAAAGCCTCCACTGTATAGAGGTAGTTTTCGGAAAGGACATAGGCACCGGAGGAAAGGGCAGCAAAGGTATCTATCGCATTTATCTGGATGATATCGTATTGCCCCTTATCCCGCTTGATGAAGCTTCTTCCCTCCCTGTTATAAGGGATGACCCTTTTTCCGTCGAAATTGATCCCGTTGAAATCGTTGTACCTTTTGGTAGTAAGCTCGAAGATGGCACGATTGATCTCCACCGCCTTCACCCTCCTCGCTTCAAAGGCGATGGCGCTCATCACATCTATCCCCCCTCCCATACCGATAACCAGCACCTCGGGTCTCTTCCTTATCACATAAGACGCATTGAAGTTACCCACATCCCCTCTGTTTTTCGCCCTCTCCTTCAGCAAATCGAAGAAACGAGCGGAAAAGATAGGGGTAAGGGCATCGCCATCGATGGTTATGACCTTGTAGTCAGTGGGACGAAACTCGCTCAGGTAGTAAAGGAGATGTCGTTTGTTATCCTCCACCAGATCTATCCGGGCTATTGGGGTCCAACGGGAAACGAGAACCCGGGATTCCGGGTAAAGGAAGTGATTGGTAAACTTACCGAGATATTTGTATCCCTCCGGGCGAACCTTTATGACAAGGTTAGCCAAGGGAGTAAAGAGGAGGAAAAACAGAAGGAAAACCAAGGATAATCTCCTTTCCTTCCTATCCAGGGTAAAAAGGAAGGCGGAAACAGCCCCCATCGATGCGAGCAAAAATAGCAGTTTTGGGGCACCGAGGGGCTCAATGAGAAAGATGAAGAGAACCGCCCCTACCCCTGAGCCAACCATATTGGCGAAGTAGAGGCGGTTTATCCTCTCACTAAATCCGGTAAATACGAGTGAAACCGCAAGACCAGCGAAGAAAAAGGGGATAACCAGCAGGTTATAGGAGATCACCAGCTTAGCGAAAACGCTGAGCCTACTTCCTATGGTGGGCAAAAGGGTCATAAGGAAAACAGCGGAGGGAAGAGAAAGAGCGTAAAGCAGTGAGGATAGAGAAAGAACGGTCTCCCGCCTCCTCAGAAGCTTTTCCGAAAAGATGGAGAGAAAAGCCCCGGCGATGCCAAACCCAAGAAGGGCAATGGTCACCGTAAGGTATACCAGATGGTTCCAGAAGATTACCGAGAGTATCCGCGTTTGAAGAAGCTCAAAGGAAAGAAGGGAAACAGAAATGAGGAAAACCGCGAGATAAAGCCTCCCTTTGTCGAACATTTAATCCCCCTTTCTCTAACGGATTATCCTAATTCAACTTATCCTCCTCCTCACCTCGAGGAGGAGCTTAGGAAGGACAACGCCGGCGCTCCCCTCAAGAAAATAATGAGAAATACCGGCAGCCAGCACCGTTTGCTCCTGGTTTATCTCAACTATCACCGCCCCCTCCCTTTTAGCGATTAAGGGAAGAGAGGCAGCAGGATAAACCACCGCCGAGGTCCCAATTACGAAAAACAACCGAGAGGATGAAGCCTCGGCAAGTGCGGCGGAAAAAGCCTCCTCAGGGAGGGGTTCGCCGAAGAAGACCACATCAGGGCGAAGGATACCCCCGCAGGGGCAGCGTGGGGGAAGGGTTAAGAGAAGATCCGGGGAGATGGGAAACACCTTTCGGCACTCGGTGCAGATGAGCCTATCCCCGCTTCCATGTAGCTCTATCACCTTTTTCGATCCTGCCCGCTGATGAAGACCGTCTATGTTCTGGGTAATGACCGAGGAGAGAAACCCAAGCCTTTCAAGCTCAGCCAAAGCGAGGTGGGCTGGATTGGGCTTCGCCCTTATGAGGAGCTCCATCATCTCCTTTAGCATCTGCCAGACCTTAGCCGGATCTCGATTGAACGCCTCGATAGTAGCGTATTCTTCGGGATCGTAGCGCGACCACAACCCCTCTCGCCCCCGAAACGGCGGTATCCCCGATTCCACCGAGATCCCTGCCCCGGTGAGGGCGGAGGCGGGTTGAGCCTCAAGCAATCTCTCCGCTACCTCAGAGATGATGTCGTTATTGACCAATCTCCTTCTCCCTTAAAGACACAAGATAATCCCCTATTTCCTCCGCCATTCCATCGAAATCAGCATCAGGTCCCACCCGCTCAAGCATTCTTCTTTTCGCCTCATCCCTTTCTTCCCTCATCAACTTCTCCCAGATGGGAAGCGCCGTTCCCTCCCCCCTTCCTATGGGGAGAAGCGGTTTTCCAAGGCGAATTACCTGCTCCATCTCATCGAGCGTCCCTTCTCCGCCAGATACGGCAATGAAGTAATCGGCAAATCTTGCAAGCTCCCTTCGCCTCTCCCTCCAATCTCTCCCCCGGTGGATAACCCTCCCATAGGGGTGGATCGGGGGAATCCCAAAAGGAAGAAGGGAGATGATGAAATCATCGATGCTCATCCCCTGCTTCCTAAGCCACTCCGCCGCTCCGCGCGAGGCGAGCTCTCCCACCCCGGAAACGCCGCCAGTTACCAAGATAAAGCCCCGGGAAACTATCACCCTTCCCAAAACAAGGGAAAACTCCTCCACCTCCGGAACCTCTATCCTTCTTCCTCCAAGAACCCCTACCTTGATCATCCTAAAAGAAGCTAACCATCACCCCTCCTATTGCCCCAATGACAAGGAGAGGACGAACGAGCCTTCCATCGGAAAGGATGACACGAGCTCCTAAATAGAGGATGAGAAACTTAATCACCAATGGGAGCAAAAGGGGATTCACCCTTACCGCCTTCTCACCCAGATAGCTATTGACCCGGATAACGAGCAGAGAAAAGATAGGAATGAAGAGGGAAGCAAGGAAAAAGGTGTAATCAAGCTCCCTAAACCTACGCCATAATCTCAACCGTATTAGCTCGATCAAAGTCACTACCAAAAGTAAAAGAAAGAGGATATTACTAAAGGAAAGAACACCCCCTTGACCAGTGTTCTTCAGCCCATAGAAGAAAAGAAAGGCAAAAGGAATGAGGGAAAAGATCGCCCCCTCCCTTTTCGTCCGGGACGAAAAAACGGCGATGACGATCACGAAAAGAAAGAAACAGGAAAGCACCTTCATCCCAGGAGAGAGAGCACCCCTCCCGAAAAGCGGTAAGAGGAACGATCCGGAAAAAAGAGCAAAGAGAACATACCGCATCAGTAGCATCCCCCTTTCTCCGTAGTATACCCAATAGAAGGGGAAAGATTCCAGCTTCAAACTTTATCCGTTGACATAGGAGGGGTCCTTAAATATAATAAGGGAGTTTTTCAGGAGAAGGAAATGAGAAGGTTTATTCTACTAACTTTGCTACCGTTTCTCATATCTTGTGCTCCCAAAATCATCCCTAAAGGGGCTCCTCTGCCCAGCTATAAGAAAGCCACCCTTCCCGAGCTAATAGAAAAGATCAACGAGCGCAATCAGAGGATACACTCCCTCATCGCTTCGCTTAGGATTGAGTTTAAGCCAGCACCATCTGCCAAGTTCCTCGCCTGTAGCGCCCGGATGCTCCTTATGAAACCGAATAAGATCCGACTGAAAGGATACAAACCCCTTCTTCCCACCTTCTTCCTTCTGGTATCCGATGGAGAGAGCTACTGGTTCGCTATCCCTTCGCGAAAGAAGGTCTATACCGGCAGAGCCGATATCCCCTCGCCCCTAAAGGTATTATCCTCAGGAACGGGCACGGAAGAGATGGTACGATTAAAACCCAAGGCGATTATAGACGCCCTCCTCCTCGACAAGATCCAACTGGGGGAAAACAAATACGCCTTCCTTGATATTTTACCCAATTTTTATATAATCAATGTGGTAAAGAAAGACAGCGACGGGCTTCACAGTGAGCGGCGGATTTGGATCGAGCGGAAGGAGCTTACCATAGAACATCATCAACTATTCGACGAGCGGGGTCGGTTGGTAAGTGAAGTTTACTTCCGGAATTACCGTGATTTCGGGGCGATCCTTTTCCCTAAATTGGTCTTTATAAAAAGGCCCTTTGAGAGGGTAAATCTCAGGCTTACTTTTGGGAATATCAAGGTAAACGAGGAGATATCTCCTGATGCCTTCAACTATCAGGTTCCCCCTGATATGGAGATAGTAAAGGAAGAAAGGTAAGATGGAAAACGATATAGTACTAAAGACGGAGAACCTACGGAAGGTCTATAGGGTGGGGAAAATAGAGATCCATGCCCTGAAGGGGGTGGATTTAGCGATAAAACGGGGTGAATTCGTCTCTATTGTTGGTCCTTCAGGGTGCGGCAAGTCAACCCTTCTCTACCTTATGGGGGGAATGGCAAAACCCACCGCGGGGAAGGTCATAGTAGATGGGATTGAGCTTTCGAGCGTAGATGAGAATGTCAGGGCGAGGATAAGGAGGAAGAAGATCGGCTTCGTCTTTCAGATGTTCAACCTTTTTCCCACACTCACCGCCCTGGGTAACCTTGAGATCGCGATGCAGATCGCAAACGAGGGAAGAAGTGATAAAGAGAAGGCGCTGAGACTACTTGAGCTCGTCGGGCTGAAAAACAAGGTAAAACACAAACCGCTCGAGCTTTCGATGGGAGAGCAACAAAGAGTGGCTATCGCCCGGGCGCTAATCAACGAGCCGGATATCATCCTGGCAGATGAGCCTACCGGCAACCTCGACTCCGCCAACTCCGATATGATAATAGACCTTCTCCGGGAGTTAAACGAACGGCTTAATCAGACCATCGTTATGATAACCCACAACCTCGAAGCCGCCTACCGGGCTGACCGGCAGATATATATGAAAGATGGGCGGATCATCCATCCTTCGGAACTGGAGTAATTACGATGCCATTGAAGAAGATGTTCAAAGGGATAGGTAAGGTCATCTTCTGGTCATACGGAAGGAAGGGGTGGCAGTACGACCTTATGGCGGGAGCGATCTTCCTTCTCGTCGTCTTATTCCCCTACGGGAAGGAACTGAATGGAATCGAGCCCAAAGGAAGATGGAGCCGGGTGGAGCTAAAGGTAGAGAAAGAGGGACTTCCTCTTCACTTTAGAAAGATTGCAAGCTCAAGGGTGGTAAGGAAGATAGAGCCGATCACCTCAGAAGAAGGTGAGATCGTAGGTTATAAGCTTTTATTTGAAAAAAGGGGAAAGAAAGGTGAAAGTAAGAGGTAAGCCCCATTTACTCCTCTTTGTATCCTTACCCCTCATTCTCCTTTTAGGAGGAGGAAAGGAAGGAGAAAAACTTACCCCTTCGCTCATCCTCAAGAAGATGAGCCAGGCGGAAAAGCAGATGAGCACCTTTACCGCCTCCTTCAAGGAAGAAAGGAGTTATGCCTACGATCCAACGAAGGAGCGTCTCTCAGGAAAGATATACTACAAAAAACCAGGAAGGATACGCTGGGACTACCTCAATCCAACAAAGAAGGAGATAGTGGTAACCCCGAAGCGAGCCTGGATCTATCTCCCAGACGCCAACCAGGTTCAGCTGATAAAGTTCAGCGGTAAGACGAAGTTCACCTCGCTCCCCATCGGTTTTGGTGGACCCTCCCCTACGGTGAACAGGGATTATGAGCTAAACCTTCTTCCCCGGAAGGATGGGCTCATCCCCCTTGAACTCATCCCGAAGAAAAAAACAGAGGCTTCCTACTACTATCGAAAGATCGTCATCTATCTCGATCCCGCAAGGTGGCTTCCCGCCTCCCGAATAGAGCTATTTGAGATAACGGGCGATGCCACCACCTTTGCCCTGGAGAACATCTCCCTGAATAAAAAGATACCCTCAAAACTCTTCTCCTTTAAGTTCCCTAAAGGAGTGGAGATCATCGACTACACCAAGTAATCCCTTTTTCCTTTCAAAGCAATCCCTCCTATGATATAAAAAAGGAGAGGTATAAAGATGAAGGAAGGGTTTACCTTAGAGCCAATACTTGACGCCGAGCTCTCCACTCTGATCGAGAAAACGAAGAGGGAGCCGGACAACGCGGAGCTCCTCGCCCAGATCTCGTTTGAATGTAGCCTAAGGCGGATGAACGAGGAGGCAATGGATTACGCTAAGAGGGCGCTCGAACTCGATCCCCAAAGGTTCGATGCCTCATGGGAACTCATCAACGCTTACGCCCTTCTCGATCTCCCCCTTGAGGAGCTGGTGGAAGGCTATCAGCAGGAAGCGATAAAGCATCCGGAAAAGGTGGAGCCTTTTCTCAAACTTGGGCTCATCTATCACTATCTCGGGGAGGAGGAAGAAGCAGGGGAGATGGTAGAGAAGGTGAGAACGAGGGATAAGAACAATCCCCGGGCTCACGAAATAGTGGGCCTCCTCGCCTACTCCCGGGAGGAGTTCGACAAAGCGATAGCAGAGCTTCAAGAAGCGGCAAAGGCTCTTCCCGACCCACGGGTCCACCTTATGCTGGGACACTCCTATTTCGAGAAGGGGGAGCTCGACAAATCCGCCCTCTCCTATAGAAAGAGCGTGGAGATCAACAAGAACTTCGCCCCCGGTTGGCTTGGATTAGCCCGTCTTCTTTTAAGCGAGGAGGAAAACTTCCCCCTGGCGCGGAGGCTCATCTCCCAGAGTCTGATGATAAATCCCCGTTTTTTCGAAGCCTACTTCACCTTAGCCGATTACTATTTAGGACATAAGAAATACTACCAGGCGATAGCCTGCTATCTCACTGTGGTAGAACTATCTCCTCCTCCTTTTACCCTTGCCGAGGCGCACACCGAAGCAGGTTATCTCTTTTCCCTCTTGAGCCAGGACAAGCTCGCTCTCCACCACTATTCCCTCGCCAATAAAGCTGATCCGGACTACCCCTTAGCCTACCACCATTCGGGTACCATCTTCCTCAAGAATAAGGAATACAGAAAGGCAGAAAGAAGTTTCCAAAAGGCGATCGAACTCGCCCCCGATTTCCCCTGGCCCTATACCAAACTTGGCTTTACCTATCTCGAACAGGAGAATTACAACAAAGCGGAAGAGTATTTCAAGAAGGCGCTCGAGCTCGATCCTGAAGAGTACTGGGCTTACCTCGGTCTCGCCGATGTAGCAAGGAAAAGGGGTGATGTAGATGCTCAGCTCTCCTATTCCTTGAAAGCAAAGGAGTTAGCAGAGGAGGATAGCGATGTGAGGAACTATCTCGGCATCGCCTACGAATGCAAGAAGGACTACCTCGCAGCAATAGCAGAGTACGAAAGGGCGCTTGAACTCGATCCCTACAACCGGTCGGCGGCTAACAACCTCGGCTTTCTCTATGAAAAGCTGATGGAGGAAACACAATCCCAAGAGTTCAAGGAGAAGGCGATAAAAGCCTGGCGACAACGGCTCCTCATCTGCAGAGACACCTCCCAATCGACAGAGGGGGCGATCAACCACCTGAAGAAGCTGGGAGTGGACGAGGCAACCATAGAAAAATGGCTTGCAAGTGGAGATATAAACAGGAAAGGGCATAGATGATCCTTCCTCCTTCATCGCCCCCACCACCAAAGCTGGACCTGAAGGATCTCATAAAGCATTTAAATACCCCTGCAATAGCCTTCAGGGTAGAAAGGGCGGACGAGCGGGGATACTACTTGGCGCATTTAAGAAGAAAACCCCTTAAGGAAAGGAAAGATAAGGATGCCAGTGGTTCCCCTATAATCAATGGGCTTAAAGGAAGTTTCACCGGGGATAGTCTCATAATCTGGGGGATCGGAGGAGGAGCTACCTTAGCCGTCTATCCCGCTGACGATAGTATCAGGGAATATGTGATAAGGACATCCCCCCTTGGTGATCCCTGTCAGGGGATCTCCGACTGGGGGGAACGAGTGGCTATCTTCTCCTTCATCCCTTTCCTCGCCATCGGTGGGTGTGGGGGGAAACCGCGAGAACTAAAGGTGGCTTATGCGTTGATAGAGGCTCATCTCCTCGCCGGGGCGATAACCCAGGGGTTGAAGTTTGGCATAGGAAGGGAAAGACCCGACGGGGGGGACCACAGCTTCCCCTCAGGGCATACCTCTGCTTCCTTCACCTTCGCCTCGGTAATCGCCGAGTTCTATGGAGTTAAAGGGGGGATACCTGCCTACCTCCTCGCTTCACTGGTCGCCCTCTCCCGCATTGAGCTGAACAAACATCACCCTTCAGATGTCATCTTCGGAGCAACCATCGGCATAGCCGTTGGTCGTGCCTTCGCCCGGGCTAATATGGATAAAAAGGAGGAGAAATCCTCACTTCTCATCCCTTATCCCCGCCGAGGCGGGGGAGGGGTTGCCCTGCTAATAAGATTTTGATCCTTTCCTAAGAGACGACCCTCCTCTCACTACGGATAAGAAAGCCGGCGACGATCCTGATTATCGCTCGAACGGAATGCTCAAAATCGAGGTTGTTCACAATGGGGACATCCTCTTGTTCTGCCCGTTCGATTATGTAATCCTGGATCTTGAGGATGGAATCAAAGTTGGCTAAATACCTTTCGAATTGACGGGTTGGAGCGATCTGCTGCCGGAGAAGGAACCGCTGACGGTAATGATCCTTCTCCAATACCACCACCACCAAAGGAATGATATGGGCTTTGTTCCGGTACTCATCCCAGTTGACCAGCCCGGGGACAAGATGAACACCATCGATTATCATATTGTAGTTCTCCTCAACCGCCCGGTCGATGAGCGCCTTTACCCCCACGGAAACCCTTATCGCCTGCTCCCTGAAGGCAACGATGACCGGATCGCTCTCCTCCGCCAGGGGGTAGACGAGGTCCTTCCAGGCATCGTAAGATGATGAGTGAATTGAGGGAAGGAGCTCCTGGGAGAACATAATCCGCATAATCTGGCGCACGGAATCGGTGGAGATCATCCTGATTATGCCCATCCGGTGGGCTACCTCGGCAGAAAGGGAGGTCTTTCCGGCACCGGTTGCCCCTCCGATAAGGACGATCACCGGTTTCTCCGGAAGTTGATACTTCCTCCATATAAGGTACTGCTCGGCATATTCTTCACCGTACTTCCGCTTTATCGTATCGTAGGCGAGGTTCCGCAGCTTGTGGCGGGATATCCTTCTCACCCCTTCACGGATTAGATACGATTCTATCTCCATCGCCGCCTCATAGGCACGGCTGTAATCGAGCCCCGAAGCGAGGATCGACTGGGAAAGTATCCCCTTGGAGAAGGGGATGGAAAGGTCCACCCCCTCAACGAGGATGGGCGTTGGGACCTCCTTGCCCCGGAGGTATCTCTCGGCAAGGCTTTTCCCGAATCTCTCCTTCAAGATGCTCGCCACCCTCTTCTTCAGCTCGTTCGCCTTTATCTTCCCCTTCCTCTCCAGCTCGTTCCTCACCAAAGTCGCCACCTTATAGGCATCGTCGAAGGAGAGCCCAAGATCCATAAGGGATTGGACCATAATCCCCCGGAGGAAGGGCATCCTTTCACCATCCTTTATTACATAGATTATCTTATCCCTCCTCATAGGCTACCTCGTCAAAAGGTTATCCCATAATTGACTATCGCCCTTACGATCTCCTCCTGGCTCACCACCCCTACCACCAACCTCCCCTTAACCACCGGGAGATAATGGATGTTGTGCTCCACCATAAGGCGACAGATCTCCACCACCGGGGTCTCCTCGGTAATCACCACTACATCGGTGGTCATCACCTCCTCCACTCGACTAACCCGGGAGAGCTCCTTGAGTTTATCTCGAGAGCGAAAGGGGCGCGAGGTATAGAGGTCGTAGATATCGCCGTAATCGGAAAGCCCCATCGTTTGCGGAAGCGATAGATAGAGGATATCGCGTCGGGAGACCACCCCCACCAACTCCCCTTTTCCATTTACCACCGGCACCCATCCCAACGCCTGCTCCGAGAAGATGCGGAGGAGTTCGTCGATCCCAAGATAGGGGGGTACGGTAATGAACTCTCGGCTCATAATCTCGCCCGCACTAAGCATAAAGGCTACCTCCCAAACCGATAGGTCACCCCAAGAAGATCAAGCAGGATGAGGAGGAACTCATTGGCATTTATCC
>Ga0190360_1000874_pt1 | contig 16053 bp, 11 predicted proteins | sample 48721834_MG_FD_161271 | JGI IMG/M metagenome (GOLD analysis project Ga0190360, IMG submission 161271) | Hydrothermal vent microbial mat bacterial communities from Southern Trench, Guaymas Basin, Mexico - 4872-18-3-4_MG | ecosystem: Environmental > Aquatic > Marine > Hydrothermal vents >... | reverse complement strand
GCGACATCCTCGATCTGGGGGTGGAGCTGGACCTGATCGAAAAGCGCGGCTCCTACTACAGTTATGGGGAGAGGCGGCTGGGTCAGGGCCGGGAGAACGCCAAGGATTTCCTACGGGAGAACCCCGACATGGCGCAAGAGCTAGAAGCTGCCATTCGGCGTGCGGCGGGTTTGCTGGCAGATGGGCTGCCGGAAGAGGACATCGCTGGGCAAGCCGGTCAGGAGCCGCTGATTCTCTAGCCTTAGATCACCATCGCTCCTCTATGCGATCAACACTGCGACCAGGCTGGGGGAAAGAATCCCTCCAGTCTCCATTGGGCGCGCTGGGCTATAATCAGCGCATGCGGCCGATCCGAAGATTGATCGTCGAAAGCGCGTTTCCATTCCTGGCGCTGATCTTACTCGCTGCAGGCTGTGCCCCGGGAAGCCCTCCCTCCGAGCCCACGGCTCCTGGATGGACACCCCTACCAACCCAGCCGCCTCTGCCAACCCTAGCGGTCGCGGCCCCATCCAGGCATACGCCAGTTGCGCAGGTGGACTCGGCTTGCATCAATGATGCGACCTTCATCGAGGATGTGACCATCCCGGACCGTTCTATGGTTGAGCCTGGCGAGGCGCTCGACAAGCGCTGGGCGGTTCGCAACAGCGGTACCTGCGATTGGGGTTCAGGCTACCGCTTGGTCCGGAGCGGTAAGGACCTCATGCTGGGTCCCGATGAAGTGGCGCTCTACCCGGCGCGGGCTGGAACGACGGCAATCCTGCGCCTGGCGCTAGTTGCGCCCACGAAACCGGGCATGCATATCAGCCGCTGGCGGCTGGTTGCGCCCGATGGATCTCCCTTCGGAGAAGAGATCTACCTCTGGATCGAAATCCCGGAGCCCACACCCACGCCCACGCCGCGTGGCACGCCCGTGAACTAGACTCGCCCGGAGGCGATGATTCGCGTACGGCGCATCTTCTGTGATATCTTCGCTTTCTCGAATCAATGCAACTGCCGGTTGGATCAGCGGCGTGGAAGCAGGTTGCCCTCCACTGGCAGCCAGGAAAGCTCCCACATGGGAACCATGAGCAGCGTTGACGCAAGCGTGGCCGAGACAGGTATTGAAGGGATTCTCCCCCATCTGCGTATCGCGCCCTCGCTTGCCCGCGAGCATAGAAGAAAGCTCGCGTTCGCTTCGTTTGCGGCCATTTCACCCGATCCGTGTCGAGGCGTGAATGCAAAGGGCTGCCCCTATGGAGCGGCCCTTTACACCGCTTGGCATACAGCTCGCCACAGCTGGGCTAGGTTCCCTCTTCCCATGAAGCCAGATAGGCCTTCTGCTCTTCGGTGAGCACATCGATGCGGATGCCCATGGCTTCTAGTTTCAGGCGCGCGATCTCGCGATCGAGCGTCTCGGGGATGGTATAGACGTGGTTTTCCATCTCGCCGGCATGCTGCATCAAGTACTCGAGCGAGAGGGCTTGGTTGGCGAAGGACATATCCATCACGCTGGCGGGATGGCCTTCGGCGGCGGCGAGGTTGATCAGTCGGCCTTCGCCGAGCAGGTTGATGCGCCGCCCGTCTTGAAAAATGTACTGATCGATGAAGGGCCTTGGCTGGCGTTTCTCGACAGCCATTGCCTCCAGCGCCGGGATGTTGACTTCCACGTTGAAGTGCCCTGAATTGGAGACGATGGCGCCGTCCTTCATACGCTCAAAGTGATGCGCATCGATCACGTTGATGTCGCCGGTGAGGGTGCAGAAGATATCACCCACCTCGGCGGCCTCCGCCATCGGCATCACACGGAAGCCGTCCATCACGGCTTCAAGCGCGGCCAGCGGCTCGACCTCGGTAACGATCACGTTCGCTCCCATGCCGCGCGCCCGCATGGCCAGACCCCGTCCGCACCAGCCGTAGCCAGCGACGACGAAAGTCTTGCCGGCAATGAGGATGTTCGTAGCGCGGACGATGCCATCGATTGTGGATTGGCCGGTGCCGTAGCGGTTGTCGAAGAAGTGCTTGGTCATCGCATCGTTCACGGCGATGATGGGATAGGCGAGGGCGCCATCGGCGGCCATGGCTCGTAGGCGGATGACGCCCGTGGTGGTCTCTTCCGTGCCGCCGCGCACGCCTTCCAGTAGATCCCGGCGTTCCTTGTGGAGCGTGCTCACCAGGTCCGCCCCGTCATCCATCGTGAATTGGGGTTCCAGGTCAAGGGCGGCGTGGATGTGCTTGTAGTAGGTCTCGTTATCCTCGCCTTTGATGGCGTAGACCGGGATTTCGTCATGCGCAACCAGTGAAGCTGCCACATCGTCTTGCGTTGAGAGCGGGTTGGAAGCGCAGAGCACAACTTCCGCGCCGCCTGCCTGGAGCGTGCGCATCAGGTTCGCGGTTTCGGTCGTTACGTGCAGGCAAGCCGAGACTTTGGTGCCCTTCAGAGGGTGCTCCTTGGCAAAGCGCTCACGAATCTGCCGTAGGACGGGCATCTCCAATTCGGCCCATTGAATGCGCCGCCGGCCTGCCTCCGCGAGCGATAGATCCTTCACATCGAATTCTGAAGTCATAGCGTTCTCCGTGTCTCTCCTTTTTATTAGCAGTGCGTTTCCAAGTATTTGCTTACCATGCGCAAGCTTCGGGGGCGGGACCGCCGGCGCCGGGCCAGATCTCGTCCAGTCGCTGGAGCGTGTCGCCATCCAGCTTGAGTTCCAGCGCCCGCAGGCTGCCTGCGAGCTGCTCTATGGCGCGGGGGCCGATGATTTGCTCGGTCCAGCCCTCGCCTTGCTTCCAGCCGTAGACGTTGGCGGTGTCAAAGAAGTTGAGGCCCAACTCGAGCGCCCGATCCATGAGCCTATGGCTGGTGGCCTCATCTGTCTCGGGACCGAAATTCATGGTGCCGAGGCAGAGGCGGCTGACCTTGAGACCGGTTCGGCCGAGCGCGGTGTATTCCATTTGCGCATCCCTATTGGGCCGCGGGGCTGAGGTAGGCCACCCCTTCGTAGTATTCCCCATGCGCCGCGAATCCGAGGGCCTGATAGGCCCGGATGGCCGCCCGATTGGACCGAGCCACATTCAGCACGATGATGCCAACGCCTGCGGATTGCAGCTCGCGCGCTACGGCCGCCGTGGCGGCCTTCGCGAAGCCCCGGCCTCGCCATGCAGGGTGGGTATATACGTTGCCAATGGCGGCAATTCGAAAGCGGGAGGAGACCACATGAACCCCCGCCACAGCGGCCAGCTGGCCGTCCGCCATGATACCGTAAAATGGGCCAGCATCAAGCTGCTCTGGCAGAAATGCATCGGGCATGTCCTTCTGCCCCTCGAACAGCGACCGAACCTGGGCAATATCCGCCGCACCAAGACGGATTGCGAGGTCATAGGCCGGATCCCACCGTAGTGCGCCCGGAGGCAATACCATGCGCCACATGAGGGTTTCCCGCTGGACCTCCATCCAGGGATCAACCGTCTGGCGATGATCGGGGAGCAGTGCAAATTGGTAGCTGCCCGCGGGCACCCGGCTTATCAGGTCTGGGAGATCGCTCGCAAGGCCCTGCGCGAAGAGGACCGGTGGCTCAAGGCCGCTATACACCAGCAGAACAGACTCGCCTCCCAAAAGCCAGTACGCATGGTCTGCGTGGGGTGGCTCCAGGTCGGCGAGGGCGTAGGCGGTCCAGACCGGGTCTCGGCGCAGGAGAGCCTCGGCCCGCTGCAAATCGGTCATACCGGATCCATCAGCCGGTCGAGTTCGCCGTGATCGTCGAAATGCTGTCGGAAGCGCTCCAAGAAGGCTTTGAGGTCAAAACAATGGGATTGTGGTCCTTCGGCTTCTAGGCAATACGTAGCCGCCAGCGCACCCATCTCCGCGCAGCGCTCCAGGTTCAAGCCGCGCGCATAGCCTTTCAAGAAACCTCCACGGAAGGCATCACCGATCCCGGTCGGATCCACGAGATGTTCGGGCGGGATGGCGGGCACCGCCTGCCTGCCCTCGCGCGTGTTTACTTCGGCGCCATCTTCGCCGCGGGTGATGACGACGAATTCGGTCGTCTCCAGGATCGCGGCCAGATTGAGACCGGTCTTGGTCTCGATCAACCCAAATTCATAATCATTGCAGAAGAGCGCCCGCGCGTGGGCGATCCCCTCTTGGAGTTCTTCCGCCGAGAGCCGGACGATCTGCTGGCTGGGATCATAGAAATAGGGAATGCCTAACTCGGAGCATTCGCGGCAGTAGGCCACCATGGCGGCTGGGTCGTTTGGGGAAACCACCGCCAGGTCGGGCCGATCTTCGAGTTGGCGGAAGGATAGCTGTCTGGCCTGCGCCATGGCGCCCGGAAAGAAACTGGCGATCTGGGCGTTGGCGCGGTCGGTCGAGACGAAGAAAGAAGCCGTGAGCAAATCCGGGACGATCTTGATCGCCGAGGTGTCCACGCCCTGATCCTCCAGCCAGCGCCGATGTTCCTCGAAATCCGGGCCGACAGTGGCCATGACCTTGGGGCGTTCGCCGAGTAGCGCCAGGGTATAGGCGATGTTGGCGGCGATCCCCCCTGGCCGGCGTACCAGGCTCTCGACCAGGAAGGAAAGGCTCAGCCGGTCGAGACGGTCGGGCAGAATATGGTCCCGGAACTCACCAGGGAAGGACATCAGATAATCAAAGGCGATGGAGCCGGTGATGACGATGTTCATGTTGGCTGGGCCTCGCTCTTGGCGATCTGCCGGATGGTCTGGTCAAAGGGCGGTTTCAGGACCCCTTGCTCGGTTATGAATGCGGAGATGAGGTGATGGGGTGTGATGTCAAAGGCTGGGTTCCGTGCCTGACTTCCCGGAGGTGATACAGACTCGTTCCCGATCTGGAGGCTGAGCACCTCGCCCGGATCGCGCTCCTCGATAGGAATATGCCCACCGTCTGGCGTCGCCAGATCGATGGTTGAGGTTGGCACGGCGCAATATACCGGAACCTGGTTGGCATGGGCTGCCAGGGCGAGCATATAGGTGCCGATCTTGTTGGCTACATCCCCGTTGGCGGCCACCCGGTCTGCGCCCACCAGGACCGCATCGACCTCGCCCCGCTGCAGGAAGAACCCCGCGGCATTATCGCTGATGATCTCGAAAGGGATGCCATATTGCTGCAGTTCCCAGGCCGTAAGGCGGGCACCTTGCAGGCGAGGTCGGGTCTCGTCCACCAGGACGTGCACGCGCTTGCCGGATTCGTGCGCGGCGCGGATCACGCCCAGCGCGGTGCCATAGTCGACCGTCGCCAGAGCGCCTGTATTGCAGTGGTGGATGACCACCGCCGGATCGGGGAGCAGTGCCGCGCCGAACTGACCAATGCGGCGGTTCACCTCCACATCCTCGTCGGCGATGCGCTGGGCCTCCCCCAGTGCCCGCTGGCGCATGGCGTCGGGCTCCTGGTCGCGAACGCCGCTAACCGCCCGAAGAACGCGGTCGAGAGCCCAGGCGAGGTTGACGGCGGTGGGGCGGGAGCGGCGTAGCCGCTCGGCCGCCGCCTGCAGCTCGCTCCACAGGTCTTCAGCGTCTTGTTGAGGGCTGCGGATGGCGGTGAGTGCCAGGCCGAAGGCGGCGGCGGCGCCGATAGCCGGCGCTCCCCGCACCGACATATTGCGGATGGCCTCAGCCACTTGTTCAGCGGAGGTGAGAGTGAGGATTCGCAGCTCGCCGGGCAACCTGCGCTGGTCGATCATCCGCAGGCTGCGTTCTTTGGCGTCCCAAGCAACAGTTCTCATGCCAAGCTCACATAAAAAGGCGCCCTCATTAATAAGGAGAGCGCGAACCGGAGCGCGTGAAAGTGTAGCATGAGGGGCAAGAGGCCGCAAGATTGACCGCAACTTGCATGTCGCTTATGATGGCCGCCATGAGCCCCCTACGAGGCCGCCTCGCCTTAGCGTTCCTCAGCATGGCATTGGCCATACTGGCTTGCAGCCTGCCGGGGCGGAGCGCGCCCGCCCCCTCGGCCACGCCCCAACCCACGGCCACAGACACTGCCACGCCCGCGCCTACGGCCACGCCCACGCCAACGCCAACGCCGGAACCACGGCGATTGCTCGAGCGGGCCGAGCGGGCTTTCCTGCTCGGCGATTGGGAGCAGGCTTTAGGCAGCTTTGAGGCCGCGCGGGAGCAAGCCACGGAGGCGGAGGAACGGCGGGCTGCGGCCCTGGGGCAGGCGAGAACCCTGCTGGAAGCTGGGCAGCCCGAGGCCGCTCTCACTATTCTGAACTCCATGGAGGACAGCCTCGCAGAGTCCCCCGAGGCCTCGCTCGTGCGCGGGCTTGCCCTTGGCGCGCTCGAGCGCTGGCGGGAGGCGGCCGAGGCCTACCAGGACTACCTGGAGCGGGGGGGAAGTGCCCTGCGCGGCTATGCCCTGGAGTGGCAGGGCGACGCCTGGGCATATGCGGGAGAGCCTGCAAAGGGGCGTGAGGCGTATCAGCTTGCGCTACAGTACGATCCGCAGCGTGGGGATGTGGGCGTTGAGATCAAACTGGCAAACTCACAACGGGCCAGCGGCGATCTCTTAGGGGCCATCGAGCGCTTCCAAGCCATCTATGATTCAACCTCCGATGGCTTCCTCAAGGCCCAGATGAACCTGCTCCTTGGCCGGGCCTTACTGGCGCTGGGAGATGCCGAGAGCGCCTACGGCCGCTACCTGGATGCCGTCATGAACTATCCAAGCTCCTTCGATTCCTACACCGCGCTGGTGGCGCTGGTGGAAGCCGGCATCCCCGTGGATGAGCTTCAGCGGGGGATCGTGGACTACTATGCCGGCCAATATGGTGTGGCGCTGGCAGCCTTCAACCGCTACCTGATCTCGCCCCCGGAGGATCATGACGGACGGATCCATTACTTCCGGGGGCTGACGTTGAGGGCGCTGGGTGAGCATGATGCCGCTCTCGAGGAATTCCGCACACTGATCGATACCCATCCGGAGGATCCCCTGGTCGCGGATGCGTGGGAGGAAACGGTCGATACGCTCTGGGCCTATCTGGACGACCCGCTTGCGGCGATCTCCCTGGCGCTGGAGTTTGCCAGCCGGTACCCCGCCCATGCGCGTGCTCCGGAGTTTCTCTTCCTGGCCGCCCGCATCGCCGAGAGAGAGGGCGACCTGGCCAGGGCCGCGGATCTATGGCGGCGGACTGCCAGCGAGTATCCCCAGGCAGCAAACGCCTTCCGGGCGCAGTTCCTCTCGGGCATCGCAGGGTTCAGGCTCGGGGAGTATGCAGGCGCGGAAACAGCCTTCCTGGCCGCGCTGGACCTTGCCCGCGAATCCGAAGATGATGCCGCCGCCCAGCTTTGGATTGGGAAGTCGCGCCAGGCGCAGGGCCAACACGAAGCCGCGCAGCAGGCTTTCAAAGCGGCCGAACTTGCGGACCCGTCTGGCTACTATGGCCTGCGCGCAAGGGATTTGAGCCTGGGAAGGCAGCCGTTCGAGAGCCTCGCGGCCTACACGTTACCCGACGAGGCGGCCCTCCAGCAAGCCCGGGCGGAATTGCAGGCCTGGCTGCGCACACGCTTCGGCTTGCCCGCCGGCCTCTCGCTCGACGGCTTGGATGGGGTGCTGCTCGGGGATTCGCGCTTCCAGCGCGGGGAGGCGCTCTGGCGCCTGGGGCTCTATGAGCAGGCCAAGCAGGAATTCGATCGCCTCCGCAGCGAGTTCTGGGATGATGCCGAGCATACCTACCGGCTGATGGAATACTTCATCAATATCGGCCACTACCGCTCGGCCATCTACGGGGCCGTGCGCTTGCTCCAATTGGCAGGCCTGGATCAGGCACCCGCCGAGGATCAACCTCTCTACTTGAGGTACGTCCGTTTTGGCCCTTATTTCGGTGATGTGATCCTGCCGCAGGCGCTGGACAAGGGGCTTGATGGGCTGTTTGTGCTCTCGGTCGTGCGGCAAGAGAGCCTCTTCGAGGGCTTCGCGACTTCCTATGCTGCGGCTCGCGGGCTGATGCAAATCATTCCCAGCACAGGTGAGCATCTGGCCGCAGCAGAGGGATGGCCCCCAGAATACGACGTCACCGACCTTCACAGGCCAATCGTGAGCGTGCGGCTGGGCGTGCGCTATCTGGCAGAGCAGCGCGACCTCTTCGATGGCGACCTCTGCGCCGCGCTGGCGGCATATAACGCTGGCCCCGGGAACGCGCTGGCCTGGAAGGCGCTCGCGGGAGATGATCCGGACCTATTCGTCGAGGTTGTGCGCTTCCAGCAGACAAGGGATTACATCCGCAGCATCTCCTGGGCCTTCGCCCATTATCGAGCGCTCTACGGAGGCGGCTAGCCGGTTTTGCATCCTTGTGGCGCTCGAGGCGGGGAGGAAAGTCTGCCGTGTGGGAAATGCGTGTGGGCGTGCGCCCGATCTGCGCTCCCCCGAAAAGGAAAAAAATCCCCGAAGTTGCATGGACAGGCCGGGGTTCTTCTGGTAGTATAAGGGGTTGCAGTTAGAGGTGATTGGCGAATCTTGAAGGGCGTCCTTCCGCGGTGAGGGCATAACGAAACGGCGGGAAAGAGGAGTGGCCGGGCCGCACACCACCCTTCCCGCTTATTCCTATTTCTCCAGAGGTCGCCAACAGATCAAGGCGAAACGCATTTAGGAGAGCTTGCATGGCGTCCATCCGAGGTCAAAAGTGGTACTCGCGCATCCCGGAAGTCTTCGATCTGCCCAATCTGATCGAAGTCCAATTGCAGTCTTTCCGGTGGCTTCAAGAGGAGGGGCTCAAGGAGCTCTTTGACGAGATCTCTCCCATTGTCTCCTACAACGGAGGCATGAAGCTCTTTTTCCCGGGCTCTACGCCTGAGGCTCAGGAGTTCGAACTCAGGTATTGGTTCGAAGAGCCCAAGCACGATATGGATGAATGTGTGGAGCGCGACCTGACTTACGCCGCGCCGCTCTATGTCTCAGTGCTCTTGGCCGGCTCGGAAGTGCCCGAACCCATCAAGCAGGACCTCTTCCTGGGCGACTTCCCGATCATGACCGACAAGGGCACCTTCATTATTAATGGCACCGAGCGCGTGGTCGTGTCGCAGCTCATCCGCTCGCCCGGCGTGTACTTCGAGGCCCCCGAGGACCGGTCGACCGGCCGGCGGCTTGCGGCCGCCAAACTGATCCCTGATCGCGGCGCGTGGATGGAGTTCGAAACCCGCAAGAGCGATTACCTCACGCTCAAGTTCAATCGCAAACGGACCGTTCCGGTCACCATCCTGCTGCGCGCCTTGGCGGCCGTGGATGACGGGCTCGGTTCTTCACCCATCAAGGAAGGCTCGGACGAGGAACTGGTGGCCTTGTTCGCAGAAGCCGACACCAACCCCGATCATCCCTATATCGAGACAACGATCCATCAAGAGCCAACCTGGGAAATTAAGGAAGGACGCACGCTGGCGGAAGAGGCTCTCATCGAGTTCTACCGCCGCATGCGCCCCGGCGATCCCGCCACCCTCGACAACGCCCGGGAGTATCTCCGGGACCAGCTCTTTGACCAGCGGCGCTATGACCTCGAGCGAGTGGGCCGCTACAAGCTGAACCAGAAGCTCGATTTGCACGATAGGGTCCCGCTCGAGCACCGGCGCGTCACGACCTGGGACATCGTGCGGCTGGTCGAGCGCCTGATCCTCATCAATAACGGCGTCGTGGAGCCCGATGATATCGACCACCTCGGCAACCGCCGTGTGAAGACGGTCGGCGAGCTGATCCAGGGCAAGCTGCGGGTCGGCCTGCGGCGTATGGAGCGTGTGATCCTCGAACGCATGTCCATCCGCGATCAGGATCAGATCTCGCCCATATCCCTCGTGAACATCCGCCCGGTGGTCGCCTCACTGCGAGAGTTCTTTGGTTCCAGCCAGCTTTCGCAATTCATGGACCAGACTAACCCCTTGGCAGAGCTGCGCCATAAGCGGACCCTCTCGGCGTTGGGCCCGGGCGGCCTGCGCCGGGAGCGCGCCGGTTTCGATGTCCGGGACGTGCACAATTCGCACTATGGGCGCATTTGCCCGATCGAGACCCCTGAGGGCCCGAACATCGGCCTGATTGGGCGTCTGGCCTCCTATGCCCGCGTCAACAGCTTCGGTTTCATCGAGACACCTTACCGCCGGGTTCTCCGCGAGCTCCCGCCCAAAGATAAGCGCCTGATCGGTCGCAAGGCACGAGGCGACATTCTCACTCCAGACGGCAAGGTGCTCGTCAAGGATGGGGAGGAGATCACCGAAGCCATCGCCAAGAAGCTGAAGAATCTCAAAGGGCCGGTGCCGATCGTGCCCTTCGTCTCGGATGAGATCGTCTATCTCACGGCCGATGACGAGGACCGCTACGTTATCGCCCAGGCCAACGCCCCCTTGAATGAGCGGTCGGAGTTTGTCCGTCGGCGGGCCTCTTGCCGCTATCATGGTGATTTTCAATTCGCGCGCCCCGAGCGGATCGATTTCATGGATGTGGCCCCTCGGCAGATCGTGGGTGTCAGCGCGGCGCTGATCCCCTTCCTAGAGCATGACGACGCCAACCGGGCGCTCATGGGCTCCAACATGCAGACGCAGGCGGTCCCGCTGATCCAGCCCGAGGTGCCGCTGGTATCCACCGGCATGGAGCGCCATGCGGCGCTCGATTCGGGTCAGGTGATCCTGAGTGACGTCGATGGCGAGGTCGAATCGGTGACGGGCAGCCAGGTCGTCGTCCGGTCGGGGAACTCCCGAAAGGTCTACCGTCTGCGCAAGTACAACCGCTCGAACCAGAGCACCTGCATCGACCAGCGTCCGGCGGTCATCAAGGGGCAACGTATTAAGGTGGGGGACGTGATCGCCGACTCCTCGTCCACCGCCAATGGGGAACTCGCGCTAGGCCAGAATGTGCTTTGTGCTTTCCTCTCATGGGAGGGCGGAGACTTCGAGGACGCGATCCTCATCTCCGAGCGTCTGGTGCAGGAAGACGTCTACACCTCGGTTCACATCGAGAAGCACGAGGTGGAGGCGCGTGACACCAAGCTGGGGCCGGAGGAGATCACCTACGACATCCCCAATGTGGGCGATGACGCCCTGCGTGATTTGAACGAGGATGGGATTGTGCGAGTGGGCGCCGAAGTGGGCCCCAACGACATCTTGGTCGGCAAGATCACGCCCAAAGGTGAAAAGGAGCTCACGCCGGAGGAGAAACTGCTGCGGGCGATCTTCGGCGAGAAGGCCCGTGAGGTGAAGGACACTTCCCTGCGCATGCCGCATGGCGAGCGCGGCAAGGTCGTCGATGTGAAGGTCTTCACCCGCGAGGAGCATCGCGACCTGCCCGCCGGTGTGGAGAAGATGGTGCGCGTGTCGGTGGCGCAGAAGCGCAAGGCCACCGAGGGCGACAAGATGGCCGGCCGCCACGGCAACAAGGGCGTCATCTCCAAGGTTGTTCCGGCGGCGGACATGCCCTATCTCGAGGACGGAACCCCGGTGGATCTGATCATGAACCCGCTGGGCGTGCCGGGCCGCATGAACATCGGCCAGGTACTCGAAGCCCACCTGGGTTGGGCCGCGGATCTACTCGGTTTTCGGGCGGTTACGCCCGCGTTCGATGGCGCCAAGGAAGAGGAGATCGAAGCCGAACTCGCCCGGGCCTGGATGATCCAGCAGGCCTGGAAGGAGATCGGAGAGCGCGCCTGGGAGTGGGTGAAAGAACAAGGCTATTACGAAGAGGAAGCCTTCGAGGATGATGACGAAGTCCGTCTGCTTTATCTGGAGCAGTGGCTGCAGGGCAAGGGCTACGATCTGGATTTGATTGCCACGGACGAGATGTATGCCCACCGCTCGGCGCTGCGTGAGTGGCTGCGAGAGAAAGGCTACGACCCGGATGAACTGCTGGTCTTCGAGGATACTGAGATGCGCAGCGTGGACCGCAGCGCGCATGACTCGGCAGCGATCGAAGCCTGCCTGCGCCTGTGGGCGGAAACCCATGACCGCAAATCGGGGCATATCTCCAGCCTCGACACCCTGAGGACCTTCGCCGAGGAGATCATGAAGGAAACGGGAGATCCCCTGCCCATCATCGGCAAACAGATGCTTTACGATGGCAAGACCGGCCTGCCTTATGACCAACCGGTGACGGTGGGCAAGGTGCTGATGATGAAGCTGCATCACCTGGTGGAAGACAAGGTGCACGCGCGTTCGACTGGCCCGTACTCGCTGGTAACTCAGCAGCCGCTGGGCGGCAAGGCCCAGTTCGGCGGCCAGCGCTTCGGCGAGATGGAGGTCTGGGCGCTGGAGGCCTACGGCGCGGCCCACACTCTCCAGGAGATGCTTACGGTCAAATCGGATGATGTCCAGGGGCGTGTGAAGACCTACGAAGCCATCGTGAAGGGTGAGCCGGTCGAAGAGCCGGGCATCCCGGCATCCTTCCGTGTGCTGGTGAAAGAGCTGCAGAGCCTGGGCCTCTCGGTGGAGGCCATCTCGGATGACGGCGAGGTGATCCGCTTCGGCAAGGAAGAGGAGCGCGCGCGCCCGCCGCGCTTGGGATTGGGTTTGCTGGATATGGAGCCGGGCATCTAGGCCGCGGCTGCAAAGGGAGAATCTACTCCGCCATTCTTGACGGTCCCCAGGCCGCATGGTAGAATGGCTGTCCGCTGACCGGGGACCCCGGGCGGGGGAGATGTTGCGCCTGCCCGGAATTGAAGATCTTGGAATAGAGGCGAGGCCATCGTGCACGTCCGATGGCCTCCCTTACTGGGAAGGGGAATGGGGCTCTAGCCCCATCGTAATCTGGAGGCGAGCTGTGCCAACGATCAATCAGCTGGTGCGCAAAGGCCGCAAGGAAAAGCGGGCAAAGAGCAAGGCTCCCGCGCTGCAGTACATCTTCAACTCAGTGAAGCAGCGTAGGATCCAAATGCCGAAGGGTGCACCCCAAAAGCGTGGGGTTTGCACCCAGGTGAGAACGCAGACGCCGAAGAAGCCCAACTCGGCGCTGCGCAAGGTGGCCCGCGTGCGACTGACCAACGGCATCGAGGTCACGGCCTATATCCCTGGCGAGGGCCATTCGCTTCAGGAGCACTCCGTGGTGTTGGTGCGTGGCGGCCGTGTCAAGGATCTGCCGGGTGTGCGCTACCATATCGTCCGCGGAACGCTGGACACCACCGGTGTCGAGGATCGACGGCAGGGCCGCTCGAAGTATGGCGGCAAGAAGCCCAAGGAATAGATGCAGATGGATCGGTCGCCAAATGGCTGGCGACCGATACCTTGAGAGCGGTTTGGAGCTGGGAGCATGAGACGAACAAAGCCCGAGAAGCGAGAGATCCTGCCCGACGTGCGTTACAACAGCACGCTGGTGACGGGGTTGATCAACCGCCTTATGAAGAAGGGCAAGAAGAGCATTGCGACGGCGATTGTCTACGACGCCTTCGACCTAATCGAGGCGCGCACCAAGCGCAATCCGCTCGAGGTCTTCGAAGAGGCCGTCCGCAACACCTCGCCGGTATTGGAAGTCAAGCCCCGCCGGGTGGGTGGTGCCACCTACCAGGTGCCGGTGGAAGTGGCCCCTAATCGCCGCCTGGCGCTTTCGCTGCGCTGGATCCTTGCGGCTGCCCGGGCAAGGCCCGGAAAGTCCATGGCGGAGAAATTGGCCGCCGAATTGATGGATGCCGCCAATAACACCGGCGCGGCCATCAAGAAGAAGGAAGATACCCACCGCATGGCGGAGGCCAATCGGGCTTTCGCCCATTATCGCTGGTAGGGGCGGGTTTCGCGAGGCGGGATAGGTACAGGTTGGGTTGATCATGGCACGTAAGGTACCTCTGGAGCGCTACCGCAATATCGGCATCATCGCCCACATCGACGCCGGCAAGACGACGACGACGGAGCGGGTATTGTTCTACACCGGCCGCACGCATCGTCTCGGCAATGTCGATGAGGGTACGACGGTGACCGATTGGATGGAGCAGGAGCGCGAGCGAGGTATCACGATCGTCTCGGCGGCCGTGACCGCGTTTTGGCGTGATCATCAGGTCAACATCATTGACACGCCCGGACATATTGATTTCACCGCCGAGGTTCAGCGCTCGTTACGCGTGCTGGATGGGGGCATCGTGGTCTTCGACGCCGTGCAGGGCGTCGAGCCGCAGTCTGAAACTGTCTGGCGCCAGGCGGACCTGTACCAGGTGCCTCGCATCTGCTTCGTGAATAAGATGGACCGGATCGGCGCCTCCTACGACCGCACGGTCGAAATGATCCGGGAACGGCTGGGCGCCAACCCGATCATGGTGCAGATGCCGGTGGGACAGGAATCGAGCTTCCAGGGCGTGATCGATCTCCTGGAGGAAGTATTCATCCTCTGGACGGATGACCTGGGCGCGGCGCCTGAGCGTATGCCTGTGCCGGAGGAATTGCGTGAAGAGGCTGCCGCACGACGTGCGAAGATGGTAGAGGCAATCGCAGAGACAGATGAAGCGCTGACCGATAAGTACCTGGGTGGGGAGCAGATCACGGTCGAGGAGCTCAAGGCAGCCCTTCGCCGGGCTGTGATCGCTGGCAAGGCCACGCCGGTCTTTTTGGGCTCGGCATTGAAAAACAAGGGCATCCAGCCTTTATTGGATGGTGTCGTGGATTATCTGCCCTCCCCGCTGGACATCCCGGATGTTGTGGGGATTAAGCCGGGAACCGAAGAGCAGGTCGCACGCCCGGCCGATGAAGAGGCCCCGATGAGCGCGCTGGTCTTTAAGATTGTGACCGATCCCTACGTCGGCCGACTGGCGTACTTCCGGGTCTATTCCGGCAAGGTGACAAAGGGCGCCACGGTTTATAACTCGACCGCCGGAAAGCGGGAGCGCGTGGGCAGGCTGTTACGCATGTATGCCGACCGGCGGGAAGATATCGATGAGGTCTTAGCCGGCGATATCGGCGCCGTGCTGGGCATGAAGGGCACCTTTACAGGCGATACGTTGTGCGACGCGGTCAACCCGATCGTGTTGGAGAAGATCACCTTCCCCGATCCGGTCATCTTCGTGGCCATCGAACCCAAGACCATGGCGGATCAGGACCGACTGGCCGAAGCCCTGCAAAAGCTCTCGGAGGAGGATCCCACCTTCCGCGTGGGCGTGGACGAGAACACTGGCCAGACCTTGATCTGGGGCATGGGCGAGCTGCACCTAGAGGTGTTGCTCGACCGCATGCAGCGAGAGTTCAAGGTACAGGCTCGGGTAGGGCGGCCGCGGGTGGCCTACCGCGAGTCCATTCGCGAGGCGGTTCCCAAGGTGGAACACCGCTACGTCAAGCAGACCGGTGGCCGGGGGCAGTACGGCCATGTGGTGCTTGCGCTGGAACCGGGCGAACCCGCTTCGGGGATCGCCTTCGAGAACCGCATCCGGGGCGGCACGATCCCGCAGGAGTTCATCCCAGCCGTTGAGAAAGGCGTGCGGGAAGCGGCCGAAGGTGGCGTGATCGCAGGTTATCCGGTGACGGACATTAAGGTGGCCCTGCTGGATGGGTCCTTCCACGAGGTCGATTCTTCCGAGCTGGCCTTCAAGGTAGCCGGTTCAATGGCCTTCAAGGAGGGCGTGCAGCGCGGCAAGCCGGTGCTGCTCGAGCCGGTCATGCGGGCGGAAGTGGTTGTGCCTGAGGCCCATGTGGGCGATGTGACCGGCGATCTTTCGGCTCGCAGGGCCCAGATCGAGGGCATTGAAGCCCGCCCCGGCGGCATCCAGGCCATCCGGGCTATGGTCCCGCTGGCGGAAATGTTCGGCTATGCGACCGAATTGCGCTCCATGACGCAAGGCCGTGGGGCCTTCACGATGGAGTTTGACCACTATCAGGAAGTCGAACGTAGCGTCTCCGAGAAGATCCTGGTGGGCGTACGCTAGCAATCATCCTATCTGCAAGAAGGAGTGGAAGAAGAGATGGCTAAGGAGAAATTTGAGCGAACGAAGCCGCATATGAACGTGGGGACGATGGGGCACATCGACCACGGGAAGACGACGCTGACGGCGGCGATCACAAAGTACTGTTCGTTCAAGGGGATGGCGGACTACCGTCCGTTCGATTCGATCGACAACGCTCCGGAGGAGAAGGAGCGGGGGATCACGATTGCGATTGCGCACGTGGAGTATGAGACGGAGAAGCGCC
>Ga0190360_1000873_pt1 | contig 16057 bp, 4 predicted proteins | sample 48721834_MG_FD_161271 | JGI IMG/M metagenome (GOLD analysis project Ga0190360, IMG submission 161271) | Hydrothermal vent microbial mat bacterial communities from Southern Trench, Guaymas Basin, Mexico - 4872-18-3-4_MG | ecosystem: Environmental > Aquatic > Marine > Hydrothermal vents > Microbial... | reverse complement strand
CATAAAAATGAGATCTACCCAATGCAACATATAATGTTCCTACTGCTCCAGGAGTAATATGGCTATAGAGAGTATCACGCTGAGTTTTATTAAGAGTAGTTTCTATAGTTATTGAGTAATCTTGTACATCCCATCTATTGCATGGACAACTAATATAGTGAGGAGCGGATAAAGAGGAATAATAAATATATAAATTATGAAATGGACTCTCTGCCATTAAATATCTAACCTCTTCCCTTCTATTTTAATATTAAACTTCTTTGATGATCCAGCTATAGGACTATCACTTATAGACTTCACAGCTATAATCATTTCATTTTCCAAATTAGTGAGATTACCGATAGGCTCTAGACGAAGAGTATTTCCAGAAGAATAAGTGGTATCTATATATTTAGGCTTTCCCAGTATGTTGTATAATTCCCTTACTGCACCTGGAGTAACTGATTGGAATAATTGATTTCTTGCACCAGGTGAAAGAAAAGTTTCTATAGTGACATCATAGTTTGATACGTCAAACCTTTTGCACCAACAGTCTATGTAGTAGTGTGGATAAGCATTACAGGAATAATAAATTCTGAGAGAATTTCCTTCTTTATATATAAGAGCTGAAAAAGTTTTAAAGGTGTCAGTTGCATCAAACCAATCTTCTCCACCAAGCCAGCCATTTGATGAAATATAACCTCTAAAGCTATAGGTCCAACCTGGACTTAATCCAGTTATTTCTCGAGTGATATATTCTCCAGAATGAACAATAGATGGATAATCTACATAACTATCCCAAGCAAATGGATCCGTACCACCACCAGCAGAGCCTGACTCATAATAGAATCTAACATTACCAGATCCATTTGTGATTTTTGCACTAAGTGTTGCAGTAAATGATCCAGATGCAACGCAGCCACTAACATTTGAGATCTCTACTGGTTGTGGAGAAGCTAATTGGAATGTGGTATAATAAGATGTATAAGACTTAGCAGCCCAATTTGATGATATATATACTCTGTAATAATATGTAGTAAATGGTTTTAGATTCCAATAAATATCATAATAGAAATCATCTCCTGCATATTTTGTACCTATCTTTGCTTGTTCATTCCAGAGATGCCTAATAGCTCCCCTATCCTCATCACCCCATAGGAACCAAACTGTTCCTGATCCTTGAAGAACTTTACCAGTAATTCTAGCTGTTGTAGTACTTGACGCTACACATCCATTATAAGTTGATGTTTCTAGAACTACTGTTTTTTTCAGAAATTCCTTAGCTTGTGACCAATCTTCATATAATCCTGATGTTATATAAGCTCTATAATAATATGGAACTCCTTCACTCATACTTGTAACTTCATGAGTTAGGTAGGTTCCACTAACTTGCCAACCTTTATTAGAGGAGGCTAACCATCCACTTTTAGAAGGCCCAGCATCAGCATTTCTAGACCAATAGAACCAGGCATAACCGGAGCCTTTGTTAACTTTAGCGGAAATAGTCGCTGAATTAGTACCTGATGCTACACATCCACTAGCTGATGTTATAGAAATTGGACTGCTTTCTTCTTCTGAACCCGGAGTAGACCATTCTGGTTCTGGAATCTCTAGCTTCCCAACTGTAACATATTTCCATATAGCTGGAATATGCAGTAATGACCCCCTAGCAACTCCTGCAATTTTCACTCCACCCCTTCTATTGGCATCATAAGACCAGTAGTAATAAGGAGTTCTGTTATCAGCCGAAGCCATATTCCAATAATGATGTCTGTTTCCGCTTCTTGATATCTTAGAAGTGTCAGTCGTACTGACTGAAGAGGGAGATAAATCAGTAAAGTTAGTACCACTATAGAGTATTCCACTAACAAATGTATTATGATATTGAATCTCTGATGTAAACCATTGATTATCTACTGAAACATAATGGATCTGCCCGCCATAAACAGCGCCATTTGAAGTAGTGCCAGACCTAACATATAAATTCCAATAAAAATGGCTTGCATTTGTTCCATAGGTATCATCGTTTCTAGTTATTCCCAGTCTTATTTGACCACCACTAGGGAAAGAGTTCTCAGCAGAATTTCCGGATATCTCACACGTACCCCAGTGTATCCAGGCTCCCCAGTCCGGATCAGTTCCAGTCATTTTACTAACTAAAAAGAAATGAAGAATTCTATATGGAGGTTTAATAGTGAAATTATCTCCATCAGTAGATCCAGTTCTATAATAAGCTCTATTATAGCTTGTCCCTACTTCATCTATTATTGGATTATACAGATTGCTGATATCAGTAGACCAATCTTCAGCTGTTTCCCAAGTGTTATTTATATCTGAAGCTGAGTTAGCTCCAGCATTCCCATAGTAGATATAATAATCCTGTGAAGTTGAGCTATCAACTGTAGGAATTTTCAACCAAAATATGGCTTTATTAGTTACATTTGATGAAAATTGTAACCAATGAGTAACTGGAGTTTCTCCATCTCCCTCTGTAAATCTAATATCATACGGCCAATTTAAACTTTTATTATTAAGATATATTTCTCCGGGAGAATCAGTCCCTGCTCCACTATAAACTGCTATGTATTTTTGATAATCAGATAAACTTCCTTCCGATCTGCTGGAAATTGGTATTTTCTTCCTATAATTATAACCAGCGAGCCAGTTTGCTTTAGACTCCTCTATTCCTGGAGATAACCAGTTAGGTTCATCAAATCTGTAGTTAGCGACAAATATATAGTCTACCTTCATATATCTGCCAGCATTATAGACCCGCTCCTGCCATCTGAATACAAATGGATGCATACCATTAGAAGAGTACGGAAGGGAAATACCCACGGAGTTTCCATATTGACTAAAATCCTCATCCAACACCTGGAAATTACTGGATGGTATTGTGCTATCCTTTCTAATTATAAATGATCTCCACTTATCATTTACCCAGGTAGCAGAAGTGATATCATTATCTGAACCTCCAATGGATCCACTTAGTCTGTAAGCGGTCCTAAGGTGATCATTATCTTGTCCTCTATATTTAATTTCAAGATAGTCTCCATCACTGACTGAATCTATATGGAATCTAATAGTAGCCCATGTGTTTGTGTCATAATTCGAAAGGAGTCTTGTGTATATTAGAGATTTATCTAAATTAATAGCCTGATTTGAGCTTAATTCAAGATATATTCCCTCTCCTCCTCCTGTATCTCCAGTAGATTCTATTTTCAGTACGCTATCACTAGTAGTAAATGTACCTTTTATAGGAGGAACACCAGATCCACTATAGTAAGTGTTTGTATCATATCCAGAGCCAGAAAAATGATCAAAGAAAACGAAAGTATTCTTACCATTAGAAAGAGTGGATGTATCATCTTTACCATAGTAAATATAGTAGTCTGTGTTATTAGAATCATCTACACTCGGAAGCTCAACCCAAGTTCTTACTACGCTTCCAGTGGGATTTTCAAACCAATAATCTATTAGGGTCTCTCCATCAGATTGAGTGAATCTGATATCGCTGGGAAAATAATAGCAGAGATTATTTAGATATAATTCTCCAGCTGTAGACGTACCATTACCGCTATGGAGTATAATTAATTTTTGATAATTTGTAAGACTTTCGGAATAATTTTCTATGGGGATTTTCCGTCTATATTTATAACCAGTAAGCCAACCCATATTATCCTCCAAACACCTCTCTTTCTAAACTTGCAACTTTCTTTGCTATATCATATGGTTGCACTCCATAATTTATAGTGGTTGTGAATCCTCTTCCATCTATTCTATGAGTGTAAGATACTACATCATGCTGACCAGATATTCCTAGGTAGTCTAAATTTGATTGAATTCTAGATGTTAGGGATACATCAAGATTACCATCTATGGTGAAATGTCCTTTTCTGGTTTTGTTCTTGTAAGCATCAATTTCAGCTTCTGCTCGTAATCTTGCAGCTGAATAGGTAGTAATGGAATCATCTCTTATTTCCTTATAATATCTACCATATGTGCTTAAACTATCAGTATCTATAGCTGTATAGGTGGTGCTTCCTTGCTTCCAACCTATTCTAAATAAGAGATCTCCTGGTGGAACGCGATCAGGATCAGTGGCATTTGTACTCCACTTATAGCCATGATCATATGACAATGCAACTTTTCCGATATCCGAGTCTTGATTATAATAAAACTTCCAAGCATCTGATAAGTGATATATACTAACATCCCTAATATATCCACACTTACCTGACTCACCAGGTTCGAATATCACTCTCATATTAGCATTAAGATAACTACTTGGAATTTCATAAGTAAATTCTTTGTATGTTCCTTCTGGATCAGCATAACCTAGAATAGTTGTATCTTTTGTTGAATTATCTCTGACTGTAACCTTTACCTTTCTATCTGAGCCATCATATTGTCCTGGCACGATGAAATTAACATATCCATTGGTCTTAGATGACATATCAACATCCTCCCAAATACTCCCACCGGGTTCCATCTCTATAGCACCACCAAATGCACTTTCATTAGATACATTTCCAGATGTTCCAGTAAACTTTGAGACCGAGGTTTCTGGTCCGAAGTCATAATCAGAATCACCAGTAGATTCAGGGAGCTTAAATATCATCCAATATCTATTTCCTTTAGATAGTTGTAATTTAGGTGAAGAATAAGATTTCCAAGAGGACCAAGATGGAGGATAAGGAACATCACCAGCATTCCAAGAAATATCATCAGACCACTCTACTTTAGAACCAGATTTTGGTATACCACCACCTTGGACTGAAGTATAAATTTGTATACTATCTAATTCAGGAATCTCTGTTGGTTTAGTGGCATATAGATAATAACATAATATTAAATCTTTTCCGCTGTTAAGAGAAGTCGTGTCATTTACAGGTAGTCTAGTCCAATTAGTTCCACCATCTAGAGATCCAGAAAGTGTAAAGGTGTTATAACTATAATTTATGACATTTCTTATAAATGACTGATCCTCACTTACATTAAGAGATAAAGAAGAAGTTTTGATTAATCCACTTTTAAAATAATTTAGAAATCCAACACCTTCCACTTCATGAATTCTAAGAGCCCCACCAGCAAGACCTCCATTGTCAGGAGATGTAATTGCTATTTTAACTTTAGTAGTGCTATAATAATACGCACCTAAATCCTCCTCAACTGTTTTAGGATTGTATGGAGAAGTACCAGTAATACCCATTTTTTTTCCAAAATAGTTTTCTCCATAACCCTTAGCATGTATCCATCCATTTGATGTTTGTGTTGAGACCCAAATATCATTAAGATAAAGAAATTCCGTTGGTACAACATGTACAGCTCCTGCAGACCAGCGAATTTTTCTTAAGTTTATAGGTGGATCAAAAGTAAATATATCAATAGAATTCATCATTGCTTTATTTTCACCATCTCTCTCGGCATAAGTATCATAGTTACCATCAATCATATTACTATAGTTATTCCAACTATACAAAGAGGGAGAGTAGTATACATTTTCTGCACTATCTGGAGTATATGGAACTAATGTTGGTGTAATATTTGCAAGAGTTAATTTGTTATCTTCTATTGTTATATCTCCTTTTGCTGAATTTGAAGATAAATAAGTATAATCATTGAAATCATCAGAGTATACGAAAGTTTCGAATCCACCGCTATCATCAGAGACAGTTAAAGTAGCTGAATCTATTCTAGGAGTAAAGTATCCATTGGAAGAGAATTTATATTTGATGTAGGTACCAGCAGAAGACTCACTACCAAAATCAATCCAAGAACCATTAGTAAGCTCTTTCCACGTAGTTCCCCCATCATTAGTTCCAGATATCTTTATCCAGCTACCAGAATGAACTCCAGCCAAATCTAGTTTCATATATCTAGTATCATACGAATAGGAATTAGAAGAAATAACTCCACTTCTATAATAGTATCTTAAATCAACACTTACTCCCAAATCTCGAGTTGACCATTGAGTCCATGAGGTTCCTTTTCGATTCCAATAACATCCATCTGTATATTCATCATAATCCGAGAGGTAATGTGGATAAATTGCATTATCTCCTGGTGGATTAGACAAATCAGGCCCAGAAGCTACAAGAGCGTAGGTAGTTCCAGAAGTTAATTCCACACCATTTGGAAAATATCCCCAAAGTGGAGTGTAATTTCCACCACCTACTATATCTTTAGTTTTATTAGAACTACATAACACATTAGATAAATCTGGCTCTCCAGTAGCTCCAGTAGTACAGATATAATATCTGATATAACTTAAGCCACACAGCCATAAAGTGCTTAATCTAGCTCTATAAACTACTCCAGAAGCTTTAGGTTTAAACGTCATGGCTACTGCATTTCCAGCCTGATTTATTGTAGATTCTCCACAACTTTCATGTGAAGTAGCTAATGAATATGTCTTAGAAACGTTCAGCATTAATCTATCAGTCTCAAACTCTGTATAATAATCCCACGTGGGAAAGCTTCCTCTCGTGATGTTATACCCACCATCTAGATATTTATTAGTGGTGAATTCATCTTGAAATAGTATCATTTCGGTATTTTCCCAAATCTCAAAATCTAAATTACCTGGTTGATTTGGATCCTTAGTTCTATCTAAATACAATTGGATTGCAGAAAGTTGTTCATCAGTAGCTGTAAATTGTTGTGCCACATAATCCCCAGCAAAGAAGTAAATAGGAGATTTTCTACTATCATCTACTTTAGTTTTTGATGAATATCCAGTCCCACCTATGACCTTACAAACATTCACTATATCTTCATCTGATTCTTCTATGGGAGACATATCTAAGATATCAGATTCTGTAATGTTGATAAGAGTACCTTCACTAGGTTGATAATAATATAGCACACCGCTATTCACATAGAATTTATAACCATCATATTTTGTTAGTTTAGCTATTGCATCACCCACCTTGAGATTTGAGAGATCTATAGTAGGTATAAATGCTCCACTAGCATGAAGTGATTCTGCATTCATTGTTATTCCACTGACATATGAGGCAACTAAAGAGGATGCAATATAAGTTGTATAGAGATTATCATATTCAAGCTCCTCTGGTGTGGAATATCTCCAGAGATCATAAGTCTCACCCACTAAGTTTACCGAGAAAAACTTAGCTCCCATTCCGGTCCTTCCTATTTTTGAAACATAACCCCGAAATACCTCTGTATCATCTATTAGTACTCTTGCATTCGATCCTATATTTATAGTAGATAAATCTTCTGTGGTAGATACGGATCCATATTGAAAATAACTATCATCAGAATTAGTTACTTCTATATACTCTACTTTACTTCCTGATTTAGAAGTTAAGTGGATATCACCAAGATATAAATCCCAAGTGATCATTATCTACCTCCAGCCACTCTTGCTCGGGTTCTTAATTCATTCATAAAATCTTGGACATCTGCTACACCCGTAACTGTAATTGGGCCAGTAATATTATATTGTTCTGTTGTAGATGGTCCGGTAGTATAAGTTATAGTTTTATTATAGGTTGCACCAAAGATTCCTCCCTCTTGAGCATAGCGTAGGAGATTCGGATAATATCTGGGTATGATATACTCTAGCAATTTTGCACCAAACTTTTTATTCTTTCCACCTAGTGGTATAAGAGCTTCGGGACCAGCTTCACCGAATATTCCTAAGGTGGGTCGAGAAAAGATTCCTCCCCTCTGCTCACCTGGAATTTTAAGGAAAATGCGAGAGAATAGACTTGCCCCAGCTGCAGCATCATTTGCATTTTTTGCAGCTTTATTTGCAGTCTCTGCAGCATCATTTGCTTTTTTTGCAGCATCCACAGCCTCGGTAACTACAGTCTTTAGTATATTAGCTGTTTCCGTTCCTCCAGATTTCACCAACTCAGCAAATTGTTGAGCTGAATCTATGATAGTAGTTTGAGCACCTTCTGATCCATTCAGGAAATTGGTGCTAGCAGTGGAAGAAGCTGAATCTATAGTGCTCTTAAAGTCAGTTCCTGAAGTAGAAACTTCTCCTTTAAATTCAGAATAGGCCTGTTCTATATAATCAGCTAAGCCTCCCCCTAGTCCTAATGGACCGAAGAGGAGGGGCATTTGTTTTTGGAGCATTGCAAACATTTCAATTTCTCTCTGCTTAGCAGGAGGCAGCGCTGCGAATTTTTCTTTTATATCTGGAGGGAGTTTTTCAAACACCTCTCGAATAGCTGGAGGAACAAAGGAAAGATCTATCTCTATGGTTTTTTTATCAGGTATTTTATTTAATGTTTCCTCTAGATTTAATAACTTTAATATTAAATCGATATATTTTTCAGGGAGCTCTAAATATTCGAGATCTGATACTTGCTGATTTAAATCTGTCATATCCGCTCCAATATTTAGATCCATCCCTTCTATAGAATTCAATTTTGCAGCCAATGCAGCTACCTGAACTGCCGTAAGACTATCCATCCACGAATCGAATGATGGATCTTCCATAGAACCCCAAGTCACTCCAATATTGAAATCTGCAGCAAATTGTCGTATAGCTGATTCTATCTCTCTTTTCTTTTCAGTTGAAAATCTATTTATGAATTGAGACCAATCAAATTCATCCCATTTAGTATTTATTGGTATGAATATTTCATATGTCTTAAATAATTCATTAATTTGATCGGGATACTTCTCAAAGGCTTTTTCCCAGTCTATTTCACCAGTAGCTTTATTAATAACTCCTTGAAAATCATCCGCCACATCTATAGTTTTAAGAGCATCAGCAATTTCATCACCAAATGAAGAAGACATTAGATTCCCAAATGCTTCCCAATCTGCATTATCCCAAATTCTAGTAAGATCTACCGAAAAATCTAATCCCTCCTCACTCATACTTTCTAAAAGATTTTTGATATCTCCAGCTATTTTTTCAGTTTCAGCTAATTCAGCAAACTCATATCTAATAGAGAATTCTAATGGGGAATAATCATTTATAGTTTTTATGAAATCTTTAAAGCTCTCATTTAGATCATCAATGGTTACCTGAAGATCCTGCATAGTCTGATTCAATTGTCTATTTATCTCTGCAAGACTTTCCTCATCTTCCATAGCATCACTAGCTGCAGATTGTAAAGTGCCTAATGAAGAGATATTCAACTCAGCTGCTAAATTAGCTGCAGTCATATCATCACTCCAGATACCTGCGGCTTGAGCAGCCTGAATCATTGCAAATGCAGTGATTATTTCTGCATCAGTCATATCTCTAAGAGATTTACCATAAAAGTGCTCGAGGATAGAAGTGACGCTTTGAATATTTCCACCTAATTCATCCCATAATCCCATTTGCTCTAGCATCACCTCCATGACTGTCTTTCCAGCGTATTCACCTTTCCCATATACATCGAAGAGATCTTCAGCAGAGGATCTACCCGTTTCTATCATGACATTCTGATCTTCCAAAGCTTTGAATAATCTCACTGTATTCTTTACCAAGCCCTCCATAGTCTCATCTATTTTACCCTGAGCTATAAGCATCTCGGTTGTAGCTTTAGCAGCCTCTAATCCATTATCTGCTATTTCTTTCCAAGCTGCAGCTACTTCAGGTGATATAACACCAGCATCCATTAAATCATCTATAAGGGGTCCGAGCAAATCATGAAAATCTTCAGTTGAAGAGTTTAGATTAGATAAAGCTCTCTGGAATGCTATGATTATTTCTATTTGTTCAGAAGTAACTTTATTGCCATCTTTCGTTAAATCTGCTGATGATTGCATAGCTGAAGTAAAATCATCTACTGACATTTCCCCATTTAAGAATTGCTCAACTAATTCTCGCTGTGAATCAGATAAATCTGAAAAAACTTGCATAAATTCAGGTGTCATAGCAAGAACATGTCCTTGTGCTTCTTCCATACCAGAGTAAGAGTCCACTAGTGATTCGCTAATTAATCCTTGTTCAGCCATCTTTTCGAAGAGATCTCTTAATTGCTTGGTTTCACCTTTCCTAAGTTTGTATAATTTTAATTCAGCATCCAGAATCTTTAATTGCTGCTCTAGATAGAGTTTCATTTTCTCTGTGGTTAATTTTGTATATCTTTCCCTTACCATCATCAAACCATTTAGTTCAGCTTCTAGTATTGATTGATCAGCTGTTACTTTTCCAAGATGCTCTCTAGCTATAGCGATTTCCTCTGTTAGACTTAGGATCTCTTTTTCTGTTTCCGATAGCGGAAGGAGAACCTTAAGACTCATAGTAGCATTCTCTGCCGTAAATGCCTTCCGTGCATCATCACTATAATCTTTAATCATTTCATTAATCTCTTCTTGAGTGTATCCCATTTTAAGCAACTCTGAATTAGTTTTCTCCACCATTATTCCATGATCTTTTTCATATTTCCAAGCTTCTTCAGCGGCTTTCGCCTGGCGTTCTAAATTAGAAACATCTAATTCAAGTTCTGCTCTCCTCTTAGCTGCTTTGTATAATCTATTCTCAGCATTAATAACTTGTTCTGTATTGGATCCATAAGTGGCTAGAGCTTCAGCTAATGCTTCTTGGGCTTGTCTCTCTGATTCTAATGCTTCATTAAGATCATCTTTAGCGCTTTCTAAATCTCTAGTTACTTTGAGATAATTTTCAAGAGTATTTATTCCCTCATTGGTTACATCACTATAGTTTCTGGAAGTCGCCATTACTGCACCTATCGCTTCCATAAGATTCCTAATGGATTCCTCTCTATACTCTACTGCTTTTCTAAATCTTTCTTCAGCAGCAGCTATTTCATCCAGTGTAGATCTGCTATCCTTGAGAACTTTATTTAATGCAGATTGAGCCTCCTCATATTCTCTAGCTGAAGAGTCGAGATCCTCCAATGCTTCTTGGAGGATATATAATTCTGTACTAATATTAATAGCAAATCTAAGATCATCAAATCTTTTCTTTATTTCTTCTGTGGTGGTTCCAAGAAGAGTAGCTAAGCCAGCCTTAAGTAGATCATCCATTTTAGAGAGGAATTCTTTATACCAATTTGTAACTCCACTAGTAGTCTCCACTCCTAGAGTCTCGAAGATAGATTTAAACATTTCTGATGTAGACATTCCAAACTTTTTGGCTACATCCTCAGCCTTTATTTCTCTAGCGAGCTTCTCTGATCTCGCTTTCCAATCACCCATTAGGATACTAGTGCTTTTAGAGGCAGATATTTTAGCCGTTAAATCCATTACATCTTCAATACTAGAAGATATATTCTTCACTAATTCTTGTTTCGCAGGATCTATTTGCTTAATCCAGGCTGAAAATATTACTTCAGTTGGAGATAGTTCTGCAATTTGAGTGGTAGCATCTGAGATATTCATCGTTAAGCTTTTGACATCAAGAATTTCACCTAAAGTTTTTCCTCCTCTCAAAGATTCCCACATTTCAGCGATAGAACCAAATCCTCTCTCTGATGCCCAAATTAATAGCTCTCCAGCATTTTTTGTTTGATCATACATTGCTATAATGCTTCCACGCAAATCTTCTAATCTTTTGTTAGTTTCTTCTATAGTTGGATTGAAATTAGCTAAAGTATCAGTTAAATTCCATATCCCGAGACTTCCAAGCGCTGCTATAGCTCCAAGAGCTGCTAAACCACCGGTAGCTATCGAAATAGCCGTAGCATAAGTTAGCATTGCTGGAGTCCCAGCCGCAGCTGCAGCAGTCTCGGATTCTATAGCAGCTACTGAAGCAGTGGAACTGGCTACCGAGGAGGCAGTTACGGAAGCCAGATAAGCCTTGGCAGCACCATAAGCTAAAACAGCTTTTCTAGCTATTCCCAATACTTTGAAAAACACTTTGATAGCAACTATGATTTGAAGAAAAACTGTAAGATATTTAAGATATCCTGGGAGAGCTTTAATAAATGAAGTAAAGAAAGCAGCTAGTGTGGGTCCAACTTTATTCTTTATGAAGTCAGCGAATGAGTGAAGATATGGAAGTAAACTTTCTCCAATTTCTATAGCTGCAGTTTGCATGGCATTTCTCATCAGCTGAAATGAGCCCCAAAGAGTTTCAGTTTGAGCTTGAGCAACATCTTCTGTTATCCCTTTAGACATTAATAGCATGCTATTATATCGCTCTATGTCTGTTACTGAATTAACTAGTACTGTCGCAGATGCAGCGGTTCTAGCTCTGAACATAGTAGCTGCTTCAGCTGCTCCAAATCCTGCAGCCTTTAATTTCCATAATATTTCTGTAAGACTATAAATAGATGGGTCTAAGGACTCAACCGTCAAACCTAGGTCAGCTAGCATCTCCTCTGCTTTATCAGTTGGTTTCAGTAATTTAGTAAGAACCATATTTAGTCGCTGGCCTGCTTGGGCTCCTTGAAGCCCCATATTAACTAGGCTCATTCCTGCAGCTGTAGTTTCCTCTAGTGAAACTCCTAATGATCCAGCTATCGGTGCTGCATATTTCATAAATTCCTGCATCTTCTGCATTGTAAAGAAAGAATTAGTTATCGCAGCTGTAAAGACGTCAACAATTCTAGCAGTATCTTCCATACTTAGATTAAATGCTTTCATGGCTGTCAAGACGGCATAAGTAGCATCCTCTAATGAAGATTGAGTAGCTGCTGCATAGTTTAGAATTGGAGCTAATTCCTTCTCCGTAACCTTCCCAATATCAATACCAGCACTGGCTAGATTGTAAAATGCTTGAGCTACTTCAACTGCAGAAAAGACTGTTTTCTTCGATAGGGTCTTGCTAATATCCATTACTCTTTTCTTAACTTCACTAAATGATCTACCTAAATATCCACTCACTGTTACGGCATTAGCTGCCGCTCTCTCGAAATCAGTGAAATTATCTATCATAGTTTGAAAACCTCTTTTGATGGCCATCACCATTTGTACACCTATACTAAAAGTGATGTAGTGAATTATTTTCCCCATCATTTTTTGAAGTGAAAGCATACTAAATATGCTTCTCTTCCACCAGTCTCTTATGGCTCCTTCCATAGTCTTAGTTGAGACTCTTATGGATGCAGCACCAACTTTCCAGCCATCAGCCACTTGCTTTACTGCAGTAACTACCTTACCCAATGGGCCAACTGTCTTTTGAGCATTTTTTGTTATGACTGTAGCTACAGCAGCAGCTTGTTTCGGATCTCCGAATATCTGCTTTGGCATTTTTGAGGTAACATCATTGATGTTTTTAGTAAAATTCTTAATACTTTTAGAAGCAATATCTAAACCAGTCTTTAGCTCTTTTATATCAGCCTTTATATAGACTGTTAGAGTTCCTAAACTTGGCATATTAATCCTTTATATTAATCGTGTTCTGTATCCACTAGCTGAAATGCATCTCTTTGAATGATTGGCATGTACCCTTGGGTTCCACCAACATTATGATAGGCCCTCCACTGAACTATATAGATACCGAGAGGATCGCTAGCATTGGTAGAGATATAATATCTATAAATTCCTGTATCAACCCTAGTAGCTTTCGTTTCGGAAAATAGTTGAGTGCCATCAGGTCTATATACTGTGATGAAGGCAGTATTTCCAGATGGATCTGTATTAACTCCATTACTCTTAAAAGTAACATCAGCTTTTATTGTATTTCTTCTTTCGTATTTTGAAAGTCCCATATCAAACAATCAAATAATTACATGAAAACATACTAATTAGCTGCATCATAATTAGAAAATGTGCTAATAACATCAGATAATGCTGAAGATGGATTTAAAATCTGAGAATATGATGTCTCAACTTCAATAGTATTAGATAGAGTACTTGTGGAGTCTACTAAAGAAGATAGGAAAGAAGTTGTCTCAACTAAATTTTTGAATGAAGAAGTGGCTTCATCTATGAATTGTATGTAGGATAGTATCGCATCGAACAATGTATTTTGTGATTGTATATCTCGAAAGAGATGCACATCAAATTTATATCTTGACTTGTTTTTTAACAGCAGGAATGAATCGAAAGAGAATCTCACAGAGGTAATAAAGGTAAGATAAGTATCTAAAAGACTTCTTATCGGCAAATCTATTCTACCCAGAATACTAGATATATTAAATTCATTATACATTCTCTTTCTCAATAGTGTATCAACTGTTTCCTCTAACTCCATTGTTTGGGAAAGTAATGCATCAAATTTTGACTTCTTTTCTATATTCAGCCTAGAAAGAACCAAATTAATCATGACACTTTCTTTTATATCCTCTCTTTCCAAGATGGCATCAACATCTAGTTTCTCCTCTATTAAGCCTTGAATTATAATATCGAAGAGGTATTTATTTATTCCAAGTGTTCCTAGAAAAGTATCCAGATTATAACTCTTCTTTTCCTTCTTCTCGAGAAGTAGATTTTCTAAATATTCACTAGGGATATTAGATCTTTCAGCAAGTAAATCTATGAGATAATCTGAAGCAATGAATGAGCCTAGGAATGTATCAATTCCATACTCTGAAGAGAGAGTTTTTGCTAATATAGTTTTTAATTCGTACTCAGAGACATTTAGTTTTTCTATTAATGTATCTAATGAAATATTTGATTTTCTAATTGTGGAAAGAATCACATCTATCAATATACTCTCAGAAATCTCTACTTTGGATAGTAAGGTATCTATAGAATCTTCCAATGATATAGAATATCTTTCTAACAAGGAATTCAAGCTCATATTCTTCTCCATAGCAACCCTAGAGAGAAGTGTGTCTTTAAACAAGTTTATAGCCTGAAATGAGCCAAAAAATGCATCGAAAGAGTATTCTGATTTAATACTTTTTGTTAAGAGAGAATCTAAAATATAACTTTTGGATGTTAGAGATGAAAGTAAAGTATCGACAGCTAATTTACTCTCAAGAGTTGACTGTAGAATAGTTTTAATAAGGAGATTTTTAATCTCTTCTCTTTCCAGAATAGAATCTATAAATTTAGTTTTTGTTACTTTTAGGGTGTGAAGAAGAGTATCTAATGAAATGTTCTCTTCAATAAGTTTACTTATTAGCACATTCAATCTCTGATCAATTGAGTACTCTCTGCTTAAGATAGCATCTATATCCGAATCGGCAAACTCAAATTTTTCCATTAGAGCATCTACATAATAAGGTGAATGTTTGAAAAGCGAAGTCAAGAAGACATCAAATACTAATTTCTTGACTTTTTTATCTTTCTTTAGCAAAGTATCGAGAAAATGAGTGAATTGTTCAGTCCCCATCATTAAAGAGTCTATTACCTCCTCAAGGGTGATATTTTCTTTAATAAGTATAGAATCAATATTCTCATTTTCTTCTCTGATTTTGCTGGCTATTGCGTTTATTAAGTGATTACGCTTAACACTTCTGAGATTGAGTATCGCATCGAATGGATATTTAGTAAGCGCCTTTCTCTCTAGAATTGAGCTAACATTCATGAACCTGAAGACAGTAGCAAGCAATGAGGCATCTATTTTATAAGATTTGACATTTAATTTCGATAGTAGAGTATCAATCTTTGAGGATGTCTCTACTAGGGCAGAGAGGAAAACATCTAGTTTGAAAGATTTCTCGGAAATAGATTCTAATAGAACATCAAAGCTTATACTAATACGAAGAGTAGATTCTAGAAATGTATCAAATAGGCTAAGTATTTCACTCTTTTCCTTCATGGATAGTAAATCAAATGCATGTTTTATAGATCCTTTTCTGGAGAGGATTGAACTAACAAAATAAGATTTCGCTTCTGAACTTTCAAATAAAGCATCTATTAATTCACTTTTTTCAACTGAAAGTGCGGTTAGAATAGTATCGAACTTAATATCCTTCTCAGATATCTTAGAGATTATGGTATTAAGGACATATTGTTTAGATTCTGAGGATGATAAAATGGTATCGATGAGGTGTTTTGAAAAGCCAATTTTTTCTAGAAAAGTGGACACATGGAAATCGGATTTTTTCATCGAAAATTCTAGGAGAGTAAAAATTATTAATTTTTCGAATACTTTGTCTTTGATTAACAAGTTATCAAAATGCTGATATGAAGATTTCAAGGTGATTAATAAAGTATCTATAAATTCTTCTAGGGTTAAATTCTCTCTAGATAAGATGGAGTCAATATTAGTATCCAAAGATTGTAACTTTTTTGCCAATAA
>Ga0190360_1000872_pt1 | contig 16060 bp, 16 predicted proteins | sample 48721834_MG_FD_161271 | JGI IMG/M metagenome (GOLD analysis project Ga0190360, IMG submission 161271) | Hydrothermal vent microbial mat bacterial communities from Southern Trench, Guaymas Basin, Mexico - 4872-18-3-4_MG | ecosystem: Environmental > Aquatic > Marine > Hydrothermal vents >... | reverse complement strand
CTGATTGTGGGGGGGGCGGCGATAGCGCCGTCGATTGGGCCTTGGCGCTCGAGCCCAGCGCCTCGCGGGTGACGCTCATCCACCGCCGGGAGGGATTCCGGGCGCATAATTCCTCCGTCAACGCACTTAACGCCTCGGCCGTGGACCTCCGCATCTTCCATGAGATCCGCGAGCTCCAGGGAGAAGGACACGTACAGCGCGCTGTGATCTTCGACAACCGCACCGATGAAGAGGACACTTTGGAGGTCGACGCGGTCATCCTGGCCCTAGGGCTCAGAGCCGACCTCGGCTCCATTCGTGAATGGGGCCTGGAGGCCATCGGGCGCCGCTATGTGCGCATCAACAGCCGGATGGAGACCAAGCTGCCGAGCGTATTCGCCGCTGGAGACGTGGCCCTACAGGAGGACCTGGATCCGCTCAACCTGATCGTCGTGGGTTATGGGCAAGTGACGGTGGTAGTCAATTACGCCTACACGCGCATCAAGCCCGGTGGAAAGGTCTTCCCCGGCCACTCGAGTGAGAAGTCGGGATAGGAAACAAACGGGCCGCGCGTGGCGGCCCATTCTTCTTCTCCAAGTCCCTAAAGATCAGTCTTCATGCGCTGGTTGCCCACTCCGGGAAGGCGACTCCTCTGCCGGGGGCTTCTCTGGCGCAGATTCGGCAGGGCTGCGCCGCGGCCAATACAGGATCAGTCCCAGCAAGCTTAGCATCACCCCCACGGCCAGGCCGATCACCTGCACCGGGCCGAAGGTGATATCCGGGAGCCTTTGCGCTCCCAACCCGATGAAATCCGCCAGCGAGGCCGCCGCGGCGACCACGTATCCGGTGGCGATCAGCCGCACTCCAATATCCGCTCGCAAAGAGGTGGGCTTGCCGTTGCGGATGACGCGCACGGTGGCATAGGCTGCCACCAGCAGGAGCGCCAGCCCCGCCAACCAGGTGCCAATCTGCACAAACCCGATCACCGGGCTTCGATCCATCCCGATCAAATCGGGCTCGACACCGATTATGAAGATCAACAGGCCCAGGAGCACCACGGTCATCCAGCGCCGGGCGCGTCGCACTTGATGAGGCAGAAGTGGGGTCATGCAGTCTCCGTTTAGGGCAGCGCTCTGCGCAGCACGCGCAGCCAGTTTCCACCTAGAATTTTCTCGATGTCTTCTTGAGAGTATCCCATGGGCTCCAGAGCCTCGCCAATTTTCCGCAGGTCAGCCACGCTGTCAAGTCCCGCCGGCACCTCATTCAGGCCGAAGCCACCATCGAAGTCACTACCAAGGCCAATATGGTTCGCGTTTCCTAGCCGCTGGCATACATAATCGATGGCCCGCGCCACTTCTGCAAACTCCACAGCCTCGCGTCCTTGATCGGGGGTCCATCCATCTTTCAAGAAGGGGTTCCACAGCGCCAAGCCCATCACGCCGTCCCGCTCGGCGAGCCTATCGAGGGTTAGATCGGTGATGTGCCGCTCGGGGTTGGCGGCGTTCGGCACGCATGCCAGCGGGCTGGTATGCGAGGCGATAACCTCGCCCTGGTAACGGTCGATGGCCTCCAAGGCGCCCTGCTCGGTGAGATGGCTCAGATCCAGGATCATTCCCAGCGCTTCCATCTCTCGCAGCAATTCTCGCCCGAGATCAGTCAGGGGGCCGGGCTCTCCCGTTCCGCCGGCATAGGCGGTGGCGGCCCAGGCCAGCCCCAAAACGCGCACACCCTCCCGATACCACGTCTCGATCTGCGCCGGTTCGAGCAATGCATCCGCGCCTTCCATGAGCAAGACCCATCCAACACGTGGCTCTTCCGTCTTCCCCGAATCCCATTCATCCACCACCGATTCAAGCGTCTCCCTGCTGGTGATCAATGCAAACTTGTCGGGGTGGGACTCAAGCCAGCGCCTATAGACTTCCAGGTTGGCGCGGTAGAGCCGAACGGCTTCGGCTTGATCCGCATAGCACTGCGTATCCCAAGGGCCCTCTTGCCATCGCGAGGGGGCTGCAAATAGACTGGTGAACACTATCCCCACGCGGCCTCGAATCCATTCGGGCCATCCGATCAGCGTATGGCCGTTCCATTCCGGTACCGAGGTCTCCGCCTCCTTCCGGCGAATCTCTTCAACGGAAAGCACGATGTCCCGCCCAAAGGTGAGGGCGTTCCAGGCCAGGTCTTCATGGGCATCAACTACGATCATGGGACCCTCAGCGCGCCCACCAGCCGGCACCAGAAATCGTCACGCTCCCCCGGGTGAAAGGGGATATAGGGCGCAATGCGATCCGCCAGCCCGGCGTAGCGGTCTTCGATGGCTTGCGGGAGTTCTGCTTCAGGCGCCACCACCGCAAAGGTTTCGAGCATCTCGTCCGTGACCTTAGAAGCCATTTCGTCCCAGCGTCCCTGGCGCGCCAGCGCCGAGAGCGTCTCAGCGGCCTCCTCCCAACCATGCAGCGCCATTACGCGCCGGTAGGAGGGAGTTGAGGCGTAGAACGCGATCTGTTCCCGGGCAAACACGGCCTCTTCCTTGCTGGTGACCAGAAAGACCGACACCGCCAGGCAGACCTCCCCCGGATCGCGGCTGGCCCGGCGGGCACCCTCCTCGATACTGGGCCGGACCACCTCTCGCAGATAGCGCCCGGAGTGAAACGGGTGACCGTGAAGACCATCCGCGATCTCGCCGGCCAAGCGGCAAAGCCCGGGGTTGACGCCCGCGAGATAGATGGGGATCTGGGGATGATCGATCGGCCCAGGGTTGAAAAAGGGGCTCATGATAGAGAGTCGATAGTACTCGCCACGGACGTTCAGCGGCTCACCTTCTTGCCAGGTTCTCCAGAAGGCCCGCACGGCGGTCACGAACTCCCGCAGCTTCCCGACCGGTGATTGCGGCCAAGTCATGCCGAAGCGGCGTTCGATGTGGGCCCGCACCTGTGTCCCCAGGCCCAGGATAAATCGGCCTCCCGAAAGCTGCGCCAGATCCCAGGCTGTATAGGCCACCGTGGCTGGACTGCGCCCGAAGGCAATGGCCACGGCCGTGCCAAGCTGCAAACGGGAGGTGTGCTCCGCCGCCAGCGTCAGTGAGAGGAAAGGGTCATGCTGGGTCTCGCTACTCCAGAGCGCATCGAAACCCATGGCTTCAGCCGCCTCGGCCAACGTAGACACCCGCGCAAGGGGGAGAGGTGGCAGGATAGCATCAAACTTCATCGTGGTCGGCCTCCTTGCGGCTCGCGGGGTCACCAGGGACGTGCCCTTCATGCCTGGCCAGGATTTGCCGCCAGGCCTCCGGGATCGGCATGGATTGCCCCCGCCGGTAATCATAAGCCACCAGCACTGTATTGCCGCGGGCGTACTCTTCGCCGCTGGCCTGCTCTCTCAGAGAGTAGCTCACATCGAAGCTCTTGCGTCCCAGCCGGCTAACTCGCACCCCGACTTCGACCACTTGGCCATAGCGAAAGGCCTTCATATAGGTGCAGGACTGCTCGGCCAATATGATCCCGATCGCGTCGAAATCCTCCCCCGACCATAGCCCCAACGCCTGGAGGTACTTCGCCCTGGCTTGTTCCATGTAAGTGAAATAGGTCGCGCTATTGACATGGCGCTGTGGGTCCACATCGCGGTAGCGCACCTCGATGGAGTGGAAGAAGCGGTAGTCCTGATCCGAAGCCATAGTGCCCTCGCGGTCAAGCATAGGGAAGCTTTAGATGATGCCCCTGAGCAGAGGGCGCCACCAGGGAATGGCCACCAGGGTCATCAGCAGCGCCAGACTGTAGCCCAGGGCAGCCCAGCGATGTTTCACATGGTCCTCGCCGACCTTCTTGGTCCGGGCGCCGGTGATGTGCGCCACGATCAGGCCGATCATCATTAGCGGCATGTGCTCGGCCAAGAAGAAACGAATCTGGGGGATATGCATGCCTCCCGCCAGATTCGCAAACCCCAGGCGCACAAGCGGGCTCGCGAAGGCCAGGATCACGCCAAGAAGGGCCTGGAAATCCAGGCTCAGGGAGAGTATGAAGCCCGCCTGGGCATCGGCCTCCTCCCAGGCGCGCTTCCCGAGCCATCCGCGGTAAGCTCGCAAAAGGGCCCACACGGTAGCCAGCACCACCAACCAGCGGAAGATATTGTGAGCGATGACGGTGACGGTGAACAACATAGGGGGAGTGCCTCCTCCATCTCCATCACGCCTGGCGTGCAAGCCCGTGAGCGCAGGTTCCATAGACGAACGCCAAGATTATACGCGTTGAGAGCCCTGGTGACAGGCAGTATCATGCGAAGCGCCCCGGACTGTAGTGCCGGGGTGCCCGATGTCCGCGCTTCGTCAGGCTTGCGCTGTCTCCGCCTTGCCGTAGAACTGGCGGTGCACGACGCTTAAGGCGCGCACCTGCTGCTCGGCGTGGTAGGAGGAACGCACCAGCGGCCCGCTCTCCACCCAGCGGAAACCGAGTTCGAGGCCGTAGGCCTTCAAGGCTTCGAATTCCTCGGGGCGATAATAGCGATCGATTGGCAGGTGCTTGCGGGTGGGTTGCAAGTACTGCCCGATGGTGAGGATATCCACACCCCAGGACCGCAAGTCGCGCATGACCGCCTGCACTTCCTCGAATGTCTCGCCCAGCCCGACCATGATGCCCGATTTGGTGAGCACTTCCGGATCGAGCATCTTGGCATGGGTGAGCGTGGCCCGGGCCCATTCATAGCGGTCTTGGGGCTGGACCTTCTTAAAGAGCCGCGGCACAGTCTCCACATTGTGATTCAGGATCTCCGGCCGGGCGTCCATCACGATTTTCAGCGCCTGCTTGGATCCTTTGAAATCTGGGATGAGTACCTCGATCGAGCAGCCCGGCTGCAGTTCGCGAATGCGGCGAATGACCATGGCGAAAATCGGCGCGCCGCCATCCGGGCGCTCATCCCGGTTCACGCTGGTGATGACTGCGTGGCGCAGGTTCATGCCCTGCACGGCGCGAGCGACGCGCTCAGGTTCGAGCCAGTCCAGCGGCGCCGGGCGGCCGGTGGCGATATCGCAGAAGCCGCAGGAGCGGGTGCAAATCTCGCCCATCATGAGGAAGGTGGCCGTCCCCGAGCCCCAGCACTCGCCCATGTTGGGGCAGCGGGCCTCCTCACACACGGTGTGCAAAGCTTTGCTGCGCATCATGGTGCGGAGCCATTCCACCGTCTCCCCGGAGGGCACTCGCACCTTTATCCATTCTGGCCGCCGCATTGGTCGGCCAGTTTCAGTTGGTTTTTGCATCCGGTTGGATGGTTCCTGGCGAGAGTTCAAGCAGGCCTCCTTTCAGGCCCATTCTACCGCGAATGCCTGAGCTCCTGGCCCGGTCGCCCTGAGTGCTGCCGCGCGAGGCAGGATACCGAAGGGAGGGGGCAAGTCGATATGATTAGTCACAGATTTCACAAATGACCTTCGTCCCTTGCAGGAAAATGCGTTGGAGGGTATCGTTGGTTTGTCTGACAATTTGTTGTTATTTGCCATAGGGAGTTTCCTCTATGAATCAAGAACTTCGTATCGACGCCTTGCTTCCACCCGAAATGGCGAGGCGGGCGGAGTACATCGGGGTCAGCAAGGCCGAGGCTCCCGCCCTGCGTACCTTCGTGCTGGCGGTCCTCGCCGGCGCCTTCATCGCCCTGGGCGCGATCTTCGCCACCACCGTCGCAGCCGGAACGACCGCGGCGCTGCCCTTCGGCCTCACCAAACTGCTGATCGGGCTTGTGTTCTGCCTGGGCCTGATCCTGGTCATCGTAGGTGGCGCCGAGCTTTTCACCGGCAACAATCTCATCGTCATGGCCTGGGCCAGCCGCAAGGTCACTACGGCCGGCCTGGTCCGGAATTGGGCGATCGTCTATGCGGGCAACTTCGTCGGCGCGGTGGGCACCGCCGTGCTGCTCTTCCTGAGCCGGCAATACACTTTCGGCGGCGGCGCAATCGGCAACACAGCCCTGGCCATCGCTAATGGCAAGGTTTCGCTGGATTGGTTCCAGGCACTGATGCTGGGCGTGCTGTGCAATATCCTGGTCTGCCTCGCGGTGTGGCTCACCTTCAGCGCCCGCAGCACGATCGACAAGATCGCCGCCATTCTCTTCCCCATCACGGCCTTCGTGGCCGCCGGATTTGAACACAGCGTGGCAAATATGTACTTCATTCCCATCGGCCTGCTGATTAAGCAATTCGACACGGCCTTCACGGCAGCGGCAGGCCTTGACCTTACGATGCTTACTTGGGGCCGCTTCCTGGCCGGGAACCTGCTCCCGGTAACCCTGGGCAACATCATCGGCGGCTCTGTCTTCGTCGCCGCGGTCTATTGGTCCGTTTTTCTCCGCCAAAACGAATCTTAGGAACTCAGAGAGGGATAATTGCCATGAAGGCCTATATTTTGATCGAAATCCGAACGGGCGAGATCGAGAAGGTGGTCGAGCATCTTCGCCGGGTGGAGGGCGTGCAAGAGGCACACATGACCTTCGGCCCCTACGACGCTATCGCCCTGGTCGAAGCCGAGGATGTGCGCAGCCTGGGCAAGATCATGGCCAACCGCATTCAACCCATCCCCGGTGTTCTGGAGACGCTCACCTGCCTCGCCGTGGACGGCTAGAGTTCTACTCGCTTCTTCTCCTATATCCATCTAGGGCAGGACCGGGGCGCACGTTGTGTGCGCCCCGGTCGCATCCTATCGCCGCCTGCTGGCACCGGCGCGGCCACACGAGATGCGGCGCATCCCGGATTGAACTTCCCGTGTTTTTCTCATAGGCGCCCTATCCACCCATGAGAGAGCCCCCAGGCATCTACGCCGTCCGGGCTCTCATCGTGGAGTGATCCTTGCGCCTCAGTCCCCCCACCAAGGCGGTCTTCTTTCTATCCGCGTTACTTGCCCTCCTCTCGCCAGCCGGACAATTCGCCGGTCTGCCGATTGTGAGCAGCTCCGCCTACCCGCTAATACCGGCTGCCTGCCTGCTGCTTTATCTGGTAAGCGTCTTCCGAGGCATCGAAACTACGCCTCCCATTGGCCCACTCCGCCCACTCTACCAGAGGCCGGTGGCTCAACAGAAGCCCCGGCCTAATCCTGCCTGCCGCCAGAAGCCTGATCTTGCCCGGATGGAGTGATGAGCGCCCGCAGCAATTGAACGGTGAGGGCCTTCACCTCGCCCCCGCCCGGCCCCACGGGTCCAACACAGGCAGGGCAGCCATCCTCGCAGCGACAGGTCAGGACGAGCTCAAGCGCACCCTGGATCAACTCATCGTGCAGACAGTAAAGCCGTTCCGCAAGTCCCAATCCCTCCGGCACGCGGTCGAAAAGGGTGATGGTCGGGCTCTTGGTCTCCCGATCGCGCACGGCCGTCAGGTGGCCCAGGTCCCTGGGGTCGCACATCAGGAACAGCGGCGCGATGTTATTGAGGGCATACGCCAGCCCACCCAAGGCGCTGCGCTTGGCCCGCGCCGCCTCAGCCCGCATATGACAGGTCGGGCAGAGCGTCACCAGATTCTCTAATTGATTGGCTTCCCGATCCTTGCGATTCTCACCTGGCACGTAACCGAAGGTCCGGAACGGCTGGATATGATGGACGTGGTGTGCCTTGCCAGCCCGCTCGGGTGCGCCGCATTGGCGGCAGCGGTAGCCATCACGGGCCCTCGCCGCCTCCCGTGCCCTCGCCCAGCTCGGCCCATAGTCCTGGGGAGGCAGCAAAACACCCGCACGCTCGAGCCGCTCCACCTCGTCCGGCGCGATCCAGATCCAGTATGCGGAGGTCTCGAATACGTGCGGCGGCAAGTCAATCGGGCCATAACCGAGGGTTTCGTGCGTGTAGCGCTTAACCTTCCGGAAGGAGGTTGCCTCGGCTGTGATTTGGGCCCAGCCATGGGCGCGCCGCAGCGGCCGGCTTTCGTCGGCATCATAGACCTCCAGAACCTCCAGATCCACGCTCTCGGAGGCATCGGTATAGTAATCCACCTCCGCGGCCCTCACCTCCGCCAGCGCAGCCTCCCAATCCAACCGCTCCACCAAATAAGTACGGCCCTCGTGGATATAGACCGCACCTTCATGCAACATGAGCGGGGCGGTGGCACGGTCCACCTCGCCGATGACGACGGGCTTGCCAGCCCCCACATCCTGGATAACGATTATGTCATCACTGCTGGCGCGCAGGGAGGCCCTCTCAGCGGGATAGCCATCTGCCACCCAGTGATAGCTCCCATTCGAGCGATGCAGTTCCCCTTCCTCGGCCAGGAACGTCAACAGGTCCCCCAGCCTCTTGACCGCGCCGAAATCCTCGCCTTCCTCGAAGGGAAGTTCAAAGGTCGCACAACGCAGGTGGCGAAGGAGGATCGCCAGGTTATTCGGGTTGATCAGCCCCATTTCGGGCGAGCGCTCGAACAGGTAGGCAGGGTGGGTGGCCACGAATTGATCCAGCGGTGCAGCGGAAGCCACGAGCACAGCCACCGATACCTCGGCGCGCCGCCCCGCGCGCCCCGCCTGTTGCCAGAGGCTGGCGATCGTGCCGGGATAGCCGGCCACGATGGCCGCTCCGAGCTGACCGATGTCCACCCCCAACTCGAGCGCGTTGGTCGCCACCACGCCCAGTACGTCCCCGCCGCGCAGGCCGCGCTCGATCTCGCGACGCTCGAGCGGTAGGTAGCCACCCCGATAGCCGCGGATTTTCGCCGGATCCCCGCCAGCCTGCTGGAACGCATCCCTCAAGTAGCCCAGCAGCACCTCCGTCGTCAGGCGGGCACGCGCGAAGACCACAGTCTGCACCCCCGCCTCGAGGAATCGCTCTGCCAGGCGGGTGGCCTCCAGCGTGTACGCCCGTCGAATGCCGAGCTTCGGCTCGACCACGGGCGGGTTGTAGATCAGCACATGCTTCTCCGCCCTGGGCGAACCATCCAAATCGCGCGAGACCAGATGGACTGGCGCCTGGATCAGGTTCTCGGCCAACTCCTTGGGATTGGCAATAGTCGCCGAGGTGAGGATGAAGTGAGGATCTGAGCCGTAGAAGCGGCAAAGGCGGCGGAGCCTGCGCAGCACGTTGGCGACGTTGGAGCCGAAGACGCCCCGGTAGGTATGCAGCTCGTCGATAACTACCCAGCGCAGGTTCTCAAGAAGGTGCGCCCAGCGAGGGTGGTGGGGCAGGATGGCCATATGGAGCATATCGGGGTTGGTGATGAGCAGCCGGGCTTCCTCGCGGACTGCTGCGCGGCGGGCGGCGGGCGTATCCCCGTCATATGTTCGCACTGGGACAGCATCCGCAGCCTCCAGCAGATCCAGGAACTCCGCCAAGCCGGCCGCCTGATCCTGGGAGAGCGCCTTGGTGGGGAAGAGATAGAGCGCCCGAGCCTCGGAGTCCGACAGCATGGACTGCAAGACCGGAAGATTGTAGCAGAGCGTCTTGCCGGAGGCGGTCCCCGTCACAACGACGACGTTCTCGCCCGCCAGCCCGGCCTCGACCGCCGCGGCCTGATGCGTGTAGAGCGGGAAGGTTCCTGCCCGTTCCAGGGCGAGCGACAGACGCGGGTCAAGACCCTCTGGGGTCTCCCCAAAGCGGGCCGGCCGCGGCGGGATACGCTCCCAGGCCGAGACATTCTGCATGAAGCCCGCGTCCAGGCGCAGCCGCTCGAGGACCTCTTCGACGCTCATCACACCGCATTATACCGGCGCGCCCGAAGTGCGCCGGCGGCGCCACCAATGTGCGCTTTGCACCTGAATAGGCTGGCATGCTGCAATGAGGAAGTTGTGCGGGAAGACCCCCGGCAGTCTAACCCAGAGTCAGGCTCACAGGGCAATGATCCGAGCCCATGACATCCGCGTGAATCCCGGCCTCTAGCACCCGTGGGCGCAAGTCAGGCGTGATGAAGAAGTAGTCGATGCGCCAACCAATATTGCGATCGCGTGCGCCGCCCCAATTGGCCCACCAACTGTAAGCGCCCTCCCGGTCGGGGTTGAGCTCGCGAAAGGCATCCAGGTAGCCACGTTCCAGCACCTCATCGATCCAAGCTCGCTCCTGCGGCAAGAACCCAGTGGTGGTCTGATTCTGCACCGGTCGGGCGAGGTCGATCTCACGATGCGCGGTGTTCACATCGCCGCAGATGATGACGGCGCGTCCCTGCGAACGCAACGCCTCAGCCCGCTCCAGGAGAGCGCGCTTGTAGGCCATCTTGAAGGGGACCCGGCTGTGGTCCCGTGAACCGTTGGGGAAGTAAGCCGTCAAGAGCACGAAGTCACCGTAATCTGCCTGGATCGTGCGCCCCTCGCGATCGAAGGCTTCATCACCCAGGCCCAGGATCACCTTCGACGGCTCCTGGCGTGTGAGCAAGGCCACGCCGCTATAGCCCTTACGCTCGGCGGGTGCCCAATAGGCGCGGTAATCCTGGGGCTCTCGAAGATCCTTGGGGAGTTGCTCGGGCAGGGCCCGCACCTCTTGCAGACAGAGGACATCGGGCTGCTCGGTGGCGAGCCAATCCATGAAACCCTTACGGTAGGCCGCCCGCAGGCCGTTGACGTTCCACGAGAGCAGCCTAAACTTCTCCCGATTCTCCGGCGTCATGCCTTCCCCCTCACCCAGCCTTCAGTTGGTAACACTGGCTGATGCCATCCGTCTCTGCACAATCCTGCTTGGCCGGGCATCGCTGGCAGAGATTGGCCTGAACCTGCTCGATACGACCTAATCGCATCAGGGTCTCCAGCATGCCTTCGATGGCGGAGGACGGCCTGCCAAGTGCCGCGGCGATCTCTTCCAGGCTCACTGGACGCCGCGACACCTCCACCAGCCTCAGCACCTCTCCTAGCATTGTGATCCCTAACCCAAGCCGAGCAGGCGGCCGATCTGGTATACGCCGACAGCCATGATCCAGGCCAGGACGAGTTGGTAGGCGGCCGAGAAGGACGCCCAGCGGTGGCCGAATTCGCCGCGAATGGCACCCAGGGTCGCCACGCAAGGCACATAGAGCAAGACGTAAACAAGGAAGGCAACCGCAGAGAGGGGTGTGAACTGGACCGCCAGGACCTTGCCGAGTGCCGGGCTTTCCACGCCGGTACCGCTGAGGGGCCTCCATCCTGGCGCGACAACATCCAGAAGGCGCTTCCCGGCCTCCACCGATGCAGAGAGGAAACCCGCGCCCACTTCCTTCAAGTCCGCCAACACATCGACTTCTCCAGAGCCGCTAGCCTGCGCCTCCCCGCCAAGGTAGACCTGCGACATGGTAGAGACCACCACCTCTTTGGCTACCAGGCCGGCGAGCAGCGATCCCGCGGCCTCCCACTTTCCGAAACCCGCGGGCCTGTAGAGCGGGGCGATGGCCTTGCTCACGGAGCCAAACCAGCTTCGCTCGAGCGAGGCTGTTCCCCAGGGCATGTTCAACAAGAACCAAATGGCCACCGAGGCAGCCAGGATGACCGTGCCGGCATGCCTTAGGAAGCGTCCCACCCGCCCCGAGACGTGAAACCAGAGCCCGCGCAGCGTGGGCAGGCGGTAGAGGGGCAATTCCAGCACGAAATGAGGTGCCACCTCGGAGCGGAACAGAAGCCGGCCGAAGAGCAGCCCAACAAGCGCTGCCATGAAAACGCCCAGGGCATAGAGCGACCAAATCACGAGATTGGCTTTGGGGCCGAAGAGCGCCAGGCTGAAGACCACATACACCGGAAGCCGCGCCGAGCAGGACATGAGCGGCACCAGCAAAGCCGTCAGAATGCGGTCGCGACGGCGGTCGAGGGTGCGCGTGGCGTAGATTGCCGGCACGGCGCAGCCGAATCCCAGCACGAGCGGCACGAAGCTCTTCCCGCTCAAACCCAGGAACGACATGAAACGGTTCATGACGAACGCGGCGCGCGCCAGGTATCCACTGTCCTCCAGGATCCCGATGAAGGTAAAGAGCACGATCAAGCCGGGAACGAATACCAGCACGCCCCCTACGCCGGCGATCACACCTTCGACCAATAAGCTCCTAAGCCATTCGGGGGCACCCAGGGCTCCTATCCCTGCCAAGGCCCACCGGGCAAGCACCTCGCCGAAGATATAGTCCACCCATTCCAGATACGGCGCCGATACGTCCACGATCAACCGGAATACAAAGTACATCACACCCAGGAAGATGGGCACGCCAAGCAGCGGGTGGGTGAGCACCCGGTCGAGTCGCTCGGAGAGCGTGGTGGGTGCTTGGCGCGGCCGACTCAACGATTCGGCCACCACTCGCGAGACAAAGGCATAGCGCTTGTCAGCCACCGCAATGGCCGCGCCCTCCGGATAGCGTGCTTCCAGGCGCTGCTGTGCAGAACGTAGAACCTCGAGAATGTCCTTTGCGCCCGGATCCTGCTCCAGCGATCTGAGAAGATCGGGTTCGCCCTCCAGCAGCTTCACGGCCAGCCAGCGCGGCTCGAGGCCTTGAGAGATGACCGGCCTATTCGCGACCCTCTCCACCAAGGCATCGATCTCCGCCTCGATCTCCGGGCCATAATCGATCCGGAAAGGCCGCCGGCTGCCTTTCTTCCCCGGCAGTTCTTCCGCAAGATTCATCAACGCCTGCCGCAGCTCATCCAACCCTTCACGGCGAGTTGCGGTCATCTCAACCACTGCCACGCCGCCGAGTTGCTGCGAGACCGCCTGCTTGTCGATGCGGAGTCCCATTGCCCTGGCGACATCGCTCATGTTGAGCACAAGCACCATGGGGAGTCCAAGCTCCAGAATTTGCGTGACCAGGTAAAGATTGCGCTCAAGATTGGAGGCGTCGACCACCACGACAACCAGGTCGGGATTGTCCGACCGCAGATAGTCACGGGCGATCAACTCTTCTTCGGAATACGCGGTTAGGCTGTAGGTGCCTGGGAGGTCGACCACCTCCATCTCCCAGCTATCCAACCGGAAATGGCCCCGCTTCGACTCGACTGTCTTCCCGGGCCAATTCCCCACATGCTGGTGGGAGCCTGTCAGCGCGTTGAAAAGTGTCGATTTCCCCGCGTTGGGGTTGCCCGCCAGGGCCAAGGTCAGCTTACGAGTTTCCGCCATGCCCCTCCTCATCCGGTGGGCGATGCCTGCCTGATTTCCACCAGCCCCGGCCAAGGCCCCTCAGGCCCATGCTCCAGGGTCTTGATCCTCTTCGGCCCCGCCCCATTCGCCGCCGATGCCGCCTGCGAGGGCCGTGACGATGCATCTGAACCCGCATGCAAGCTGCGGTCTCACGATCTACAGCCAGGCGTGTGCCGCGCACCTGAATCAGAATGGGTTGACCCGGAGCGGCTTGTAAGACGCGGATGGGTATGCCGGGAGTCAGGCCCAGCTCGGCCAGACGATGGGCCTGTCGGCCGCTGCTCTCGAAGCCTCGCAGGATAACTACATCGCCCTCGGCGGCCGCGCTCAGGAGGAATTCCTTGGCCTTACTCATGCAGACTCCTCGGTTAGGTACACTCTGACGCGCACCGCCGTGCTGTGGTGCAGATGCCGCTGCTCCCCGCCGATTCGCAACGTCTGCATCCCGCCTTGCTGGCCCGGGTCGGTCAGAATGAACGCCTGGCCCGGCATGAGCCCGATCGCCTCGAGCTCCGCAAGAACTTCCGCGCTCTCTGGGTAGATTCGCCGCACCACGGCCCTGGATCCGGCTGGTAGTGAGGCCAGGTCGACATCTTCAGATTTCGCGGTAACGCCCGCCTCGGAGGGAATCGGATTGCCATGCGGACACTGCTCCGGCTGGCCTAGCCGCCGGGCAAGATGCTCTGTCAAGATCGAGGCAGAGATGTGTTCCAATTGGCAGGCAAGGTCATGCGCTTGAGACCATGGCACACCCAGTTCGTCTACCAGGAAACGTTCCCATAACCGGTGGCGCCGCACGACCAGGTTGACCCTCTGTTTACCGATTTCCGTGAGCCGCACACCTTTGTATGGTCGGTGAATAAGTATCCCCATGTCCTGCAGACGGCCGACCTTCTCGCTCGCAGATACGGTAGAGATCCCCAGCGACTTGGCCAGGCTTGTCACCGGCACAAACCGCCGGCCTGCGGCCAGCTCGCGGATTGCCTTGAGATACATTTCCGTGTTCTCGGTCTGAAGCCCGCGCTGTACTTCCATCAGTTAGTCTGTTCCCTCGACATTCAGGGTGACGCCAGCTGGCCCCAGTGGCCAAAGTTAGGGTCTCCTAATATTAATCCTGATCCCAGAGAGATGCATATGACAGTTGTCATGGTTCGGGTAGCGATTGCTCCCAAAGGTACATAGTTGCCCCCTTCATGGGTGAGGAGCCTCGTCCTAGCGGGAAGTTTGCAATCCCGGGGACTTGGGGTCGAAACTTGGCTAGTCCGAAGGGGAGGTCCCGTGCGGGGGATGGCTCAAATTCTGCGACTCGGCGGCCGGCTCCACGTCGAAGCCATTGCGCCCATGGAATTCGATGAAGTTAACGATCCCGGGCTCGAGCCAGAATTGGGCCGTATAGGCACGACCGGCGAAGTTGATTTGGATCTCATACGGGCCGGCCGGGAGATCACTGATGACAAAGTTCTCGTTGTAATAGTCGTCCGGATGGATGGTGTCCTCGCGGGCGTAAGTCCAAACATCCCAGCGCTTGCCGGTATCCAGCGAACGAATTTGGATGAGATACTCCTGGAGCGGGCGGCCGAAGGTATTCTCCACCCGACCCGCCAGAACGCCCCAACCCTCCGGCGGAACCATCCACAATTCCGGATTGCGGGTATCGAAATACCGGTTGCCACCGAGTCGGACCTCAAAGTGCAGGTGTGACCCGCTGGCATGGCCGGTCTCTCCGACTTCTCCGATCACTTCGCCTTTCTTCACGCGCTGGCCGGGCCAGACGATGGCGGAGGCCAGATGCGCGTAGACCGTGTACAGCTCCCGCCCCTGATAGCCAAAATCATGGCGGATGGCAATTGCCAAGCCATAGGGGTCGGTGAAGTCCTCCCAACCACGGTACAACCCATACCCCACCCAAACCACTTCGCCATCGCCGGCAGCGATGACGGGCGCCCCACGCGAGGCCCCCATATCCACCCCTGCATGGATCTTTTCGGTCCCCAACAGCGTGCTCCCATAGCGGTAGCGCGGGTTGGGCCAATTTACCTCACCCGAAGGAATAGGACGGCCAAAGTAGAAATGGTCGTAGGGTTGAATCGCCCAGGGAGCGGGGTAGGGCGGGGGCCGCCAGTCCAGATCAGGCGTCGGTTCAGGCGTGGGCAGGATCACAGGGCGCGGAGCGGCCGGCATGATGGCCTCGCGCCGGGTGCCGCCCTCGGTCCGCTTCGCCGGCGTCTCCAAGGTAGGGGAGGGCTGGACGAGGGGCGGGCTGGGTGTGACCTGTACAGGTGCCTCCGGCGCGGTCTCCATTATGGGCGGTGCACAGGCGGCCAGCAGGGCAGCCGCGGCCACAACCATCATCCTCTGCCGATACCCTGCTCCCCACATGGATCCTGCAATCCGTCCTAATGCCTGGCTCATGTTCCCATCATCATCTATCCGGGACAGGGCCCCAATGGGAATCCCTCCCTATCTCGAGGCTTGTTGCTCCCCAAAGTGGGGGCGTGCAAGATGGGTGCCAAGGCCGCCCAGCGCAATTGCATTCTCCTTCTGGGGGCTGTTAAATTTTCGAAAAAGGCACTACCATCAGGTCAGAAAGGCGGTGAAATGGGCGACCTGATGACACACTTCTCAAAAGTAACCGACACACGAAAAGAGCAGGGTAAGAGACACCCACTGATCAACATCATTTCGATCGCCATCATCGGCGTTATCTGCGGAGCGGATGATTGGGTATCGATCGAAGAGGTTGGGAAGGCGAAAGAAGCCTGGTTCCGGAAGTTTCTCGATCTGCCCCATGGGATCCCTTCCCATGACACCTTCGGAAAAGTATTTGCATGGCCGGACCCGGACGAATTTCAGGGAGCTTCCTGGCATGGATCAAGGAAGTTGCGGAGATGACCACCGGGCAGGTGATTGCCATCGATGGGAAAACCGTACGCCGATCGCATGATCGGGGCAAGGGGAAGAAACCTCTCCATCTGGTGAGTGCCTGGGCCAGTGCGAACGAATTGGCCATTGGGCAGAGGAAGATAGAGGATAAGAGTAATGAGATCACAGCCATCCCGGAACTGCTGAA
>Ga0190360_1000871_pt1 | contig 16061 bp, 11 predicted proteins | sample 48721834_MG_FD_161271 | JGI IMG/M metagenome (GOLD analysis project Ga0190360, IMG submission 161271) | Hydrothermal vent microbial mat bacterial communities from Southern Trench, Guaymas Basin, Mexico - 4872-18-3-4_MG | ecosystem: Environmental > Aquatic > Marine > Hydrothermal vents >... | reverse complement strand
CCCACCGCCCCCCACAACACCCTCAACCTCAAGGTTCACCTCCAATATCTTATCCCCATCCACATACTCCCTACCCTCCCAATCCCTATATCCGCTCCCCTCCGGCGGATACACCCTCACCTCATACCACCCCTCACTCAGTCCCTCAAAAACTACCACTCCATCCCCCCCACATACCTTATCCAACCTCACCCCTCCACCCACCAACACCACCCTCGCACCCCCAACAGCCTCTCCACCCGCTCCCTTAACCAGAACCGTCAGATTATACCCCACTCCACCAACACCCTCCGGCATCACCGTATAGTTCACCTCCCTCTCATATAAACCCCCATCCCTGTCCATCACCCTGAACAAAATCTTACCCGCACCTATCTCTTCACTCTCAAACTCCACATACCCCTCCCCCTCCTCAACAACCCTCAGCGGTCCGCTCAGCACCTCCACCTCCCAACTAACATTATATCCATCCTCACGATCCCATCCTCTCCCGCTCAGTTCGTACCTCTCCCTCCCAATCTCAAACCTCAACTTCTCCGGAATATCCATCACTGGCAGGTTGTTTAAAACATCCACTATCCCCTCCGCCTCCTCACTCACATTACCCATCTCTGAATACACCTCAACAACTAAATCATACACCCCCGCACTCACATTCAAAGGTACCCCCACTATCGCCTCCTCCACCACCTCATCCCATCCACCCTCAACTACCTCACTCCCATTCCTTATCCACACTCTAACCTCCACTTCCAAATATTCGTGCACTACCTCAACAGGAACCCTCAGCTCATCCCCCCTGTACACCTCATACCTCCCAGATCCCACCCTCACCTCCGGCGGCAAAGCCTCCCCATAATAACTCCTGTTCCCACTGTAACCAACTCCTCCCCAGATATCCTCCACCTTCAACCTCAATACGTGCCTCCCCACACCATACCTCTCCGGTTTCCATAACCCCTCAAAACCTCCGTACTCGTCTCTTATCTCATACTCAAAACCATCCACCTCCTCCCACCTGCCCCCCACCCCATAACTCCCGTTCCATATCTCTAAACTAATACTCAAATTCCCTAAACCATCATCCCTATCCCATACCTGACCGCTTATCGTTATATCCTCCCACACATACAACCTCTCCGGATATATCTCAAAATCATACACCACCGGATCATAATCCAGTACCTCTAAACTACCATTCATATAATACCAATCACTGCTCAAATTATGCGTATTCACTACCATAATCCGAAGATCCGTAAAACCAGGATGAACCGCGAGGTCAACCGTTATCAAAACATCTAATGTACTATTGGTTACATTATTGTAATCCCAGTTCACCCTTACCCGATAATCTTTTATTGTCCTCCACCCCTCCCCCCAATCCCATTCTAGGCTGTCAATTTTAATGGAGAATATAGGACAGTATTCATCCATCACCCATAATGTGAGATGAAATGTCTCTCCTCTATACACACGAGAGGGATTCACAGCAGCTTTTTTTATCTTAGGAGCTATGGTGGGGGTTGCACCAAGAACTAAATGTGTATGATATGGTGGGCCGGACCGTATCATGAGATCTTTTAAACCGTCCCCGTCTATATCACCTGTGAACAATATCACGGGGTTCGGAAACTGTATGGACCCAGCAACAAAAAGGGCATAATGAAGAGCGTACCGGTAATCATATGGGGGGTCGCCAATTTCATATCCCTTTATAGCCCCCCTCACAGTGGCGGTGTTGTAGTCTGGAGCATAGAGGTACAACTCCTGAATGCCGTCATTGTCAATGTCACCTACCATCGGCATTTTTCCATTTGCTATACCATCATACTCTCCCCTTGAAAGGAGTATTGTTCTGGGGAGGGAAGATCTCCCAAATATCATATAGACCGGGGAGTCGTAAAAGGGATCACCGGACATTATGATATCATCGTATCCATCACCGGTTACATCGGCGGTTATAGTAGGGCCTACAGGGGCGGGGGGAGGGTCGGGACCACCCGGGGTAAATATTGTGGTTAATAGGATGGCGGTGAGGTTCACCTCCTTCTCAGAAAGATCAATTTTGCGTGTAACATACACCCTTCCTGAAACCTCACCCCAGTATGTATGTGCTGGAATAACAAGGTTCCCTTCCGCGGCACCCGTCACATGCGCACTCCATATTGGTAAATTACAACTTCTCAGGATTGCATCAGCGGTACTTTCATTCAATGCTGAGACCGTGTCTAAAGTGGTGTGCCGATAGATATAAACAGTATCCCTACATTCCAGCAGAAGTTCAGTTTTCCCGTCAAGATTTACATCTACAATCTGTGCTGCTTCGCATCCATATACGTTCTTCCCGCTTACATTGGAGACATGATGATCTCCTCTCCAACTTTCATTTATATAGAGTGTATACCCCAACAGACTCCCGCCTTCTCTCACCGCCACAAAAATATCATCACAATTGTCATTATCCAGCTTCCCCGGGGCAACAAAAACAATGGTAGAGTTTTCGTTAAATTGAATATTAACATCTGCCTCGGCAGAGGTCAGATTTCTGAGCAGTCCACCCCCATTCCCTCCATAAAACAATAAAATACTGTTTTTTCCCTCAAGCGCATACACATCTAAATATCCATCCCCGTTGAAATCGGGGAGGGTGCGAATCACCAACCCACATTTGGCTGTACTCCTTGCAAGAGCGTTAAAGGAGTAATGGTAATCAGGTCTATATGGACTAGTATAGTTGAGAGAGACGTACCAGTCAACAACATTCTCAGAATCCTCTCCGTCCCTCCCATACAAATCACTTTCATCGCTGTTTGCATAAAAATCTCCAATAGGAAAGGAAGCGCTGATTAACGAGAATAAAAAGACGATAAAGAGCTTATGCCAACGCCTGCGCTTCCTTTCCCAGCACATAGTGGACACCTTTTTCTGCCCACCCCTATTCCGCATTATTGTAGATTACAACATAAAAATCGTATGATGCGTAGGCATAGTCCATAGTATATTCCTCCTCGTATGCCCCATCGCCGTCATTATCCCGTTCACCGTACGCATAGAGATCAACCTCCATGTGCACATGAATTACGTCTTTGGGATGCACGGTAAACGCCCAATAAGGGGTGGAATGGGTTTGGGAGCCTGGGGTGGCTACTGTCATTGTGTAGCTAGGCCAATATTTAACAAGTACGTCGTTTATATAAAACCATGCACTCACGTCACCAGAAGAGTATTTATGCCTCTCATAAGGCAGTGTGTCCTGTTGGGTATAATTATTATCGTTCCACACCGTATATCTAGCATATACGTATACTACATTTGTTTTAGTGTCATCGACTCCAATATATGTATACATTTGCCAGGGATTCTGTATAAAACTGAGTTCCGCCGGGTCTGTTGCCGTGTCATGGTCCCTCCCTGTGACTTGATTGAACACTATGTGTCGTACTGTCTCTCCCCTCACCTCCGCTACTGGCACACCCGAAAAGGCAAAGAAAAGAAGTCCCATTACACCCAAAACTACCCAACTTCTTTTCACCATCTCCATAGTCTACCACCAGTCTACTCCCTCTTTGCCAATGGCTTATTTTTTTTGGTACACTATTGAATCATCCTCCTAATATTTACAGTGCAGTCCCTTCCCTACCTCTTTCTCCATAAAATACGGATAGGGCTGTCCTAAACACCACAAGAATAGGAAGCCACTTCAAACTTCATTCTACTCCCCATGAGCCGAGTGCGGGTGCCGGGATGCGTGAGGGAGACATTTATTGACGATAATTCTCCCTCACGCGCCAGGTGAAAACTCCAAGTAGTCTCTCAGCCTTTCACCGTCTTATAAGCACTGTTGAGCACCAAATTACGAGCACGATGTAAAAGCGACGTGAGTAATTTGGTGCGGGTACCGGGACTTGTGAGGAGGACTCTCATTGACGACAATCCCTCCTCACAAGTCAGGTGAAAGCTCTAAGCAATCTCTCAGCCTTTCACCGTCTTATAAGCACTGTTGAGCACCAAATTACGAGCACGATGTAAAAGCGACGTGAGTAATTTGGTGCGGGTACCAGGATTTGAACTTGCGATGAAACCTCCTCTAAGAAGACTGTTTGAGACGGTTTCATCTTACTTCCGCACTTCCACCTCGTTGCCCAAACCTTTCAGGAAGTGCGGAAGCCCTTCGGGTTCAAATCCCTTTACGTTGCTTATAGGACAATTGGACAATAATGAGTGCGGGTGCCGGGATTTGAACCCGGGTTACAAGCTTGGCAAGCTTGAGTGATACCAGGCTACACTACACCCGCACGGGGGGAGGGAAATATCAGAGGTCATAAATAAAAGTTTCAGTGTTCTCTTTAAAGTTTCTTTTTCCCGGAGCAGAGCTTCAGGAAGAGCTTTCTGCTCTCGTCAGGCGCCCTAACGAAGAGGATGTCACCCTCCTTTATGCGGGTGTTCTCATCAGGGCCGTATATCCACTTCTTTCCCCTTTTGATGGCGAACACCCAGATCCCAGTCTCAGATGCGAGCTCCACTTCCCCCAAGGTCTTCCCGGCTAGTTTGGACTTGGGCGAGACCTTCGCCCTGTATATACCCACCTCCCCCTCCTGGATGCTCCTCCTCAGAATCGGGTGGAGGGGCAGACCCCTCAGAACTACATCCGCTATCTCCATAGCGGCATCAGCAACGCGTTGGAGGGAGTAGGAGAGTTCCGCAAGTATAAGTGCCAGATCAGTGTTCTTCCTAGAGAGTCTCCCAACGGCCATCCTTCTGAGCTCTAGGCTTAGGGAGGAGACCACCTCATTGAGATGGCTTACCTCCTCTGCAATCTCCTGGTTGTTGTAGATGAGGGAGGAGTAGGCCAGATCTATCATGAGCTCTGTTGTATCCTTCATCTCAAGGACCACTTCCTTGATCCTCTCAAAATCGTCCTCCGTCACTGCCCCCACCTCCTCTCTCCCTTGCAGTAGGCCTCAAGATCCTCAACCCCCCCCTCCACCCCTCTCACAATAAGCGTGTCTCCAGGCTTTATCACAGTATCGTCTGAGACGTTGAATATCCAGCGGTTCCCTCTCTTTATGGCTATTATCCTAGCCCCCGTCTCCCCCTCCACCTCTAGGTCCCCTATAGACCTGTTTACCAAATCGGAACTTTCATCAACCATAAGAGCCCGTATGATCTCGTCCCCGCCCTTCAATATGAAAGGGATGAAGGGGCGGTACTCCACATTGGTGCTCAGCAGTCTGCTTATGCTTACTGCAGCATCCCCAATCTGCTCGGCGGCGGATGCCACCTGAAGGATTCCAAGGAGCTGCTCCGCAAGCTGCGGGTCCCTTCCCGCCATGAGGGCGGTGAGCCTTACCCTATAAAGAAGCCGGTCAAGCTTCTCCTCTATGTTCTCAACCTCATTGGCAAGGTCGTCAGAATCAAAGATTATGGCTGCATAAGCGAGGTCAATGATCTTCTCCGAGAGGCTCTTCATCTCAACGAGGGCCTCCCTAATGGAGACCCTTTCACCACCAAATATCTCCTTATCTTTGTTCTCCATCATGGTGCTCTACACCTGCTGCGAGGGTATGTAGATGTGTTTTTGGATATATTGTTTTCCCTCAACATATGAAGCGGTGACCTTTGACGTCCCTCTCATCACGGCCTCTTGGGGAAAAAATAATATATGGACAAAGCTTGCGTTTCACCCCGGTGAAAGAAATGTCCTCAGAGAGCGGGGCGAAATCCAGCGATGAGATGCTCACACCCAGGAGTGTTTACTCATACTCTATATTGCTTATGGTAATGGTCCTGATGCCCTTCGCCATCGGGATATCGTATGTTTTAAGACTCGGCCCGAGACTCTTCAGCGGGCCGGCGGAGTACTCTGTCCTCTTCGGACTGGGCGTCGGAGCTCTCCTCTCAATTATCATCGGATTCTTATACGGGAGGGTCGCCATCAAAGAAATGGCTAGCTGAGGTCCTCCCTACCTATTCCCCTCTCCCTGATTATTCTTGTAAACTCAATGTACTTAAGGCCTCTTATTAGGGCCTGGCTCACCGGGAGTGATAAGAGGGTGTAGAAGCCGAGCCAATAGGGAAGCCCTCTGCCTCCAAAGCAACATACACCCTCCATGGCATACCTCAGCATGTTCCATTCCGCTGTCCAGGGCATGGTGAGCACAGGATAGGGGAAACTCTCCATATAGCTCCAAAGCCACCTTATGAATATTATCGCTAGGAACATAGGGATTATGCTAGTCTTCATGGTCTGGGACATCTGAGCGTTCTGAAGCCTCATAATCTCCGGCTGCATACCCTCCAATTTCTTGATCATGGCGGTGTTGTTCTTCTTCATGGCCTCTGTACGCATCTTGTTGAACTCCCGCATGATCTCCTGTGAGCGAGCCATCTCTATCCAGTCGGCGAAGTAATGCCTTATGGTGGTGGATAGGCCAACGGTCAGGAGGATGGTGAGGAACATCGTCAGCGTGGGATACTGGCGATTGAACCCTATGAGGGGAGCAAGGGTCCTATCCGCCCCAGCGGCGATGGCCGCACCCAGGGATGAGTTGAAGATGAGAATAATGAAGAGGAACGCGAGGAGAAATGCGAGCATTCCAGAGGATCCTGCAGGTTGCGGGGTCGATCTCTCATCTGCCATTGTAGAGCACCTTCTTTGAAAGATGGGGCCGGGGCCGAGATTTGAACTCGGGCTAAGGGATCCACAGTCCCTGATGCTACCAGGCTACACCACCCCGGCCGCCGGGGGTGGTTAATTCTGATTACCGTTATATAACTTTTTATGGTTTTCAGCAGCATTTAGGGGGTGGGGAGGGCTTTGAAGGAGCGCAGCCATTGGGGGTTATGTCCACCTCATCCAAGGGTGTTGTTTACTATTGAGCCGAGAACGCCCCCCTGGTTTCCAGAGCTCTGAGAGGGCATGAATGGTGCAAGAGCCAGAGCCAGTTCTCTTATGTTCATGGACTGGATGATTATCTTCCCCGGGCCCACAAGGCGGGTCAGAAATATTCCCTCCCCTCCGAAGAGCATGGTCTTTATGCCCTTCACCCGGGTGATTTCGTAGTTCACAGACTCCTGCCAGGCAACCGCGGAGGCTGTGTCCACAAGCAGCGTCTCGCCGGGCTTCAGGTCAAACTCAACGAAATCCCCGGCGGCGTGGATGAAAACTGTGCCCCTGCCGGAGAACCTCTGCAGGATGAAACCCTCCCCGCCGAAAAAGGACGAGCTCAGCTTCCTCTGAAGTGCCACGCTCATCTCCACACCGTCCTCAGCTACAAGGAAGGCGTCCCGCTGGGCAAGCCAAACCCCCCTGCTCACGTTCAGGGGTCTTATTGTTCCCGGGACCCTCCCCCCGAAAGCAACAAGCGCCCCGGGGCTCTTAGCTGTGAACTCAGTCATGAAAAAACTCTCGCCCGTAAGCTTTCTGCCGAGGCCCTTGAGAATCCCACCCCGGGCCTTCGCCTCCATGTGAACGTTCTCACTCATGTACACCATTGAACCCGCCTCCCCATAGACCTTCTCCCCCGGGTCCAATTGAAGTGTCACTATCTGGAGATTATTGCCCTTTATGTTGTATTTCATTGTATCACCCGAGGTGGATAATGGGCTGGGTATAAAATAGATTCGCCTCAAACGGGGAAAAGGGAGGGGATCCCCCCTACCCCTCCCCACCAGCAGATGGACCCTCCTCCTCACCTGCCTCCTCACCCCTCCCTCCACCCCCCGGGGAAATCCCACCATTCCCCCCTACTGCCTCCCCACCAGCTTCCGCACCCCTACCCACAGCCATCCCACCCCCTTTGCGTGTCAGAAGGATCACAACCACAAGAAGAATTATCACCACTATCAGAAGGAGGGTGTTGATGCTCACCTTCCCGCTCTGCTTTCCACCCTCATCCTCTATCCTTCCGGAGAGCTCAACCTTCGCCTTGGCGAGGTCGTCATCCAGAGTTTCAAGTTTATTCAGTACGCTGTCCAACATCCCCAGGCGTCTAAGGCTCTCGTTGATCTCACCGTGCCTCTCCCTGCTCTCATTCTCAAAGGTGTTTACCTCTCGGAGGAGACCTTCAAGCCTTGAGCCAATCGTTGTGTCGTGATCGGAGAGGGCTGTGGCAATTTCCCCAATCCTTTCCCTCAGCTCCTCCAGGGTCATGTCCTTTAAGTGATACAGTGTGTCGTTGAGGAGGTCAAGGTCCACCGTTATGTTCTTCTCGCTATCCATGATCATCATCTTTATCTGTTCCAGCTCCCCCATTATCCCGCGGTAAAACTCCTCCATCCTCTCCTCCAGCTCCCTCATCCTCTCATGAAGCGTCCTGTTGGCCTCTTCAATCTCCTCCTCCAGGCCCACCATCACTGACCCAATCCACTCCCTGAGAGACTCCCTCCCCTCCGTGATGTTCTCAAGCATCTCCATCAGCCTGTCGCTCAGGCTCCTGTTGAGATCACCAAACCCCCTGCTCACATCCTCCAGTATCATCTCAATCTCGTCTGCAAGGCTCTCGTTAACCCTCCTTATCTCATCAAGCACGTTTAGAATCCCAGCATTAAGAGTTCCGTTCATCTCATCCATCTTCTCCCCCAACCTGCTCTCCACCGTAGAGATGGTCTCGTTGAGCTCCTCTAAGCGGTCCATTATGCTCTCATTCACCGCCTCAACCCTCCCCTTCAGCTCCTCAACCATCCTCCTTGTGGTGTTTAACTCCTCCATCAGCGAAGTTAAAAGCAACCAGTTCTTCTGTACGCTCTTGTTTATCCCTCCAATCTCACTGATCCACTCAACAACCTCAAAGGATGTCGTCCCAACGTATCTAACCCCAGATATATCCGCACATACGACTACAAAATAGACACCGGCTCTTTTCACCTCCCCCCGATAATGATATAGTCCCATATCACCATCAAGCACCTCCATCCTCCCACCATCCACAACCTTGCCCATGCTGTCGTTGTAAACAGTTATTGTGAGATTTGTATCCGGTGTGTGCTCCCTTACTCTGCCGTTCTTTTTCAAGGATGCCAGAACGTCATAATGTGCGGCAGAGCGGTCGTATTGTATCCCCGTTGTGACCTCCACATCGTAGACTGGAGGTTCTGTGTCCCTCAGCACCAGAACAACATCTTTGGACCTCTCCATGAGCACATCAACGTAGTTTCTGTACATCCCGGATGTGGCCCACACCTTGTGAGGGGTTCTGCAGTCCACCCCATCTGAGGACACAACGTACTGGCTTATCGGAAGCAGGTTAACAGCTCCATCCGCCCCTGTAACCCCTGACCATACAACACCTCCAGAAACATCATATATCTTGATCTGGGCGCCGGGGATGGGCCTGAGAACACCGTCTTTAACTGTACAGGTCAGATACCACTTCACGTAGAGGGTGGAGTTTGAATCGCAGAAGACGTCTGTCACGTTGAAGGTGGAGTTAAGCGCCGTCATTCTGGAAGAGACGAGGTAGAAGTTGTAAAGAGAGGACCCTCTGATCGTAGTGTTCTTTATGACGTTCCCGCTTGAGGAGTGGGCATAAACCCCATAACTATCGTTGAGCAACTCGTTGCCTTCAATTCTGTTCCCAGTGGAACCGGAGAGGAACATCCCCCTGGTGCAGTTTTCAACGACATTTCCAGTGATTTTATAACCAGAGCCGAGGAGGTAGATCCCCACATCGTTGTTGAGTATTGTGTTGCGGGCCACCCTGCTCTTAGACATGATCTGATACCTGACCTCAAAGCCATCGGGGGAGGAGAGATAACGAGGGCAGGCGAAATCTGTAAGACCATCATCGTTGAAATCTCCGACAGCACATGCTCTTCCATCTGCATATACTCCATAATCCAATGTGATATTATCCCGTATGAAAGCCCCTCTTCCATCCCCATAATAAACCCTCAAACCATTGAGGTTGTTATAGCCCCCAACAATTACGTCTATATTGCCATCACCATTTATATCTCCCAATCTGCAATTTATCGAGATTGATGAAGGAAAATCATCGTCTATAACTTCTTCAGACCAATTTAGTTTGCCACTATCATTAAAACCCTTCAGTAATATTAACTCACTCCCTGTATAATTCCACACGACGGCATCGACGTATCCGTCATTGTTGATATCTCCCGCTCCAAATCTGCTTGAAGCAGATAAACTATACCCAGTTCCTTGGCTATTACCCGTATAATACCCAAGAACTTCACTAGCATTCACACCCCATTTTACTATTCCACTTGCACCTGTTCCGTTATTTATAAATCCGCGAACGAAATAATCGTGCCTATCTCCTGGATAATACCACCATCCACCCTGTATCCATGTTCCCATGAGATCCAAATCTCCATCCCCATCAAGATCAACAATGGATAGTGGCCCGCATGCGGGCATACTTGGGTTAGGTGTACCTCCATCCAATCCAATAGGGTTTCGATCATTGTTAAATGTTCCATCCCCCCTGCCATAGATGATATGCATTTGCCCATCCTGATATGCGAAAATATCTTGATGACCATCGCCATTCAAATCAGCAGCGGTCACTGCATTTCCGTATCGGGATTGCAGCCGTGAAGGTGTGGTCCATCCACTGGCAGTCTTGTATGTAATGTACGTGCCGTAAAATCGGAGGGCAGTTACAACGTCCAACCTTCCATCCTCGTTGAAATCTCCCGTAGCAACGCCGTGTATGTCATGGGGAAAGGCACTCGTTGTGTCCGAAACCTCCATCCTCCCCGAACCACTAGTGTAGGACCAGATCTCAACCCTGTCGGTGCTCCTGTTCCCCGCTAGAATCTCCGGGACCCCGTCGCCGTCCATATCGGAGGAGTGCATTCCCGTGTAATCCGTCCCCTCTCCGTGAACCTCAGGAGAACTCCAGGTGGGAAGGAGGGCAAGGCCGTAGTGATTCTCAACTATCCTGCAGTTGGAGATGCTGCAGTTTCCGGCAAGGACCTTCACACCGCACCCACCGCTCCCAGAATTTCTTATGGTAACCCCGCTTATGCTGGCACCATCCTTGGCGAGGACAACAACATCTCCAGACCCGCTCCCGTCTATGACTGTTCCATGGGTTGAATTACCGATAAGGGACACACTTTTGTTCACAACTATGTTCTCATAGTATGTGCCATTCCAAATTCTGATGGTATCTCCGTCCGTGGCATTCTCTATAGCCGCTTGAATTGTGGGGTAGTCACGAGGTACCACAATAGTGCTCTGGGCAGAGGCGTCCAAGGTGGAAGCGTTAACCCACAGAAGAAGTGTTCCGAAAAGAATGCCCACAGTGACCGAAACAAGAAGTCTCCTACTCATCTCAAATCACCATTTACGACTTTTCATTTTTTATCTCATCCTAAAAACTATTGCTTAAACTCAGCATGAATAATAAACTTTTCGGGTTGCAGGATCGCCTGTTTCTTTACAGTTATGTCTCTGAATTGTAAAATAAGGTGAATTCGCCCCTCTCGGCACCCTTCCAAAACTTTTTATCTCCTTCCCTGTATCCTTCCAGCATGGAGGCGAAGAAGCATCGTGTGTACCTCACCAGGGTTCTTCCAGGTGAGGGTATGGAGAGGATCTTAAGGAACTACGATGCAGAGGTGTTCCCCGGGGACGCCCCCTCCGACAGAGAGACCATTTTAAGAGGGGTGAGGGGGAGAGAGGCCCTTGTATGCCTCCTGACAGATCCTGTAGACAGGGAGATTATGGAAGCAGGCCCTTTAAGAATTATAGCCAACTACGCCGCTGGCTACAACAACATTGATGTTGAAGCGGCAACGGAGCTTGGAATCATTGTGACCAACACCCCCGGGGTCCTCTCTGAGACCACCGCGGATCTCACATGGGCTCTTCTTCTCTCAGCGGCAAGGAGGATTGTTGAGGGGGACAGGTTCATGAGGGAGGGGCGGTTCAAGGGGTGGGCGCCAACACTCCTTCTGGGCAGGGATATTCACGGTAAGACCCTGGGGGTTATAGGCGCAGGCTCCATCGGCAGTGCAGTGATGAGGAGGGCTTTGGGCTTTGGAATGAGAGTGCTCTACAATTCCAGGAGAAGAAAACCAGAACTTGAGGAGGAACTGGGGGCGAAGTGGTCTACCCTCAAGGACCTCCTTAAAGAATCCGATTTTATTACAATACACGTACCTCTAACGGAGGAGACGTACCATTTAATAGGAGAGAGGGAGTTCAGGCTTATGAAGGATGGTGCTGTTCTGGTGAACGTCGCTAGGGGTCCTGTTGTGGACGAGGAGGCGCTGGTTGAGGCGCTCAAAGAGGGAAAACTCTTCTCAGCCGCCCTTGACGTTTATGAGAGGGAGCCTGAGGTACACCCAGATCTTCTCCAGATGGATAATGTTGTCCTTGCGCCCCACATAGGTTCCGCCTCCCTGGCTACACGTTCAAGAATGGCCCCAATGGTGGCAGACTCCCTGGATGACTTCTTCTCCGGGAGGGTCCCGAAGAACGTTGTGAATCCGGAAGTTCTGGAAAAACTGCATCTGAAACCTAGGTGATTTTATGGAGTTTGAATCTGTAGAGAAGGATCTTATGGGGAGGATCGGTCGTCTCAAAACGCGCCACGGCGTGGTTGAGACCCCGGCTGTCCTTCCAGTTGTGAACCCGAACCTCATAACGGAGGAGGGGGCCATAACACCCAGGGAGCTGTATGATAGGTTTGGATTCAGAATGATCATAACCAACTCCTACATCATTCTGAAGAGCGAGAACCTGAAGGAGAAGGCGCTGGAGAGAGGACTTCACTCCATGCTGGACTTCCCCGGGGCAATAATGACGGACTCCGGAACCTTTCAATCCTACGTTTATGGGGACGTGGATGTTGACCCGGAGAGGATTGTTGAGTTCCAGAGGCTGATCGGATCAGACATTGGCACCATACTTGACGTCTTCACCACCCCGAAGGCTACAAGGGGGGAGGCTGAGGAGGCCCTAAAAACCACACTGAAGAGGGCGAAGGATTCAAAGAAGATCGCAGGGGAGATGACACTGGCCGTTCCGCTTCAAGGAGGAATTTACACGGACCTCAGGGAGAGGGCCGCCCTTGACGTAACGGCACTGGGGGCAGAGTACATTCCCGTTGGGGGTGTGGTACCCCTCATGGAATCCTACCGCTACAGAGAGCTTTTTGAGATACTCTTTCACGTTCAGAGGGGGCTTACAAGGGGGGTGCCAGTTCATCTCTTCGGTGCGGGACACCCCTCAGTGATCCCCTTCGCCGTCGCACTTGGAATGGACCTGTTTGACTCAGCATCATACGTTAAATATGCCAGGGATGGAAGGTACTTCACAGAATATTCCACCAGGAGTGTGGAGGTCTTGGAGGAGCTCCCCTGCAACTGTCCAGTATGCTCCAATACAGACGCTAGGGAGTTAAGGGAGATGCCTCAGAAGGAGCGGGAGGCTCTCCTATCCAGACACAACCTTTACGTCATCCAGAGGGTTATAAAGGAGGTGAAGCAGGCGATAAGGGAGGGTACGCTCTGGGAGATGCTGGAGAGGTATGGGAGGGCTCATCCAAAGCTGTGGAAGGCTTTTCTCCTTATAGGGGAGAGATGGGAGGATGTGGAACAGCTGGACCCCCTTTACAAAAAGAGGCTCTTCCTTATTTCAAAGGTCTCTCGGGGCCAGCCAGTCTTCAGAAGGGCTATTAAAAGGCTCATGGAGCGCTATCAGCCCGTGGGGGGGCCCGAGGGGCTTCTCATTAAAGAATCGGATTCCTTCACAAAATATTTGGGGAAGGGATACGAGGACAAGGAGATCCTCCTACCCTCACCGTACGGCCCCCTCCCAGCTCACCTCTTTGAGGTTTTTCCCTTCGGCCAGACGGTATCAGAAGACTCATTTGATGAGGGTGAGATCCTGAGCAAATACTCCTCCCTAGAAAGGGTGGAGAAGGCTCCGGAGGGGGGGGATTGGCAGTGGTGGAACATGAGATTCCTTTGGGGCGGGGTGCAGATGCAGTTCGGTGGTGACGTCCCGGAGGCTCTGTGGGGGAGCCCAGAGGAGGCCATGAAGGATGTTAAGGTTGTTAGGTCAAAGAAGACCTCCCGGGGCAGATCTGTTCAGTACAGGGGGAAACACTATTTCGGTGTGAGGGCATCTGAGGGTACCTTCACACTATCCTGGTTCTCCGCAAGGGCGCTTCTTAACCGGTTTGAACCCCCCCGCTTCAGGGTTGTTGTCTCTGAGGAGGCTGCCCCCTACAACGCTGAAGGAAGATCTGTCTTCCCCCGTTTCGTCGTTGACATAGACCCTGAACTTCGCCCCGGGGACGAAGTGATCGTGGTGGATAAGGATGATAACCCCCTTGCCTTAGGAAGGCTTCTTCTCTCCCCCCGGGAGGTGGGGGAGATGAAAAGCGGCGTTGCTGTGAAGGTTAGAGAGGGGGTTAAAAGCAGGGAAGAGGATTGATTTTTGTTTCACCTACCCCGGGGTAAGCTTTATCACCCCCATTTTATCATAGTTTCGTATGCTCTCAGAGGACGTTTTGAAGCGGATGAAGGAGGACGAGGTCAAATACATCAATCTGCAGTTCGTGGATTTGATGGGGGTTGTTAAGGAGGTTGTCATACCCTCGGGAAAGCTTGAAGAGGCCCTCCAGATGGGGCTCTGGTTTGACGGTTCATCAGTAGAGGGCTTCGCAAGAATCCAAGAGAGCGACCTTTTTCTAAAACCAGACCCCTCCACCTATGCGCTCATACCCTGGCTCTCTGAGGGCGGAGGAAAGTGCGCTAGGCTAATCTGCGACATATATTCCTCCGATGGTAAACCCTTCCCCGGGGATCCCCGTCACATCCTCAAGAGGGCTATCAAGAGGGCGGAGGAGGAGGGCTTCAGGTTCTTCGTAGGACCTGAACCGGAGTTTTACATATTTCGGAGAGAGAGACCCCGGGAGATAACGGACCGACAGAGCTACTTTGACCTGATCTCTGAGGGGAATTACACACTCCTTAAGAACATAATAACAGCGCTGAAGAGCTTCGGGATCGAGGCAGAGACATCTCACCACGAGGTGGGCCCGGGGCAGTATGAGATAGATTTCCGCTACGGGGACTCCCTATGCGTGGCGGACAAACTCCTCACCCTGAAATACACCGTGAAGACCCTGTCTGGCAGGGAAGGATACCACGCCACGTTCATGCCCAAGCCCTTGATGGGCATGCCGGGCTCTGGGATGCACGTCCACCAGAGCCTTTTTGAGGTGGGTGGAAAGAACGCTTTTTACGACCCCGCCGACCCCTACGGGCTCTCAGATGTGGCATACCATTTCATAGGTGGTCAGATCAAGCACATAAAGGCCATGTGTGCGATTCTAGCGCCGACGGTCAACTCCTACAAGAGGCTTGTTTCGGGCTTTGAGGCACCTATATACATAACCTGGGCCAGGATGAACCGCTCCGCTCTTATACGGGTCCCGGGGTGGTTTGAGGGCAAAGAGGAGTCCGCAAGGGTTGAGCTCAGATGCCCCGACTCCACATCCAATCCATATCTTGCCTTTGCCGTTATGCTAATGGCTGGACTGGACGGGGTTAAGAAGAAGGTCGACCCCCCGCCCCCCACGGAGGAGAACACTTACACAATGAGCAGGGAGACCCTAGAGGAGAACGGGATAGACACCCTCCCCTCCACCCTCTACGAGGCGCTTGAGGAGTACCTCAAGGATGAGATCACCCGTGAGACCTTTGGGGATTACCTCTACAGAAGGTACTATGAGGTGAAGATGAGGGAGTGGGAGGAGTACAGTACCCACGTCTCCGACTGGGAGATTGAGAAGTATTATCAGACATATTAGAGTTAGGTAAAATAAAATATGCTGTGACCTTTCCACCCCGGTGGGCTGATGAAGATTCTCTTTGCATGCGGTACCGATGACGGAAAGACCCTCACTGATGAGCACTTCGGCTCGGCATCCTTCTATATGATCTTTTCCATGGATGGAGACGAGGATGTCAACTTAAGAGTCAATTTTAAGGGTGTAGCACCCATCTCCTCACGACAAAAAAACCAACAGGGGGGATGGGATGCTACACCATATCCTTAATGCACTCAGGAA
>Ga0190360_1000870_pt1 | contig 16065 bp, 13 predicted proteins | sample 48721834_MG_FD_161271 | JGI IMG/M metagenome (GOLD analysis project Ga0190360, IMG submission 161271) | Hydrothermal vent microbial mat bacterial communities from Southern Trench, Guaymas Basin, Mexico - 4872-18-3-4_MG | ecosystem: Environmental > Aquatic > Marine > Hydrothermal vents >... | reverse complement strand
AAAGTGAATTATGTGATTTTTTTGCAGAATACAGTTTCTGGAGAAGGAGATTTGCCTTCTTATTAGATGAGAAATCTCTTTCCCTTAATAAAGTAGTATTTTTAAAGTTCCCTGAGGGGAAAAATGAAGGTAGAGCTTATATGTCCTACCTGGAGTAAAAAGACGGAGGAGCAAAGAGCAAAAAGGGCAAAGGTTTTTAAAATACCACCTCTTGGACTTTTAAATGTTGCTGCCACAACACCTGAAGATGTAAAGATAACCTTAACAGATGAAAATGTTGAACCAATAAATTTTGAAAGAAAAAGGGATCTTGCAGGTATTACCGTTATGAGCTCTGCTGCTCCAAGAGCCTATGAAATTGCTGATACTCTGAGAAAAAAAGGGGTGCCAGTTGTATTGGGTGGTCCACATGCATCAGCCCTGCCAGATGAGGCAATCCAGCATGCTGATTCTGTTGTAATTGGAGAAGCAGAAGGTGTGTGGGAAAGGTTAATTGATGATTTTAAAAAATACGGCAAAAAGGGCTTAAAAAAATTTTACAAAAATGAGGAAAAACCGGATCTTTCTGAGGTTCCCTTTCCAAGGTGGGACCTTTTAAAAAAAGAAAAATACATCGTTACAAAAGTCCTGCATGCAACAAGAGGCTGCCCCTATAACTGCTCTTTTTGCTCTGTAACAAAGCTTTTTGGAAGGAAAATAAGGAAAAGGCCTGTTGAAAAAATTGTAGAGTGTATTGAGAAAAATTCAGGCAAGAGTTTAAAAGATCGTTTTTTTGTCTTTTTAGATGATAACATTATGGGTGACAGGGTATATGCAAAAGAACTTTTTAAGGCACTTGTTCCTTATAAATTAATATGGATGAGCCAGGCATCTGTCAATTGTGCCTATGATGAGGAGCTCTTAGCTCTTGCTGCAAAAAGTGGATGTAAGGCATTATTTATTGGCTTTGAAACTATCCTGCCGCAGGCACTTGAAGAAATAGGGAAACACCAGAATAAAATAGATTTTTATCTTGAGGCTATTAAAAGATTTCACAAATACGGAATATTTGTTGAGGGTGCCTTTATCTTCGGATTTGACAGCGATACAAAGCAAGTTTTTGAAGAGACTGTAAAATTTGTCAACAAGGCGAAACTTGATGGTGTGCAGTACACCATTTTAACACCCCTTCCTGGAACACCATTTTATGAAAAAATGGAAAAGGAGAAAAGAATCATAGACAGGGACTGGTCAGATTATGACTGCGGCCATGTAGTTTTTAAACCTAAAAATATGACTCCCGAGGAGCTTCAGGCAGGACTAAACTGGGCTTACAAGAAAACCTACAGTTTAACTTCCATATTTACAAGACTAACAGGGATATTAAGTGGAGGAAGATGGAGGTATGCAATTCCTCTTTTAATATTTAACCTTGGTTACAGAAAAACATGCAAAAAAATGGCAGAAAGAGCCTGGAATCCAAACAGGGTTCATCCTAAGGCTTGTATAAAAAGCTAACAATATATGCAAAACCGAAGTTGGGACAGATTTTAAGAAGGGCCCCGGGTATCTTAAAGGGAGCTTCTTTTTGGCGAGCAGAAAACTTTGCCCCGGTAGAACCTGTGCACAGCCAAAAAGCGGAGGCCGAGCTGTACTAAAATTTTAGGTAAGATAAGGCTTTAGCGAGGCCGTCTTCCGTGGGATACCCGGGGCCCAAAAAGAAGCCGTAGGAAAAGTGTCCCAACTCCAGATGCAAAATAAAGACTATTTAAGAACTTGCTCAAATTAAACAGCCATTGATGATAAAGTTTCCAGTAGTTATCATTGGGGCAGGACCTGCCGGGACAAGTTGTGCATACCACCTCTCGCAATTTGGTATGGACAATGCAATTTTAGAAAAAGAAAGCCTGCCTCGCCAAAAAGTATGTGCAGGAGGAATTACCACAAGAATAAATAAACTCTTTAATTTTAATATAAACCATCTGATACATCAACAGGTAAAGCAAATACTCCTTGGCTACAATACGAGGGAAAAATTTTTACTATCCTGGCCGGATCCTTTTATTTATACTGTAGAAAGAGAAGAATTTGACTTTTACCTTGCTCAAAAAGCAGCTGAAAAAGGAACAAAAATATACGATAATACTAAGGTTGAAAGATTAGAAGGAGAAAATATCTATACAAATAGAGGGGTATTTAAAGCAAGTTACATTGTAGATGCTGGTGGAGCGGGTAGTTTCCTTTCAAAGAAAATGAAGTTAAAAAGAAGATGGGTAAAGACACTTCAGGCAGAAGTGAAGGTTCCTTTAAATGTTATGAAAAAATACTCAGAAAAAATAAGGGCAGATTTAAATCTTGTTCCTTTGGGCTGGGCCTGGGTTTTTCCTAAGAAGAATCATTTAACTGTTGGTATAGGCTGTATAGATAGATCCACTAAAAGATGTCAGCTTGACAGTTTACTAAAAAGTTATTTAGACTTTCTTTTCCCTGTTTACCAAAAAATAAAGGTTGCCTCATATCCAATTAGTCTTCCCTCATGGACCAATAAAATAGCAAAAGATAATTTTCTTCTGATAGGTGAGGCAGGAAACTTTGTAGATCCCTTAAGTGGTGAAGGGATATACTGGGGTGTGAAAAGTGGAAAATTAGCTGCGGAGTTTCTAAAAAGTATTATTGAAAGAAAGAAAGACTGCGAAGCGTTTAATGAGATAGCACAAAAAGAGGTATTTAACTATCTTAGAGTTCTTTTTCTAATCTCTGTATTTTTTTACAGGATGCCTTCTTTTTTTCTGGATTGGGCTAAGAAAAGTAACAGGATAAGAGAATACTTTGTAAAAATGCTCCAGGGAAAGTTAACTGCAGAGGAGCTTCTTAACCTTTTTGCCAAAGGAAAATCTTTCCTCAAACTTATCAAGGCAAAGGACAAATGTTGAAATTCCTGAATTGAGGTATAATAAGATTTGAGAATAATAGTTCAAAAAACAGTCAAAGTAATATAAAATTTAACACTAATCGGGTAAGGCTTAATTTCAGGAAGAGTAAGTTAGAGGGAGAAGGAAAGATGAACATTTATCTTTTTGCTCTAAAGTACGGTGCTGCCTCCCGGACGGTCCCCTTTATTGCTGCTTATCCTCTTGTTACCTTCCTTATTGCTATTTCTTTTTTGGGTGAGAAGGTGACTTTGATGAAAGGAGCAGGCCTGGTAGTTCTGGGTTTACTTTTTTAATGAGGTAAGTTATTATTCTCATGAACTTGATATTACAAAGGTTTATAAAGGCGTAATTTCAGACGATAGATGGAAAAATCCTTATGTGTCAGCTAAGAATTTAAAAGAAGAAATTAACTCTAAGGTACATTTTTTATAGGAGAAATATTGCTTAAATACCTGAAGAATTTAGCTAAATCTTTTGAAATTTTAGCAGGAACCTAAGGGATGCAACCGGGTTTTTTATAAAAAAATGGATTTACTGATATTTTTGAAAGGCAAATTGAAACCTGTCATACTGAGGTTTAATAAAAGATAAACTGGAAAATTACAACGGGAGGTGAAGAGGATGGCATTTAAAGTAGCCTTTCTGGCTCACACACCTGATGCAGACCCAGAAAAGCACAGCTCTGTGGTTGAGACATCCAGGTACAAACTTTTTGTGGTACTGGTCAGAGATCAAAGTCAAGCAGTTAAAGTGTGTAAACAACTTGTTCAAGAGGAAGGAATTCACTCAGTTCTCCTCTGCCCCGGGTTTACGCATAAAGATGTCGCAGAAATATCAGAGGCAGTTGGGGAGAATGTTGCTGTTGCTGTAGCAAGAGGTGATGGCCCGAGCACCAGGGTGTCAAGGGCAATAATGATGCGAGAAGGATGGTTTTCAAAAGAGGGAAAGTGATAATACCTCTTATTCACAAAAAGGAAAGCCCTCCTAAAAAAAATTTTGCTATGTAACATACACATGTTTCCAAAAAGATGTGCACGGAGATATAAGGGAAAATCTACGAGAGTTGGTGATTGTTCATGCCTATTCCAGTCAGTGATTTTTATATAATAACCAAGCTCTTTCACTACCTCCTTTGCAATCTCGATTAATTCATCTATAACTTCTGCAGTGGTTATTAACCTCACATTATATTTTCATAGTTTCAGAATTTTACACCAGAATTGTTTTGTTGATTTTGGTGTGATTACATATTTTGTTGACAAAAATGGGATTTTAAATATTTTTAAATCAATGATTTTTTACAAGTTTTGTCAAAAAATGTGGGTTGACAAAAATTATAATTTAATTACCACTTCAACAGAAGGTATCTTATACTAATTTGAAAGTGTAAATGAACAAACGTAAACTTCTGTTACGTGTTGAAAAGTCACTATTTGTCAGCATCTTTAGTATATTTATAAGTTCGGTATATCATAGCTATACCGAAGAGAGAAAAACGAGAAGTTTTCTCCAATTAGCATGTACAAGTGCCTTGTTTGAAAAGAGAACTCTCCTCTTCTGTGTGGTCTTCGTTAAAGATGGGGAAAATAAAAAATTAAGGAGGTAAAAGTGTCTAAGAAGTGGATTTTAGTGGCAGCTGTGTTGGTGGGGGCTTTTTTTATAGAAAGTGGTATTGGTGCTAAAGAAAAGATTACTCTCATTCATTGGCATTTTGGAGGTATACAACCAGAGCATGACTGGGTAACAGAGATGGACAAAAAGTGGAATGCAGAAAATCCTCATATCCAGATAAAAAGGGTTTTCCAAGACTGGGCAACTAAAAGAGAGAGGATGATAAGTGCTTTTACCCGTAAGGCTCTTCCTGATACAATAAGCCTTGATACGCCCAGTATTCCTGACTTTGTCCGGATAGGGATTCTGCGTCCTCTTGATGAGGTGAATTCGGAAATGGTTAAATCCTGGGAACCAAGATTTGTTCCCGAGATATGGAACACGGTAATTTATGAAGGTCATGTATACGCAGTCCCCACTTATGTTGATATGGCGACTATGATGGGATATAATACTCGAATGTTTGCCGAGATGGGATTGCTCCCTCCTACAACCTGGGATGAGTTAAAAGAAGTAGCTCGAAAATTTAAAGCCAGGGGGATTGCAGGAATAATCATTCCTGGAGCTGGAACTACCAATGATGTAAATATTTTTGAAGGTATGGTCTGGGCAAACGGTGGAAGATGGCTAAGTGAAGATGGAAAAAAGGTAGTAATCAATGGACCTGGTGGAGTAGATGTAATGCAGCTTTGGGCGGATCTTTATAATGAGAGATTAGCTCCGGAGGCGGCTATAGAGACTGACTACTATGAAGCTATCCTTGCTTTCTTCCAGAATCAGGGAGCTATGGCTCTTGGGATGTCCTGGATACCTGCTATTGAGGGAGAAGTGGCAACAGCACCCGGATTTCAGTACAGATTAACTTTAGCACCTCGTAATCCCAAGCCAAGTGGTAATTTTTCTCCTGCTTCCACAATAATGGCTCCCACAACAGCTTTTATGCTTACTACCGGGTGCAAGCATCCTGAGGCTGCAATGGAATACCTTAACTTTGTTGCCAGCCAGGAATTTCAACAGGGATGGGATGGTGATCCTATTCCGGGAAGAGTTCCTGCTACTAAAGCAAACTGGGAATCCCCTGACCTTCTCAAGTGCTACCCTGATCTTGTTCCTCTTTACAGAAGGGGTGAACTCTTTAAGGGTTCTCTCCCTATGCCCGCTTTTCCAGGGCTTATCCAGATGGAAGTTGAGTTAGGTAAGGCTATTCAGTCAGTTCTTCTTGGAGAAATAAGTGCTAAGGAAGCTTTAGATAAAGTAGCAGAGAAATCTCAGAAAATACTGGAAAAAGTATCCAAATAGGACACTTAGGTGTGCCCACCTTTATCTTTTTGGTGGGCACATCGCAGATTCAGGAGGATTAAAATTAGAAGATATTTCTCACTAAAAAAGAAAAGCAATCTTGGTGGTTATCTTTTTATATCCTCAGCTGTAGCTATAGTTGTTCTTTTTATTTTTTATCCTTTATTTGTCTCTATAAAACTTTCCTTCACCAGTAAATCTTTTCTTATCCCTGGAACTGAATTTGTTGGATTGGAAACCTACAAAGAAGTTATACTTGATGAAGTATTTAGATTATCTTTAAAGAACTCTATTAAGTGGATAGTTTTTGGAACTTTGCTCTCTCTTGGTATAGGAGGGGGTATTGGTATTTTTCTAAGTATCGGTTTTAAGGGAAGCAAAACAATTTCTGCCTTAATTTTACTGCCCTGGTTACTTCCCAATATAATAGCAGCGGTAAGTTGGAAATGGATGTATCATCCCGATTTGGGTGTTATCAGTTTTCTAATAGAGTCACTTGCTGGAAAGGAAATTAGACTTTTGAGCAATGTTAATCTGGTTCTCTGGCTTCTTTTAATCATCCTGGTATGGAGATTAGCTCCTCTTGCCTCCCTTCTTTTTCTCTCGGGAATTCAGAGTATACCTAAAGAACTTTTTGAAGCAGCAGAGGTGGATGGAGCAGATTCTTACCAGAAATTTCGCTATATAACTATACCTCACCTAAGTTACCCTCTGATAATAGGGACTCTTTTGATCTCCCTTTTTATTTTAAAGGATTTTACTATTGTCTGGGTTACCACTCAAGGTGGTCCTGTGCATTACAGTGAAATCCTGCCTACCTATATATATAGATTAGGCTTTTATAACTGGGAGGTAGGAAAAGCTGCAGCAACATCTATGTTGTATTTTATATTCATCCTTTCCTTAAGTTTAGCTTATCTATTTGTTTTCAGAAAAGTTTGGAGGGGAACTTAAGTTATGGTCAAAAAAAGATTGAAAAAAGGGTCTTTTATCCAAAGAGTAATGATTGCTGTTATTGCTGCAGTAATCTGTGGATTTATTTTGTTCCCTATTGCATGGCTACTTATAACCTCTTTTAAATCAAGTGCCGAGGTTTTTAGAATCCCACCCACTTTCTGGCCCCATGAGTTTACCTTTGAGCCATATATTAAAACCTGGCAGGGAAAACATCTGGGAGGTGCCAGTCCCTGGGGTATCTTTGTTTTAAATAGCTTTAAGGTTTCTCTTCCTGCAACTTTTCTAACCACACTAATTTCTTCATTGGCTGGGTATGGTTTTGCCCGGTTTAAATTTCCCGGATGGGTAATTTTACTCATGATTATCTTGATTTCCCAGATGTTTCCTGGTCCTGCTTTGCTCATTCCTATAAGCGAGCTTATCAGTGCTATGGGACTTTACAACACCCACCTTGCTTTGATCTTACTTTATACCTCTTTTGCTGTCCCCTTTACTACTTGGCTTTCCATTGGTAATTTTCGCAGTATCCCTGAGGAACTTGAGTATGCGGCCATGGTAGATGGATGTTCCAGAATAGGTTCTTTTTTTAGAATAGCCTTGCCTTTATCTAGAATTGGTCTTATTACAACAGCCATTTTTGCCTTTTTAATGAGCTGGAGCGAATACCCTTTTGCTCTGATCCTTCTGGAAAGAAATGAATTAAAAACTGTTCCCGTAGGGTTAGGTGATTATGTTCAAGAATTTAATATCGCCTTTAACGAAGTGGGGGCAGCTACAATCGTTCTTGCCATCCCGATATTTGTGCTCTTTTTACTGGCTCAGAAATACTTTATGAAAGGAATACTGGGCGGTGCTTTAAAAGAATAAAGGAGAGTTCAAAATGGTTTCCCGGAAAAGAGTAGAGATAATTTTAAATCATAAAGAAGCAGATAGAATTCCAATTGATGTGGGAAGCACCGAAGTTACTTCCATAAACATTCACGCCTATAAGACATTGAGACAATACTGGCAGATGGAAGAAAAAGAGATCTATACGGCAAATATTGTCCAGCAGCTGGCCAGTCCCCATGAAGATTTTCTGGAAAAAATAGGGTGTGATTTTCGCCCTATTGTAGCTAATCCTCCTTCTACCTGGGAATTTAAGAAAATTGATGAAGGAGATTACTGGGCTTTTTTTGATGAATGGGGAGCAAAACTGAGAATGCCCAAAAAAGGTGGGTTTTACTTTGATTATGTGGAATTCCCTCTTAAAGAGCCAACACTTGATGCTTTAAAAAATTTTAAATTTCCTGATCCAAATGACTCTGCACGAATAAAAGGTCTTAAAGAAAAAGCTAAATATCTTTACGAGAACACCGATTATGCGCTGGTGGGAAGTTGTCTTTTTGGGGGAGGAGTATTTGAACAACCAGCTCGAATAAGGGGTATGGAGAATTTTTTGATGGATCTTGTCAGCAATATAAAGTTTGCCGATGCTCTTATGGAAGAGATTACCCAGCGCTATATTCAGATGTACTCCAATTTTCTTGATGAGGTAGGACCTTATTTAAGTGTGGTAACTTACTGGGACGACGTCACAGGCCAAAGTGGTCCCTTAATCAGTCCCAAAATTTACAGAAAATATATCAAACCTAAGCAAAAAAGAATCGTAGAGATTATCAAAAAGAAAACATCAGCTAAGGTTTTTCTTCATTGCTGCGGAGCAGCTTCTTTCTTCATCCCTGATTTTATCGAGATAGGATTTGATATTTTAAATCCTGTTCAAGTTTCTGCCTCCAACATGGATACAAAAAAATTAAAGAAGGAATTTGGCAAAGATATTGTATTCTGGGGTGGTATTGACACTCAGAGAATCCTTCCTTTTGGTAAGCCTAAGGATGTGGAAGAGGAAGTGAAAAGGAGAATTGATGATCTTGCTTCAGAGGGTGGATACGTATTTGGCGCTGTTCACAATATCCAGGCCAATACCCCTCCAGAAAATTTACATGCTATGTTTAATGCTTTCCAAAAGTGGTGCTGGTACTGAGAAGTAAAACGGGGGGAAGGAGGAGAGAAAATTGCCGTTTAAGACGTATGGAAAACCAAATATAAATAGGTTACTGGCCACCTTTCGGGGAGAAATACCTGATAGGGTACCCTATTTTGAGGTCCTTATCGAAGATAAACATGTGGAGCATATTTTAGGAAAATCCGCTGGAAATACCCTGGGAGCCAGCGGAGATGCAGCCAAAGGTACTTCAGATGAGGTAGCTGCAGCACGACCCATGGATCCTAAAGATTATATTCAGGTTTGTAGAGCAGTGGGACAGGATGCTATGATCATAGAGGCTCTGTGGGCTCCTTTGAGAAAAATGGAAGAAGATGGAACTCTGCATATTATAAATGATAGATCTATCAAAAGCCGTAACGACCTGGAAAACGTTATTCCTCCCCGTAAGGAGGATATAGATGTAAAGGTGGGTTTTATAAAAGAGTATCTGGAGGCTGCAAAAGGAACAAATATAGGAGTGACTCTACTTACCGGATCTTTTTTTCAAACTAACTACGAATTCGTTGTGGGGCTTACCGATTTCATGGTTAAAATTGTAGAAGATCTTGAGTTTGTAGAGAAGCTTATGGATATAGCTGTTGACTACTACGTAAAGCTTGTAAAAGCTGCCTGTGAGGCAGGAATCCACTTTTTATTTGCAGCCGATGATGTAGCTTATAAATCCGGGCTTTTTGTTCGTCCTGAATTGTTTAAAAAAATATGGAGACCCCGAGCAGAAAAAATATTTGCCCCAGCTCTCAAAAAAGGCATTCCTGTTATGTTTCATTCTGATGGGAAACTTGATTCTATAATGGATATGTTAATTGATATGGGGGTAAGCTGCATTCATCCTATGGATCCTTACTCCATAGATTATAGAGATTACAAAAAAAGATACGGAAGTAGAATAGCTCTTGCCGGAAATATAGACATAGAATTTCCCCTGGTTAAGGGAACACCTGAGGATGTCAGAAGAGATGTAATAGAACACCTTAAAGTAATGAAGCCTGGAGGAAGGTATGTTTTCTGCTCCAGCCACTCTATTGTAAACTATATTCCTGTAGAGAACTATGAGGCTATGATCAACACCTTCCACGAATACGCAAGTTATGATTAGTCAAAAATGCTCCTATCTTAATTTGAATTTGAGAGTAAATAAACCTACCCCTTTATTGCGTTGAGGGTAAGATCACGAATTAGGAATAATAGTAAAGGGAATAATTCGGCTAAAGGATATATGTGAGTTTGAGGTAAAAATTAAAAAAGGACATGCCAAAAGACATATAGATAGATTAAGCTACTTTCTTAAAGAGGCAGAGTTTAATGAAGAAAAGCTTTTTCAAGATGCAGTTTGCAAAGCCCTAAAGGAGCTTGAAAAATTAAGAAAGATAAAACTTTTCTTTGGAAGGTCCCTTGTTATTGTTGATCCTACCTTTCAAAGATTTTTTCCGAAACTGGAGATTCAAACTGAAATCGGTACAGTTTTTCTCTGAAGATAAAGGCTCCCGGAGATACCTTGCAAGCAAGCTTTTTTGGCGAGCAGCCGGCCTTTACATGGTAGCCACTTTTGCACCCACAAAAAGGAAAGGCCTGCTGCAGTAAAATGATAGGTGAGATACCCGGGAGCCTGAAGAGAAAGGTATAGGTAAAAACTGTCCCAGTTTCAGTTCAATTTTAATCAAAGATCATTTAGCCAGAAGATAGTACAATCTTCCTCGGGAGTATATTTTACCTGCTACCTGTCCTGCTCTATCTCCTTCCCCTATGTAAATATCCACCCTGCCAGGTCCAGTAATTGCCGAACCTTTGTCCTGATCAAAGACAAATCGGGCACATTTCCTGAGAGCTACTAGTTTACCTTGAGAGTCAACCACTGGTTCATCGTAAATTATATAGGCGACACCGCCTCCTGGAAAAATAGACTTATCGGTGGCAATGGATCGTCGGGGAGTAAGGATAGCATTCGTCCAACCGTGTGGTCCATCACTTTCCACCTTGAAGAAAACCCAGCTTTCGTTGGCAAAAAGATACTGATCTATTTTCTCCGGATGCTGACCGAAATATCTCTTTATCCCCTCAAGAGATGTTTCCCGGGGATCCAAACCCTCTTTTTCTATAAGTAGACGACCTATACTGGTGTAAGGTCTTCCGTTTTTACAGTCGTATTTTAACCAGATGGTTTTTCCTTCTGGTAAAAGAATCTTTCCAGAGCCCTGAATCATTAGAAAATATCGCTCTATTCTATCTTTTAACCAGAGAATTTCAAGTCCCTTATTTGCCAGAACTCTCTCTTTAACGATTTCCCGTCTGGTATAATAGGGCTTAACTTTCCCGTTTACAATCCTGAAGGCTATTTCCTTTCCTTTAAGCTCAGGATAAAACAAACCGAGGTCCACGCTGTAAAGATCAGGTGGCCTTCTATATACTGGCCACGGATATTGAGGAAGAGGAATTAAGCTTCCCTTAAACAGGGGCGTGTAGTAGCCAGTAAATAAAACGCTTCCTCTGCCATCATCACCGACTGAACTGTAAACTTCGAACCTTTCTCTTATAAGCTGGTTCAAGACTTTCTCGTTTTTAGCTTGCCTGATGGTTTTAATAAGAAGCTCGCCTGTCCTTAAGATCCTTTTTGGAGATATGGTACTTTTTCCCCAGTTTAAACTATCACCTTTTTCTATAGCATCATACAGAAAAGGAAGTTCTCTCTGCCAGGCGGCTATTAACGAATCAATATCCTTTTCCTGAAAAGAGGGTAGATTTCTATCATCAACTTTAAAAAGGAAAGCTTCACTCTTTGTGACAAAAAGGGCAAGAAAGAAAAAGTAAATCAGGACAAAAAGAAATCGATTAAACATGTAAACCCTCCCTTAAATAAACTACGTTATTATGTGAATCTAAAAAACTGCAAACCACAAAAAGCAAAGGCTATCAATTTCAGACCCTCATTTCTTGACTTTATCTTAAAGCTTAGATAGTATAAAGCAATTCCCTAATAAAAACAAGTCCATTTTAAGAACACTCTATAGTAAAGGAGGAAAAACAATGAAAAAGACAAAAATAGGATTTGTTCCTGCACATAGGGAACCCTTTGACGAGGACTGGGCCATAGAGATGAAAAAAAGAGTTTTAAGATCCTTAGAACCTTTAAGTGAAAAGGGTATTACTCTGGTTCATCCAGACGAGTACATAACCAAAAATGGCCTTGTTCGTGATGATGAAGACGCAGAAAAAGCCATAGAGTTTTTCAAAGATAAAGATCTGGAAGGTATTATGATTGGAGCAATGACTTTCGGGGATGAGATTTCAGCAGCTACCATAGCTCAGGCTATGCCCGAGCTGCCGGTTCTTCTCTTTAGTACCAAGGAGGGACCTTTTACTCCCGAGGGTTCCAGAAAATCCGATGCCTTCTGCGGAACGCTTTCTATTGCCTCGGGTCTTTATAGAAGAAAAATCCCTTTTGTATTTTTAGGTAATCTTTTTCCGGAAGAAGAGAAATTTATTAAAGGTGTAGAAGATTTTGCTCGCACATGTAAAGCGGTAAAGAGATTTCTGGGAGCCAGAATAGGACTGGTAGGCCCAAGACCTGAGAGGTTTGAAACCTGTGCCATTAACGAATTTCCCATGATTGAGCAATTTGGCCAGAAAGTTGTTCAAAAATCTCTTGTGGAGATATTTAACAGGGCTAATAATATACAGGATCAGGAAAAAATAAGCCAGATTGTAGAAGAGATAAAAAAAGTGGCTAACTGCCAGAGGGTTAAACCAGAAACTTTGGAAAAATCAGCCAGGCTGGAGATAGCACTTGAGGAATTTGCCAGAGAGAAAAGATTAGACGCCCTCGCAGTTCAGTGCTGGACAGCTATGCAGGAAATATACGGAATTTCATCCTGTCTGGCCATGGGCCGTCTTACTCAAAAAGGAATCATGAGCGCATGCGAAGTTGACATTCATGGAGCTTTGACCATGCTGGTCCAGTATATGGCCTCATTAGAAGAAACCGTTCCTCATTTTATTGACTGGACCATCCAGCATCAATCAAAACCTAATGTTTTCCTTGCCTGGCATTGTGGAAATGCGCCTTTAAGTCTTAAAGCTCCTGATTCTGAAATCTGCATCAACTATCACAGTATTTTGAGCAAGGCTGTGGGTGAGGAAAATAGTGGAGGAACAGCTGAATTTCAACTAAAGCCTGGAATTGTAACCATCAGCAGGATTGTGGAATACGATGGAATATTTAAAATGTTTATAACCACGGGAAAAATAATTCCCAGTACCGACACTCTCAGGGGCTCCTGGAGCTGGGTAGAAGTGGAAGATCTTGAACTTGTTTACAGAACTTTAGTCCAGGAAGGTTTCACGCATCATGCCTCACTCATTCACGGAGACTTAAAAAAAGCCCTTGCTGACTTCTGTCAGCTTACCGGAATGGAGGCAGTAGTCGTATAAAAATAAAAAAACCTGTTTTTTATTCTTTAAATTATGGAGAATCTTAAGGTTACACTGGAAAAGATTATTTTTTACAATGAACAAAACAGTTATCTGGTGGCAAGGTGTTCTTCTCCTCAGTATCCAGGTCTCTTTACCCTGGTAGGTAACGTAACTGAACCTGCTCCCGGTACAGTTCTTCACATCCAGGGTGAGTGGTCAATCCATCCTAAATATGGAAAGCAGTTCAAATTGCAAAGTTATACCAAAGTGGTTCCAACCACCTGCCAGGGTATTGAGAAGTATCTTGGCAGCGGTATAATTGAAAAAATAGGCCCGGGAATAGCTGCAAGAATTGTTAAGCATTTTGGTAAAGACACCTTGAGGATAATAGAGAAAAATCCGGAAAGGCTGGAAGAAATAGAGGGGATCGGTCCAGCGAGAAAAGCAAGCATTATTGCTGCCTGGCAGAAGCAAAAAAAGACCAGAGAAACAATGCTCTATCTTCACTCTCTGGGAATTGGACCTGCAACTGTAAATAAAATATACTCCATCTACAAAGATGAAGCACCCCGGAAAATTCAGGAAAATCCTTATCGCTTAGCTGAAGATATTTTTGGAATTGGATTTAAAATAGCCGATCGGGTGGCTCAAGAAATGGGAATTGAGAAAGACTCACCCCTTAGAATAAGAGCCGGAATTTACCATATTTTAAACCAGGGAACAGAAGATGGGCACGTATTTATTCCCCTGGTGGAACTCAAGGAGAAAACTTCCAAACTTCTGGAAATTGAAGAAAATATAGTGCAAGAGACCATCTTAGCTCTTGCCGCCAGAAAAGAAATCATACTGGAGGATGAAGCCTGTTACCACCCTATTTATTATTCGGCTGAAAAAAAGGTAGCTGAAAGACTGATCCAACTTGCAAGTTCAGGAGAAGAAACCTTACCTCTTGGTTGGAGAAACATCATTGACTGGCTGGAAGAAAAAGAAGACTTAGAATTTTCACCTGAACAGGAAATAGCTATCCAAAAAGCAATAACCAGCAAGGTGCTTGTTATTACAGGCGGACCGGGAACGGGTAAAACCACCACTTTAAAGTCAGTGGTTTCTCTTTTTGAAGAATTTGGATTAAGAACCATACTCGCAGCACCTACAGGAAGGGCGGCTAAAAGATTATCTCAGGCCACGGGGAAAGAGGCCAGCACTATCCACAGACTTTTGGGATTTGTTCCTGGTCAAGGGTTCACAAAAAACGAAAAAAATAAGCTCCCTGCTGATGCTGTCATAATAGATGAAGTCTCAATGGTGGATCTCCTTTTGATGAACGCCCTACTTAAAGCACTTCCTCAACACTGTAGATTGATTTTGGTAGGAGATTCGGATCAGCTTCCAGCTGTAGGTCCGGGAAATGTCCTCAGAGATATTATCAATTCACAAAGAATAAGTGTAGTTAAACTGGAGCAGGTATTTCGTCAGGCAAAAAAAAGCCTTATTGTCGTCAATGCTCACCGGATAAATAGAGGAGAATTTCCTTACCTTGGATACTCAGGAAAAAAGGATTTCTATTTTATCCCGGAGGAAGAACCTGCCAAAGTGGAAAACATTGTGGTTGATCTTTGCTGTCGAAAGATACCAAAAGAGTTTGGATTTAATCCCTTTTACGATATTCAGGTATTATCTCCACTTTACAAGGGAGTTGCTGGAGTTCACAGATTGAATCAGATCCTTCAGGGAATACTTAATCCTCAAACTCAAAAAGAAACTCTAAAAAGGAGGGAAATGGCTTTTAGAGCTGGCGACAAAGTAATGCAACTTAAAAATAACTATGAAAAGGAGGTTTTCAACGGAGATATAGGGGTGGTTCTTGAAACTGATCCTGGGGAGGAAATACTCAAAGTTGAATTTCCAGGAAAAGTAGTGCTTTATCAGGGACAGGAGATAAACCAGCTTACCCTGGCTTACGCAGTAAGTGTCCATAAGTCTCAGGGTTCAGAATACCCGGTCATCATTATGCCAGTTATCATATCTCATTATCTCATGTTACAGAGAAATCTTCTTTATACGGCGTTAACCAGGGCAAAAAAGCTGGCTATATTTGTAGGAGAAAAGAGAGCTCTGGCTATAGCGGTCAAGAATAATAAACAGGTGAAAAGATACACTAAATTAACCGAAAGATTAAGTGATGCTGGTCCCACCGGTTAAACCCGCAGTAAAGTGCACCATTTGTCCCACCAAGAAACCTTTTAGATGATTTAATGCGATAATTTGACAGGTTAGAGGGTTAATGATAGGATACTATGATAATAGAAGAAAGTAGGAGGTGATACACTATTATGGCAAATAAAGTTTTTCGGACCCGGTTCCCGGTTATAAAACTTAATCGAAAAGCTGACTTTAAAAGACGTGTACTGTCTCAACTTCCACGGGCAGGAGGAAGAAAGGGGCAGGGGATATCACGCAGAGAGACATAACTTTCTAATCAGAATTCTTTCTAAAATTTTTTTCAGGGAGTTTAGAAGATGAAACTTGGACTTTTCATTGTGCAATTTTTTAAAATGAGTCTTGATGAGGTGCTTGATTTTGCAGTGGAGGCAAAGTTAGATGCAGTTGAGATAGGAACAGGTAACTATTGTAGTCAGCCGCACCACTGTGATTTAAAAAGTCTTTTGTCAAGTGACGTAAAGCTTAAAGAGTTTAAGGCTAAAATTGAGGACAGAGGTCTTTCTATCAGTGCTCTTTCCTGCCACGGGAACCCTCTTCATCCTCAGAAGGAAATTGCTGAGAGACATCAGAAAACATTTAGGGATACCATAATTTTAGCCGAAAAAT
>Ga0190360_1000869_pt1 | contig 16091 bp, 18 predicted proteins | sample 48721834_MG_FD_161271 | JGI IMG/M metagenome (GOLD analysis project Ga0190360, IMG submission 161271) | Hydrothermal vent microbial mat bacterial communities from Southern Trench, Guaymas Basin, Mexico - 4872-18-3-4_MG | ecosystem: Environmental > Aquatic > Marine > Hydrothermal vents >... | reverse complement strand
AATAAAAAATAATATATTATTTTTTTTCTTTAGGCTTAGGTATATAACAATTAAGTCCAAGCATTACATCTTTTTTCTCATATTCTTTTATTCTCTTATTTCCATGAGTCGAGGCAATAACAATACTTTTTCCACTCTTTGATTCTCCTAGTTCTTTTGATAAATCTATTTTTAATATGAGAGTATCGCCATTTACTTCATATTCTATATTTTCCATGATAATTTGCTCCATTAATTTAAGGATATTTTGATTAAGTGAATATTCAAATATTATATTTATATTTTTTAAAATTGTTGATTATAATTAAAAAAATAAACTTTTGGTAAATAAGATTTTTTTAGATTTTTCAAATAATTTCAAAAGTTTTTTATATTTTTAACCAAAATCATCAAGTTTTTTTCTAAGCAAATTTAATATTAAAAAAATATATAAAAAATATTTTATAACAATGAAATACTACTCTCACAAATAATATTTAATTCAATAAACATGTCCAAACTATAATATTAGAAAATGTTTGAAGTAAACTTTTTAAGATAGATGCACACTTCTTTTTGAAATATTTTTATTACGAATATTGGTTGTATTTTTTATTAATATACAAATTAAATTTTGAAAAGTTGAGGATTTCAAAAAGGTAAACTTAAAATTAATATTTTAATGGGTATTAAACAACTCTTTAGGGATTTAAATTAATTTTTCATTCATTATGTTTCGATATTTTAATTTCAAGTAATGACATTAAAACAATCAATATTAAAATATATGCAATAAATAGAAACCAGAAGCCAAGATCAAAAACCGAATTACTGGATAAATAAATCAGAGAATGAAAAAATGGAATTACATTCTCATGAAAGCCCATACCAACAAAACTATATCCTAGATGTACAAGAACAAATCCTCCTGCCATTAATACAATACTAAAAATAAATGTTATTTTAATAATTAACGATTTTATATTCATGTAATACACAACTCGCTTCTTTCTAATTCATTTTTCAAAATTAATAAAATTAAACCAATAAGAGGAAATAATGAAATTCTAATAATTTGAGAATTTTTGGCTAATAATATATAAATTCTTACTTATCAATAGATATACTCATTGAATATTTTTAAAGTTTTCTTTACTAATTTATCAAAAATTAACTCTAAATTGGTAATATATTTATGATAAATTTATATATAATTAGAATGATTTTATAATATATTTTGCAATAAAATCTTGTCCAAATTTTTTAATTTTAGATTTAGATTTTAGGTTAGTTGATTTACTGAATTCTTCTATATAATCAATCCAGTTTCCATTGATTAGATCTTCTCTTAAAAAGAATTTTCCGATGCCATATTTTTTTATTCCCTCTTGTAAATGATCATCTTCTTTCCACTTTTCTCGTATTGTATAAAAAAATATTGAATTATAACCAATCACTTCTGATACCAATGAATAACCTGTTTTCCCAATAATTATATTTTCAGGGATATAATCTTGGGTTTCCACATCATTAAATGGAATTTGCTTAATGAAGGTATTGGACTTTACAGGTTGAAAATCCGAAAACCTATTAGTAATAAAAACAAAACTTGGATTTTCTTTATAAAATTTTGATAATTTTTGTTTCCATTTTTGAATTGTACTGAAGTGATGTCCTCCAAATTGGATAAATACTAATTTATTATGAGGTGGTATATCTAATTGTATCTTAACTTGTTCGGGTGATCTTGTTAATTTTCTAAAGACTAAGGGGACATCTATAATTTTTGAGAAATAATCCATCTCGAAATGGAATGGTAGCCTAAACACAAATGATGCTTTTCTATAAGAATTTTCAAATCGTTTTAATATCTTAGAATCACTTGGTATAAACTCTGGAAAAATATCGATCCAAGTAAAATTGCTTATCCCAATTGATGGAATTCCGCATTTATCCGCAATTTCGAATGCAGATGGTTCAATATCTGATAATATTAAGTCAATACCATTATTTTTACAAAATTTAACTTCTTTTTTAATAATTTTCTCATAATTTCTATAATATTTAGTTAGATAATTAATTGACTTATCTTTTTCAAGAATTAATAAATCTTCATTATGGAATACTTTTAATGTCTCAAATCCTTTGAAATATTTAATTGAATAATTTCTAAATGATTGAGTTATTAACCATTCAGGCAGATTTGCCCGTATAAAAATATTAATATTTTTTTTAATCAATTCTCTGATTATTGCAATTGATCTAGTTGCATGTCCAAACCCATGTGAGCTAATATAATAACAGACATTCAATTTTCTCAAATAAAGAAAATTTTTGATAGATTAATAAAATTTTTTTCACTTATGGATATAAATATCCGAAAATTAATATTAGAAATGGTTTTAACGATTATAATAAAAATTATTAATTTAAACAATAGCCATATTTCAACCTCAATTAAATTGAAGGGATTTAATTTCCCTTCCTATTACCTTTTTTTCAATTACTTATAATTTTTAAGGAGAATAATATATTATTACCAATTCATGTCATAATGGTAAATAACAATTTCTTTTTTTATTTAACTCATTAGGTTAAGAAAATTTTCAAGATATTTTCGTCGATTTTTAAATCTTTTAATCTGGAATAAGTCTTTAAAATTATAGGGAAAACGAATTTTCTGCTTAATCTATGAACAACCTTAGTCCCAGCTAATTGTTTCAAGGTTAAAACAAATTCTTCTAGTAAGATGTTCAGGTTATTTTGCAATTCTTGAATATTTATATTTATCAAGTCAATTGCAGTTATATCCCAGCCTGTCTTTGAGTGGTATTCTACATTTTTTAATTTTTTTGAGATTTTCTCGTTTTTTACATTAAACATCTTATATTTTAATTTTGCAAGTGTTTGTTCACTAGGAATGAACTTTAAAATTCTCCCTAATGCCAAATAAAATTGCTGATAAATCTCTACAAGGTCCATTTTTTGGGCAATAATTAAGCTCACATTATCTACTTGTTCCCAGTTCTGGACTAATTCGTCTAATATATCTTCAAATTCTCCTTCAAATTGCGATATATTTCCATTCCAATTTTCAGAAAAGCTTTTTTCGTCTTTATACCCAAAATGATGTAGAAAATTCTGTCTTATGACTTTGACCTGTTTTCTCAGAATATCAACATTATCTTCACGGTCTGCTGCTACAATATATAAAATTCCCTTCATATCAACATAAACCCATCTAAATCCGGACATGTCTATTGATTCAATCCCTTTAATTTCGGTTTCTTCTTTTAAACCATATTTTGATAGTTCAACCTCGCTAAATGCATAAAGTCCACTTAAAAATGAACTCAAAAGGTCTGGATTTGTTTGTAAAGAACTATATGACCTGTGAAGTAAACAAATACCCCTTAATTTCTCAACTAACCATATTTCTCTGATCATTATTAATTTGCCTTTTTAGGTACATATTATCCAATTAATTAATTATAATTCAAACTAATATTTAATTATTTTATGGAAAATTTTATTGTCTGCCTAAAAAAATAGATAATTCTCCTTGAGTGTTTGAGTGTAAAAACAGAATTTATAATTTTTAGAAAATGTTCTCACAATAGAAATAATATTATATATGCCATGATAATTACAATTAGCGTCCTTTTTTAAAATAGTTATAAATAGGATGTGGCTTAAAATGGATACAAAATATTTCTCAATAGTTGGATATTCTGGATCTGGTAAAACTTACCTTATAAAAAATATCATAAAATATTTGACAAAAAAAGGATACAAAGTTTGCGTTATAAAATCAATGCACCATCCAGGATTTGGAATTGATATTAAAGGGAAAGATACAGCAATTTATGGCGAAGCAGGAGCTACTCTAATTTCGTATATTGCTCCAGAATCAAGTGGAATAATTTATCGTGCGGAGAATGTAAGGTCTAAAATTTTTAAGATTGTAGAAAAAGAAGTTGATTTTGTAATTTTAGAAGGAATTAAAGACATGAATTTTATACCACAAATTGCATTAATCAATGAGATAGATGATTTAGACATATTTATTAATAACAATACAGTAGGTGTTTATAGTCATAAAATAGACTTAAAAGATCATGAGCTCTATATCGAATTTGAGAAAATTCCTGGAATAGTAGAAAAATTAGCATATCCCCATATCCCTCTATTGAATTGTCAAAAATGTGGTTATAAATCATGTGCAGAATTTTATAATCATTTTCTTAAAGGAGATGTCAAACTAGAAAAATGTGTTGCAAGAGATGTTAATGATGTTTTTTTATATGTCAATGAAAAAAATATTGCTTTAAATAGGTTTGCAGCAAATTTATTAAAAAATATTCTTGTTGGGTGTATTGAAACTCTTAAACTCCCAGCTAAATCAATATCAGACATCCAATTAGAGATTAAATTTTAAGTTAGTTAGTTTTTAAAGCTTTAATTTTTCTTCATTTTTCTTATATTAAATTCAAAATTTAACATTCTTAATTTGGTTCTAATCATCTTCTATGGGTTCGCGAGGTTTTGGTGGTGGCGCATAAGCTGATTCTTCTGCTTGGTCTATTATGTCATCAATTCTTAAAATTAACTTGGCGACTTCTGATGCTGCATTTATAGCATGATATTTTGCACGGTATGAGTCAATTATTCCCGCTTTTATCATATTATCTAATGAAAAAGTATTAGTATTAAGTCCTATAAATCTAGAGTCATCATTTTGAAGGTTATGAGCTGCTCTTAGATTAGCCAGCATATCTATAATATCTAGTCCGGCTGTTTCAATAAGTGTTTTAGGAATTATTTCCAAGGAATCTGCAAAAGCATTTATTGCTAGTTGTTTTTTACCATGCATTGTATTGGATTTAAATTTTATTTTTCTCGATAGTTCTATTTCTATAGCTCCGCCACCGGCTAGGATCTTTTTTTCTTCAACTGCATTCTTAACCACGGACAATGCATCCATTATTCTTCTTTCTAGTTCATAGCCTACGTTTTTAATTCCCGCCCTCAATAATATACAAACTGCCTTAGGGTTTTTACAATCTTCAATAAATATTACTTTTTTCTTGCCAACTTTTCTCTCTTCTACTAATTTTGCATGTCCAAGGTCTTTTTCTGAATAATCATCCAATTTTGTAATTAAATTAGCCCCAATTGCTTTTTGAGTTGCATAAAATTGATCTCTATGTACAAATCTAGCTGCTATGATTCCAGCTTGATTTAAAAATGATTGCGCTTTTTCAGAAATATCCCGCCTGAAGAAGGCGACATTAACTCCCGTTTCCTTCATTTTATTAATAAACTTTTTTAAAATATTTAGATCTTCATTTCTAAAGATTTTCATTTGGTCAGGTCTAATAATAGAAATTTTTGGTTTGAATTCGTGGACCTTTTTAGGTTCAAGACTAGGCTCGACCATTGCTATTTTAGCATTTTCTATTCTTTTAGGCATTAATCCAGATAATATTTCCTTGTCAATTACCATGCCCCGGACTAAACGACTATCTCTAATATTACCTCCTTTAATAGCAAGTACAAATATATTTTTTAGATTTACGAAATGATCTCCTTTATGGTCTTTTTCTAGCACGGTCATAACCGCATCAACAACTAAGTCTGCAAGATACTCTTCATTATCTACTTGAAACTTAGAATTTAATGCAGTTAAAACTAGATTTCTTAGGATTTGTTTGTCATTAATGTCCACCTTTATTGCATTTTTGTCTAATAATTCATTTACCCATTTTAAAGCTATTTCATAACCACTAATTATATCATTAGGGTGGATCTTATTTTCTAAAAGGTGAAATGCTTGTTTTAATAATTCCCCGGTAAGAATTACTGCTGTTTTTGTTCCATCACCCGCTTCATAGTCTTGACTTCTAACAAGATTGTCTAAAATCCTAGCAACAGGGTGCCTTACATCAAAATTTTTAACAATTGTTGAGCCATCATTTGTTATTATTATATCTCCTAATGGGTCTATTATCATCTTATCTAGTCCAAATGGGCCAAATGAAGTCCTGATCAATTCAGCCATCAAAGATGCAGCGACTATATTTGTATGTAATGCATCTTCTTTATTCATCCTCTTAAATTCTGACTCTAATAATTTCATTGGCCGCTCTGAAAGACTCATAGATATTTTGACCTTTTACATTGATTAGTTTATAAAATTCTGATAAACTATTTATTAACATTTATTAAAAAAGCTTTGTTTAAAAATAAAAAATAAAATAAATCAAAAAAATTAAAATCGATTAAAAATTCTTAAAAGTGGTCAATGATAATGTATCCTTGTTCAGTCCCTATGCTAAAAATCTCAAATTTTTTACCTCTTGGAGTTTTACAATCTAGTTCCAATAGTGGAAACAAATATATCGGATATTTTGGGTCTTCAAGGTTATTTTTTTCAGAATTTTTAAAAACGTTCTTGGTTTGCGAAATTAATTTCTCAACGCTTTTATCCCAATATCCTAATTGAGGCTCTAAGTCCTTTCTGGTCAATTTTTTGATATCTGTGATCTTAATTCCTTCGACGCTTTCCAGATCTAATTTACTTATTTTTTCACCAAGATATTTCTCGTATTCTTTCTTGAAAATCAAGTGCGGAATTAAATCTGTTATATCTTTAAAAGGAACAGGTAATGCTTCGTAATAATAAAAGACTCCATAACCACCACATTCATCGCACCGCCAACTTCCTTGGCTCTTACAATCGCTGCATGGGACTTTTCCTGTACCACCACATCGTTGACATGTAATTTTCCCAGACCCCCCAAAACATTTTGGACAATTTATTTTGATTGTCTTATAACTTTTTTCTTGTTGCGGACCTTTTAATACCTTAATTTTTACTTCAATTTTACCTTTTCCTCCGCAATAGGAACATTTAACCGTCCCTTGTCCTCCACAATTTTTGCACGTTACAAATTTAGTTCCTTTACATGTCTTACAAACAATAATTCCTTTACCTCCACATTTCATGCAATTTTTTTCTTCTAACGTTTTTATCATTGGTACTATTTCATTTCCCTTCCATTTATCACGATCAATTTTAACAGAAGCCGGAAAGTCGTAAAATATTATTTGCTGAACCTTTTTTCCATCCACTTTATATGATTTCCCTTTGATTTCACTGGCTGATTTTGATTTAGATTGAAAAAAACATATTATATATTTATCATTTCCAACTACAGTTTCAGCTATTGAGATCTGAGATTTTTGGAATGCTACTTTTTTTAGTTTAAATTGTTTTTCTAATTTTGTAGTTGGTGTCTCATTGACCCATTTTTTAAATACATCGTCTAAATTTGGTGTTTTTAATGATACCATTTCCATTTACCTTCAAGTTTAATAAATTCTCTATGTCTGAAATATAATTATTAAAGTATTTATTTTTACAAATTTTTGAATTTTAATTTATTTGCTAACTTGTCTATTAATCTCATAGAAGATTTTTTATTTTCAATTTTCATTTAAAAATACACTTAATTTTTTTATTATACCTTAAATAACATTAATTATTATTTGTAAATATATATTAAATCATAATTAAAAAGATGTTACTCTTTAAATAATATAGTAAATAATCAATTTCTAGCTGTTCAACCTTTTGACTTTTAATTTCCTCCTTAATTTTAACTATTATCCAAACAAGTGAATGATCTCTGAAGAAAATATCTATTACAAAAAAAATATAATTAATCTTAATAATATTTATAGAATGAAAATTCACAAAATAATTGATAAAAAGAGAGTAATTATATTAAGTACCACTATAATCTTATCCATTCTATATTATTTGATGGCCCTTTTATATATCAGGGTTTCAATTGATCGTAAAAATATCATTTTTTTTCATTGGCTTTTTGGGCCTTTATTTGGGACAAGTAATTGGATAGATTTTTGGCAATATATTTATCAATTTTTGTTGTCATTTTTATTATTTTTTATAGTTCCAGCATTGATAATAAAATATTATTTTAAGGAAAATTTAAAAGATTATGGGGTTCAATGGGGAAATAAGAAATTCAATTTAGTTTGGACGATTATCGGTTTAGCTATATCTCCAATATTTCTATTAATGGCTAATGATCCTGCACTATTAAACGAATATCCATTAACTCGGTTAGTATTAAACAATATAGGCTTATTTATTATTTACAATTTAATCTATATATTTTATTATATTGGATTCGAATTTATTTATAGAGCATATTTACAATTTGGACTTAAAAGAAATGAAAAAAATAAGTTTGAACTAATTTCTATCTTAGTTATTCAAACAATAATTACTACTTTAATCCATATTGGTAAACCTACCTCTGAAATAATTGCAGCTGCTTTTGTTGGACCATTATTTGGGTATCTCACATTAAAAGGTAAGAGTTTTATTTGGCCAGTCTTAATTTTTCATACATGCATTGGCATTATTGGAAATATTGCGCCCTTAATTTGGATTTAGGTAAATTCCTAAGATATGAAATATTTAATATAGCTCAAAATTAATATTGAATCATAGTAGATTTTTTACATTATATTTAAGAACTTTAGGAGATGTTTATTTGAGTATAAATTTTAAAGAAGGCGTTGATAAGTTAAAAATAAAAATCCTGACAAATAATACTGTTGATATGACTTTAACCGGAAATCCAAAATTGGCTGGTAAAGTAACCCAACCTACTCAAGAAGTGGCATCAGCTGTAGCCGAACATGGACTTGCAATGCATATTAATATTGATGGTATCGATATATTATATGATTTTGGTGGCCTAGCATTTGCCATATTAAAAAATCTTGAAATTTTTAAAATAGACCCTAAAATTTTTAATAAAGTCGTTTTAAGTCATGGCCATTTTGATCATTTTGGGAGTATGTTTAAATTAGCACCTTTATTAAAGCCTGGAGCAGAAATTATACTATCTCCAGACGCTTATGACCAGAAATTGGGTTATATAGCTAAATCTGGGGGGATTATCGATATTAAATTATTACAAGAAAACTTTAAAACTTATAAAAAAGAAGGAAAAGTCGCGTTATTACCTCCATTGAAAAAGAAAGCTGTAGATAAAACGGCTGAAATGGCACAACTGAAAATAATTGAAACAAAAGAGCCAATTGAACTCGCACCCTCTGTTTGGACTTCTGGTGAAATTAAAATTTCTGACAAATCAGAACTTACTAGAAACTTATTTTTAAAGATTGGTAAAAACGAATTTAAAGAGGATACATTTAGAGATGAAATTGCTATTTATATAAAAGTAAAAAATAAAGGAATGGTCGTTCTAACTGGTTGCGGGCACTGTGGGATAATTAATACAATTAAACATTGTCAAGAAATTTCAGGTGAAAATAAAATTTATGCAGTAATTGGTGGATTTCACTTGAATTGGTCAACAGACGAACAATTGGACAAGGTGATTAATTATTTTAAAGAACTACAACCTGATATTATTTGCGGAATGCATTGTACTGGTTTTAAGTTTAATTCAAAATTATCTGAAAAAATGCCTGACAATATGACATTAGGAGTTGTCGGAACTGAATTCAACCTATAATTTTTTTTAGAACATTTTTTTATTTAATATTTAAAGTTTAAAGCGAATTTTTTTAGACAATTTTTCCTCTTAACCAAGCATCAGTGATCAATATTTTATAAAGTTTAATTGCTTCTTCATTTTTTACTCTTAACCCAAAGACATTGCCTCCAGCTGGCGCAATAAATATTTCTTCGCCATCTCTATCTATACCCCACCTATCTGCAAGCCTGTATTCGCGAATTATTATATTTAAGTCCTGAAGTTTTTTAAGTATTTCAAGGTGTTGGGATGATTGAAAATCAAGTGATGTAACTACTCTAATTTGGATTCTATCATTTATAGAAAAATCAATATCTTTTAAATCAATAATTTTTGGAGTTACTATTAAAATGCTCATTTTGGTAATTTTGATCATTTCATTAATATAATTTATAACGTTTTCTCTACCTACAATAACCTCTTGTCCCATCTCCAATTTTCCTGTTTTTTCTTCTAGGTCTCTATTTATTTTTTTCAATTCTTCCAATTCTTTCTTTAATTGTTGGTTTTCTAATTGTAACCTTTTAAGGTCTTCTAACTGGTCATTTTGCTCATTAATAATTGTTTCTAATTTTTTAATTTGTTCTGTTAATTCAATATCTTGATTTGATATTTTTTCATTAAATTCTTGAATAATTTTGTCTTTTTCGTTTAATTTTTCATTTAATCGTTCCAATTCATTTTCATATTTGATACGTTCTATCTCTAATTCTTTTACAGATTTTTCTAATTCTTTAATTTTTACATCTTTATTTGTAACTTCATCTCTCTTTTCTTTTAAAAGGACATTAATCTCGTTAAGATTTTTATTTAAGACATATTTTTCATCTTTTAATTCTTTTATTTCATTCTTTAAGTCAGATATTTGTGTCTCCTTTTCTATCAAATCATTACTCATATACGCAATTTTTGTTTCCGCAGACCCGATAAATTTTTCTTTTGCCATCATTTGGTCAAGAATATCCTTATTAATATTATCAAGCTTTTTATTTTCTTCCTCTAAATATTTAATTTTTTCAGAGAGCACTTTTATTTCTTCTAAATATTTAGATATCTCTGAATTTATGCTTGAATTTTCATTAGTTAATTCATTATTCTTAGTCTTTAATTCTTGTATTTCTAAATATTTTTTATCTAATTCAGATTTTAATGTCTTTATTTGCCGCTCAAACTTTTTAAGCATTCTATTCTGAGATTCTAATGTTTCTTGTAAATTTAATTTTGGCATATATAATCCCTTATTTTCTAGAGCAAAAATTTTAGATTTGATTGATTTTATATAGAACTATTTATCTATAATCTATATTAATCAATATATTATTTAAAATTTTTAAAACTAGTTTAGTTTTTGTTTAATTATCTTAAAAAAATATTTAAATTATTATTAATTAGAATTACAAGGTTTGTACTAATGCCAAATATTAAGGACTTAAAAGACATTATAAAAGAAATGAAGGAAACATATGACAAAGACCCGAATGATTGGAAGGTCTTAGCAGGGCGTACTCCAAATAGTTATAATGATATCTTTTTTTGCCAATTAAATAAGGAGGAAGATAAACAAAATATATGGCAAGTTAAAGCCGAAAAAATGAGTCCTTTCAATATTGTGGGTGTTGGCGCTAAATTAAAGCATATCGATGATGAAATTATTAACAAAATAATGCAAGAAGGTAAACCTGCTTATTTATTTGGACTATTTGTCCCTCAAGAAAAAGGAATAATAGCTGCAACTGGCCCAATGGACTATTCTGATAAAACCATTAAAGATGTTAAAGAAAAACTCGGCGACATTTCAGACAAAAATGTACTTTTTGAAAAACTTCTTAAAAAACGATTGAAAGAATTAATTGATAAAGAATACCCTGGTCGATTTGATATGTATCGATAATTCAAGTCCTATTTAATTACGAGATCTGGGTCCATTCTATCAAAATCTTTCATAGAGGAAGGATTAAAATCAAATACAATTTGAATAAATTTGTTTATAATATAACCTGTAGCACCCCAAATAATATAATTTTTATAGGTATAATATTGAATTGGGATTTTTCTGTTTTTTATTGTCCAAAATTTTTCAGAAAAATTTGTTTCGTCTAAAAATACATTAATTGGGACTTCAAATACTTCTGCAACTTCATCTTTATTAATTGTAACTTTATTGATATCGAAATTATTGATTTCTCCTATATAAGTTGATACTATATAATGCGAAGTCAAGGTGAACATATCATCAATCCGTCCTATAATTTTAATTTGTGATTTATCGATTCCAATTTCTTCAAATGTTTCTCTAAATACTGTATCAAGAAGGTTCTTATCTTTTCCTGGTTCGATTTCACCTCCTGGAAGTGAAACTTCACCCGAATGATTTTTTAAGTGTTTTTGTCTTTTTTCAAAAATTATGAATGGGACATTATCTCTAACATAAAATAATAAAATAACCGCCGACTTTTTAAAATTTGGAAAATCAAATATCCTTATTTTCCTATTTGAAATTTTCTCTCTAACTAATTCTCGAAAATTCTCCATTATTACCATTCCACATTAGCTAAAGTCCAATAAATGCAATGTATCTATTGATAATAATCTTATATTTTAATTAATTCAATATTATGTCTCTTAATATTATAAAATTACTTGTTTATTTACTTCATTACTTTATTCAAATTAAGTTATGCTTTTAATTTTTTCTTTATATAATCAATATGTTCTTTATTTTAAATATAAAGTGTAAATTTAAATATTGTATATATGTGGAGTTTTTACTATATGAGTGAATAAATTTGTGCATATTCTCATTTTTATTAATTTTTTAATAAAAAAAATTAAATCTGAACATTCTTAAAAATAATAGATACATTTATATTAAATATTTAATAAAAATTTTTAACATATACTTAAATTAATTAAGGTAGCTTCAAATTGGGACTTTCTAAGATTCAATTTACTAATTATAAAAGAAAATTAGAGCTAAATACTGATAGTATTATTAAACAAATTAATGAAAATATTGAAAATGAATTAAAGCAAAAAAAGAAGAATTATCGATTGATATGTGATTATTTTTGGATACTTGGCGATGCTTATAAGAAAAAAGAGGAATATTTAAACTCTATTGAATCTTATCACTCCGCATTAAAATATATTAATAAAATAAAAGATAATATCCTAGACAAAAATTGTAGACTGGCAAAAAGTTATTATAAAATCGCCAATGTCTATATTGAATTACAGGAAATTGAAGAAATTATCCGATTTAAAAATAACACCTTAAGTTGCATCGAAAAAAATAAACAGATATTAATTCAAACTTCTAATTTTCCACTTGTTAAAGATAATTTTGAAAAATATTTAAATTTTATCGATTATTATTATAAAATCTTGGAGGAATCAATAAAATATTACAGGAAATCAGACCAATTAGATAAATTTGAAAAACGAATAAATAAAATTTGGAATGAAATTTTTAAAGAAAAAAATTCCTATAGAATTTTTGAAATGGGTTATATTCTTCATATTTTGACTATTATTGCCATAATATATAAGGATTATAACAGTCTTTGGGAATATATAACTTTAGGATTCGAGGTATCTTCAATCTGCGAGTGTCTTACATCATCTAAATCTAAATTTAATAAAATTTGGAAAAGATCATTACATGAATTTTTAAGCTTAGGAATAAATTTTATTAAATCAATTTATGAAATAGACGAATCACATGTCCCTGAAAATAAAAATAAATTAATTGATATTATTTTGGAATTAAATTTAGAAAAGCAAGATATATATTATCTGGAAAAATTATTCCGTTATAAAGAAAAAAATAATTTAACTCATAAAGGAAAATTTAATATTCATTCACTAAACGCTGAAATTCAAAAAGAAGGTAAAATACATTCAATTGTCAAAATCTTGTATGTTAATGAGCTAATATTACATTTATTAGAGAAAAAAGAGTTCTTAAAAGCTATAGAACTAGCTGAAAATAACCTGAAAATAATACATAAAGAAATTAAAGATAAGAGAATAAGAAATTACTTTATTGCCCGTATGAACCAAATTCTATTCAGAATTGAGGTTAAAAAGCAAAATTATAAAGAGTCAGAGAAATTTGGAAAAAAAGTAATAAATATGTTCGAAAATGAAGGGATTAGAAGAAAATATGATTTATTATTATTTATAATTGAATTTGCCAACTTCAATATTCAAATAAAACAATATGATAAAGCCAAATCTTATCTAAATTATGCTTTAGAAATAGCTAAAAGCAAAAGGAACAAGAAATACGAATTATTTATGCAAATTTTTGAAAGCTATGCTGAAATATCTTGGGCTAATTCTGAATATGTCGAATCAATGATTAATATTTTCAAATCTCTCTGTTTTTATCTTATTTTTAATAGAAATGACCTTAAGATTATGAATAAATTAACATGGATGTTTTTTCAATTTTTAGAATCAAAAAAATTTGATGTTAAATTAATGAAATGGACTAATAATTGGGTGTAAAAAGGAAGCGTTCTTATGGTAAATATTGATAGAAAAAAAGTTGATGAGGCTGTTGCAGAAATAGAAAAATCTGAATATTTTCAAAATGTATTATCTCAAGTAAAGAAAATAAGGTCTATGAAAAATGACAGTCCTTTAAAAAATAAAATTAATATTTGGGCTGGTCTACTCGCGGAAAATGAATTTTTCAAATTAAAACATTATTTAAAATATTATGAAAAAAAGATTTCCCAAGACCAATTAAAAAATCTCCCTTTAGAACCGCATTTTAAAAGTAATAACTTGAATATTTTAAATTCCCCAAAATTTGATGAATGTATTTTAGAATATCTGTCATTCCGAGAAATGGCATTAAAATTTAATTCAATTAAGTGTTCTGAATATGTTTATTCCAATAAGCCCAATAAAAAGAATATTAGTAAAAAATGAGGCTTAAAAGTAAATAAAAAGATTGACTCTATTGAAAATATGGTTTTAGATATTAAATAAATGAAAAAGGTCTTAAATATGGTAAAAATAGTTTCAATTCATTCATTTAGAGGTGGAACTGGTAAAAGTAATTTATGCGCCAACTTAGCTGTTTTTACTGCTTTACAAGGAAATAATGTTGGAGTCGTAGACACTGACATACAAAGTCCAGGAATACATGTTATTTTCGGGTTAGGTAAGAAAACACCAAAATTTACCCTAAATGACTATTTGAATAAAAAATGTAAGATAAAAGAAGTTGCTATCGAACTTACGAAAGATTTGAAATTAGATGCTGGTAAAATATTTCTTATACCATCTGCAATGGACGCTTCTGAAATTACTAAAATCCTGCGAAATGGTTACGAGGTGGACATGCTTTCATCTGGTCTTGATAAATTGAGCGAAGAATTTAATTTGAACTATCTTTTTATCGATACACACCCTGGTCTAAATGAAGAAACCTTCTTATCCACGGCAATATCTGATGTACTCTTGGTAATAATGCGGTTAGATGAACAAGATTGGGTTGGGTCCGCAGTTACTTTAGAAATTGCTAAAAAGTTAGAAATTCCAAAACTAGGTATTGTTATTAACAAAATATTGCCAGGTATCGATATTAAAAAAATTCAAAAAGAAATCAATAAAAATTTTAAAGTTCCTGTAGCTGGTGCCATAAAATATTATGATGAACTTGCTAAATTAGCATCTAAAAGTATATTTATAATTGAAAATAAAGAACACGAGTTAAACAATGATATAAATATTCTATTTAATTTTATTTCTTCAGATTAATCTATAAGATTGGTGCATTTAACATATGAGTAATGAAGATACAATTTTATTAAAAGAGTTTCAAAATCTGATGAAAAATTTTAATAGTACTTACAAAAATCTCCAGAAATTCACTAAAATTTTTGAAGAGCAATTAGGTATTAATAAAAAATTACCTGGAAAAACAATTGGTATTACAGAAATAATGGAACTTCCAGAGGAACTAAGAAAAACAGCATTAGCTGCAATTAGACTTAGAAAAAATGCTACTATAGAACAAATTGCAAAAAGGACTAAACGAGATATATCTTTGGAAAAAGGGTTCGCTGAAGCCCTTGTAGCTATGGACATTTTATCTAAAGAAAGCACTGAAAGTGGAACAATCTTCAGACCAAGTTTAGGTAAAAGAAGACCAATAATTTCCGATGATGTTTGGTCTCTATTAATAAAAGATTCAGTTGAAATGATATCATTTATTTGTAATATGGAAATTGAAAAAGCTGAAATGAAAATTTTAGATATTGATGAAATGATCCAAATGGCACCCCAATTATCTGATGTTTTTATTAAAATTAAAAATAATATTTATAAATACATTTCAGGTTTGAAGGATATTTTAATTAATTTTTCTAGGAGTGAATAAAATGGATAAATCAATTGTCGAGCATTTAAGGTATTTTTTTGAACCAAAAAATGGGATAGCAATAATTGGTGCATCTGAAATTAATGGTAAAGTAGGAAATGCAGTCCTTAAAA
>Ga0190360_1000866_pt1 | contig 16109 bp, 11 predicted proteins | sample 48721834_MG_FD_161271 | JGI IMG/M metagenome (GOLD analysis project Ga0190360, IMG submission 161271) | Hydrothermal vent microbial mat bacterial communities from Southern Trench, Guaymas Basin, Mexico - 4872-18-3-4_MG | ecosystem: Environmental > Aquatic > Marine > Hydrothermal vents >... | reverse complement strand
ATTTGTTGTTTTATAATGGAAAATTTTTATTTTGCGTTGTATTGCATTATTTCAGGGTGGGTAAATTTTACTATCACTTTGCCTTGGATCGTCGCGTGTAGGGCATTTGAGAGAGTGGCTTTAAATGCGGATACGTTTTATCGCGATATAATATTGAAATTAGGTGTTTTTTTTACCCACCCAACACTCGCTATATTTTTTCAAGGTAAATGGTATGGATAAAAGAGTATATAAAGATATAAATATTTATTTTAAAAATAATTAAAAAAAAGCTTGACAAATCTTTTTTTAAGTCCGTATAATGTCCAATAATAAAAATCATGTTATAACTGATTAGAAATACCATTTTTTGGTTTGAAACCAATTTCAAAAAAACTTGGGATTGACATAAGGTGTCGATATAACCTGTTTTTTGTTATTTTGGTAGTAAAGATGGGTAATTTTTTATTTAATTTGCGAACGTAGGGTGGATATTAGCTATCGCTGCAACCCTTATGTTTGTCAAATGATTAAGGGACAAGGCAGAAAATAATATACGCGGCTTAAAGACCTGACAGGTTTTGAAAACCTGTCAGGTCTGCGTAAGTTATTTACTGCAATGTCCCCAATAATTGGGGTCAGAGTAAAATTAATAATTTATAGAAATAACAAAAAAAACTACCAATCAATATCTATACCTAATTGGTGATAAATGGTTCGCTATATAAATTAATGTTACTCTGACCCCAATTATTGCGTGAAAAATTGTAATCCGTAACTCGTAGTATTGTAGGGTGGATAGAACAACAGCGAAACTTCGTTATGGAACGCTCAACCCACCATTTTTTGAAAAAGGTGGGTTTCGTACCTCTACGCTCGTTAAGTAAAAGATTTCAATATGACTAACAATGACTTTCAAAAGCGAGTCCAACATTTTGCGACTCTCAAAACGAAGTATCAAGCGAGTGACTATAAGGATTCCTCACCTTCTAGTCCTCTATACCTCATCTTGCGAAAAACTGACTTGGGAATTGAGCTAACCGAGTTCGAGCTAAATTGGTTGAAAGAGCAAAAACTTCATCAAACCAGTCAGTTCATTTCGCAGAAGCGAGTACTTAGTTCAGGAGAACTCCTAAGACAAGGGAATACAAGAGAATTCCAACAAATGCGGGTTGAATTCTCCAATCTTAAATCTAAGTACGAAGCAACACACTATATTCTTCGGTGGCAAACGAGTCCTCTATACTTTATACTTTGCAAACTGGATTCTGGATATCCGCTCACGGATTCAGAAATGAAATATCTACAAGATAATCACTTGGATAACATAGTTATGCTTGTCACTAATATTCGCCAGTTTGTGACACTGAAAGTTAAGCACCAAGCCACTCAATATCGAGATTCATTTTCTGTGAGTCTACTGTATTCCATCTTAAAGCGATTGGAGGAAAAAGAACGGTTAAGTGATGAAGAAGTTAATTGGCTAAAGTCCCACGAACTTTTTGAAATTCTAGCCATTTTCCAGCAACAAGAATCTGTCAGGAAAGCTGAATTTTCCAAACTCAAGGCGAAGTACCAAGCGACTACATATCCAGAGTCTCATGTCTCTAACCCACTCTATCAAATCCTGCAAAACTTTGATACAGGAAAACCGTTAACTGAGTCAGAACTTCAATGGTTGAAAGAACAAGAACTTGTAGAAACATTTGAGCTTGTTCAAGAACTTGAACAGCAGCGGCACTTTGCTGAACTGAAAAAGAAGTATAAAGCCACCCAATATGAGGATTCATCCCCCTCTAGTCATTTGTACCCAGTTCTCAAACAAATTGACTCAGGAAAGCCGCTTAGTGAGTCAAATCTTAACTTTTTAAGAAAACGCCAACTGATGCGAACTTGTGCGCTTGCTGTTGATAAATACGTGACGAGTTTAAAATCCAAAGTCAAGTCAGGAAATCCGTTAAGTGAGGCTGAGATTGACTGGCTGAAAAATTATGGGCATGAAGACATCATTATTGCTCATTTGAAGTCCCAGCTTGAGTTAAGAAATCAGTTAAATCCGGTTGAAATTGATTTACTGACACACAATAGACGTGAAAATCTCATTATTGCCCATTTGCAGTCTAAGCTTGAGTTAGGAAATCAGTTGAATTCTGCTGAGATTAACTGGCTGAAACAAAATGGACGTGAAGACATCATGACTCTTGCCCAAGTTGCAAGTTTGAAGTCTCAGGTTGAGTCAGGGCATCCGTTAAGCAAGACTGAGATTAACTGGTTGAAACAAAATGGACGTGAAGATATCATTACTTTCGCTATTGACACATACGCAGCGAGATTGATGTCTAAGGCGAAATCAGGCAATTCGTTCAATGAAGCTGAAATTGATTGGCTGACAAAAAATGGACGTGAAGATATCATTCTTGCCCAGTTAAAGTCTCATGCGAAATCAGGACGCAAGAAGTTAACGCTGACTGAGATTAACTGGCTAAAAAACAATGGCGGTGACGACATCCTTATTGCCCATTTTAAGTCTAAGGTGGAGTCAGGAAATCAGTTAACTCAAACGGAGATTAACTGGCTGAAACATCTGAAATCCAAGTATGGTGTTTCAGACTATCAAGATGACTCACCGTCTAACCAGTTATATGCTATTTTGCAACAACTGGAGAAAGGAAAGCGACTAGAAGCCACAGATATCGTTTGGCTCACAGAGAAGTCTCTTTTCTATTCTGGTAATAAGGTTTTTACCACCTACCACCAAATCGAAGCAACGTTCTATGAACAGGAGTACAAACGTACTGGAAATAAATGGAATTTACCCAGTGCGAGCAGTCATTGGCGTAGCGCACAAAAACCAGAACACGCATTAGCGCTGACAGACAATCTGAACTTTGACAAAATCAAGGAAAATAAACTCAAGTCAGCCTTGTTAACCACGAGAGGCGGTGCGTTCCGGGATATGGGTGAATTAGGTAAAGCCGAACAATGTGCGCGGAAAGCTATGAAGTATCAACCGAATAGTCATCACCCTTATACGTTGATGGGAGCGATTTGTTATGATCGGAGTGACTTTTTGGAGGGTGATAACTGGTTTAAGGAAGCGATTAAACGCGGGGCTTCACCTAGAGATGTTGATGCCGAAATTAAGCGAGTTTTCAAGAATGCTGATAATAACAAACGTCTGGAAATCTTGGCGTATTTACAGAATACCAACCATAGGCTGTATAAGTGGGCGAAGTCTATGCTAAAGCAAGCTACGCTCGCGTATGGTGCTACGCACCCTAAATGAATACACCATTATATAATTATTAAATGGTGCGTGGGACGCTCGCTATTCAATTTCAATATTAAAAAAATAGGGGACAGACCACATTTATTATCGGAGAAACCTTCAAAAGGGAAATTTTCTTTGCCATTCTGAAAAGTATACCTTTTGCATAAAAGGTGAACTGTCCCCTATTTTCAATGTGTGGTAAAATATATATGGTTGTGGGAAACTTAGTCATATCTTGAATATAGTTAACCAGAAAAGTTTTATCCTGCAAAAATCCGATTTTTCTAAAAAATTTGGTTTCAAGTTGCAATATTTGGATAACTATACATGACAGTTTTTTAGAATTTATTTACTTAAAAATCCATAAGGAGAATGACTATGAAAAACAATAGGTGTCTAGTTCAACAGCTTGCTTTGGGCATAAGCTTATCAATGGGTTTGACGCTTGCCAGCCAGGCTGATTTTAGCGGGACCGTATTAGAAATCAATGATGAATTGACTTGGGAAATCCTATTTTCCGGTAAAACGGATTCAGCGAATCTGGCTACTAGCATGACTGTAGGGGATTTCAACGGAGACGGCATAACCGATTTGGCTTTAGGTTCCCCTGATGCCTCTTCTTACTGAATAATAGGGGACAGACCACATTTATTATCGAAGCCCTCTTGACTATAAAAATATTTCTTGCCCTCTTACAAGTGTTGCTTGCTTCCAAACATATAACCTCCGTTGGGGGAAAACATAAAATGTGGTCTGTCCCCTATTTTTCCCTTATGCCAAATTTACCATGTATCTTGTTGATAATAAAAGTAAAAGTTCTTAACTTAATGGCAGTGACCCTATGCTTGCTTTTGGTTAATGAATTATCAATCGTAGAGCGGGTAGAGCGATAGCAATACGAAGTCAGCGAAGCTAAACCCGTATTTGAATGAAAAGGTGGATTTCGTCCCTTTACTCACCCTACGTTTGCTGCCAAATATCGCTTATTCGGGAATAATTGGGGTCAGAGTAAAATAAATTTTGCGAGAAAAACAGGGCAACAAAAAGATTGATAAAAAGATTGATAATTAGGTTTAATTTTACTCTGACCCCAATTATTGTTATTTTACTGATGAATAAAGCATTTTTTTAATTCAGGTTCTTAATATACCAGGAGGCTTGTTGTTGTAAATGACTCAGATATAAATGCGTTTTTACCCGTGCTAACACTTCTTCACGCTGAAAAGGCTTAGTGATATAATCGACACCACCTAACTTAAAAGCCTTAACTTTATCCGCCGTTTCCGACATTCCACTTACAAAAATAATGGGAATATCATGAGTTTTAGGATTGGCTTTCAATTGCTTACAAACTTCAAAACCACTCATATCTGGCATCATGATGTCTAATAAAATTAAATGTGGTCGTTTTGAATTAACGATTTCTAGTGCAAACTTTCCATTTATTGCAACGACGACTTCAAAATCATTAGACTTTAGAAAATTAGACAATAGTTTTAAATTAATGGGTGTATCATCTACCAGCAAAATTTTCGATTTTTTTGGCATTGTCATGCTTAATATCTTATCACAGCGTTCTAAATAAATTTGCGCGGTTTTATCATTCGAGTTGACTTGCAAAACTTGTTCAAAAAAGGGACGTGCGTCATTAAAGTGTTCACAATGATAAAGTACAAAACCTTCTTTAAAAGTGGGCAAAGTTTGATTTTTCAGGGTAATACTTTCAGGCGGGTCCGCATCAAAAACCTCATAAATCGTCACTTCGATTGCTTTCCCTTTCACCTTCGTGGTATCAATCACTCGAACTTGATATTGAGAAGGATCCGCTAATTTATGACAAGTCGGTTCGCTAATCAACAAAGTAGCACCATAAATTTTAGTTAAGTCCTCAATACGAGAAGCTAAGTTGACTGCATCAGAAATCACCGTAGTATCCATGCGATTTTGACTACCAATTGTTCCCAGCATTAATGAGCCAGTGTTGATACCGATGCCAATTTTAATAATAGGTCGTCCAGGGCGACCCCTCGTTTGGTTATACAGTGTCAATTGTTTTGACATAGCAATTGCTGCTTTCACAGCATCATCTGCATTTAGAAATAATGCCATAATGCCATCACCAATGTATTTGTCAATAAAACCTTTGTGTTGACTAATGATCGCTTCCATTTGACCTAAGTAGGAATTGATAAATTTAAAGTTATCTTCTGGTGTCATTTTTTCTGAAAACGTGGTAAAGTCACGGATATCAGAAAAAAGTATGGTCATCTCTTGCTGAACATATTCGCCTAATTGAACGTTAATTAGGTTTTTTTTGTTCAACAGTTTTAAAAATTCACGTGGAACAAAGCGTTCATTAGCTTTATTGTGTTGTTCCAGTTGCTTATAAGAACGTTTGAGATTTGTTATCATTTCATCGAATGTGTTTGACAAAACATTGATTTCATCCTGGTATTTGGAATAAACTAAAAGCCGGGTTGAAAAATTCCCTTTGGCTAATTCACGGGCGGCTTCAGTCAGTTTTATCAGAGGTGTTGTGATCTTAGTGGAAATCATAACCACTATGATAAAACTGAATAACAAAAAAATAATGGCGGTAATGAGCGATTTAATGATCATGATTCGGATTTGTTCATTAATCTCTTGTTGAAATTTAGCCATTTCTTTTGAGACTAATTCCATCGAAAAGCCTAAGCGGAGTACACCCCAAATTTGGTTACTCATTTGTATTGGGGTGATAAATTCTACAATTTCTTCATGGTCTTGAGTTAGTGTTTGCTGTGCTGGTTGTTTTTGATCCACTGCAAAAAAGTCTGCTGAGGCTGACAAGGTTTTATATTCCAGTGCGGGTTGTTGAGTGTGAATATACACGGTACGCCTGTTATCCATTAATATGCTATAAGCCAGTTCTGGGTTTTCGACGACTGCCGTTTGGATGAGTTCTGTCACTTTGGAAAGGTTATAAGCAGCCATTTCAATGGCGACTTGATTGGCTAGATTGTTGGAAAGCATTTGTCCGCGCTGATGCGTTTTTTCTCGCATCAATCTTTCGCGGTACAGCAATTCTCTTTCCAAGATATTTTGTTGTGATAAAATCTGCACGGAAGTTAATGTAGCCAGTAGGGCAATGACTAGACCCAACATGGTAAATAGAAGTCGCCAACGTATGCTATGCAAATTCATTGTATGATCCTTTCCACTGATGATAGAGCCGCATGATTAATAGTCATTCCATATTCATGCACCTTTTTCAGGTTGAGTGTGATATGAGAACCGGCTGGGAATTGTACTTGTTCATCAATGGGTTGTTGTTTAAGAATATCTCTGGCTATTCCTGCAGCTTGCCTACCCATGGTTTCAATATCAGCGGCAATTGTCAACACAGCACCGTATTTGATAAATAAGGCGTTATAAGCAAAAATGGGTTTTTGATTTGTCGCGCTTTCCGTAAAAATGTTTTGTACTTGCTTTGTGTCGTAAAGTACAATGGGATCTGAAATTAACCAGATAGCATCCACTTGCGGGAGAAGTGCTTTGAGGGCATGAGCCGTTTCATCAGAACTTTTTATCGTTTTTCCTTGTAAGGTTATGCCTACCTCTTCCGCCTGGGACATCGCATGCTCAAACCATTGACGGTTATGATGTTGGCTGTAAAGTATGCCTAAAGTCTGAATGTCAGGAAACAAATAACGACACATAAACAATAACATTTCAGCTGGCAATTCAAGACTGATACCATAAGTATGAGTACCCATATCAAATCGTCGCCAGTTAATCATAGAGGAAAAAATAAGGGGGGTGTCTTTAGTCACTTTTGAAGCTTGTAGATAAGCTTTTGAACCAATCGCATAAATGATAGTCGGTTGTATGCTGGTTACCTGTTTTTGAAGTGTGGCAGTACTTAATTCCCGACTCGCAAAATCCATTTCAATGTTTTTAACCGCTATTTCAGCTTTAAATTCACGTTGGATGGTGGCATATTTTTCCACAGATTTATCGGAATTGATGATTAATACACGGTGTTCGTCAGTTTTAGGTGAATCTTTATAGGATTGAGGCTGACAGGAGATTAAAGTTCCTAAGACTATGGTTGTTATAATAACTTTGGTTATAAAACGCTTGTGCCAGTGGTAAATATTATTCATAGAATTTTTCGCTAATTTTGTATTAGTTACTGACTGAAGTTAAAAATACTATTTCTTTAAGAAATAGTATTTTTAGAGATGTACTCACTGCAATATTTTTTTCCATCCATCCAATCCTAACATAGCTAGAATTTCTTTCCCGATGGGAGAATTAGGCATATTTTCAATCATATTGAGTAATTGTTGTGTAGTCGATTGTGTAATCGGCTTATATACAATGATGAGTGGTAATATAATGGCTTGGCTTTCTGCCTGTTGATGAAGCAAGCGATATTTTCTGGGATTTAAAATAGCAAGCGTTGTTAGACTGGTACGCGCCGTTAATGCACCTTGTGCCATGCCAAACAATACTGACATGAGTGCATCAATATCCTTTGGCACTGTGAGCACTTTAAAGGCTTTATTAAGTTTCAAATTTTGTTGAGCTGCCATACTTTTTAGTATTTTTTGAGTGTAGTCTTGATTAGCAGCCGAAGCAATGCGTTTTCCTTGAAGTTTCCCAATATTTTTAATATTTTTTTTAGTTGATAATACTTTAGTATAGGTAAACTCGCCATTAAGTGTGCCAACTAAGATGGGTTGAAGATTAACATAACCTTGTTTTAGCAAATTTTGGTAGTGCCAACTTGACATAAAAAATACGCCATTTTTGCGTGTTTTAAGAAATTGTTCAAACGTTTCTTGGTTATCAAAAGGTTGAAATTTATACGTGCCAAATGATAAATAGTTATCGAATCCTGTTTTGAGTGAACGGAAATCATTCAGATTGGATTCGGGGTTATAAAAATATAGGCTACTTGGGGCAGCAATACTTTTTTGCCCTAAACAGAGTGTGAGCAACAAAAGAATCATGCCAACTTTATTGTCAATCATAGTAAACCTCATACTACACTTATTGTATATTTTCATACCTAAAATTTAATTAAAAAAAAAACCGTTTTGGGATCGAGCCTGGGTTTTTATGAAATGACAAACCTAACCAGTTCAAGAAATCAGATTTTTTGAAAAATAGGATTTCTATTGATTCTATAAAACTTAAAAATTAACGATAAATGAATAAGAGATACTCCGTTCATAACCCGTAAGCGGTACTTCATTAAGGGCTTTACGGCGAACATATTCCGGCATAGTTACTAATGTATCTGAAACATTGTTAATTGACAAAACGTGTTTAAATTGTAAAGCCCTATATTTATGTTGATAGGCAAAATTTAAATCCATGCTTAAATAATCGTCTATTTTTTCATTTGTACCCTTTGTAGTATCTACATAGTTTCCAATCAAGGAAATATTAAAATCCTTCCAATTTTTATAAATGCCTGCGGAAACGGTAAAATCCGGTACATATTTAAAATTATAGTGATCCGTACCAGGCAATTTATCCCCATCATCACCATAGACATAGTCAAAGTTAAGGAACAGATTAGCTACTTTGGGATTGAGATATTTCAATTCAAGCTCTAATCCTTTGGCATGGAAGGCGTTACCATTTGTATAGACGTTGACATTGTTGAGAGTTGTTCTATCATCAAGTGTCACGTCTCCTTTTATGCGGTATATTTTGTTTTTATAAATGGAATAATAGGTGAGTGCTTGAAGATAGAAATATCCCCTGGCATGTTGATAACCTAATTCAAAAGTATCAGCCGTTTCAGGTTGCAGATTTTCATTGCCAAATATCGTTTGACTGGGGGTAATGAAATATAATTCAAATAAACTTGGTGCCCGGAAAGATTGCCCTGCAATGAATTTAATGGCGTTTTTTTCATTAATAGTGTAAACCAGGCTTCCCCGTGATGAAATATTTTCACCAAATAGTTCATTTTGGGTGAATCGACTACCTAAAACAGCCCGCCACGCTGGTGATGGTTTCCAATCCAGTTGAGCGTAGCCGGAATATTCAGACACACTTTTATTGGAAAGGTTATTTTCGGCTAAAATCGTATTGGAAGAAAACTGAACATTTTTATATTCATGACTTTTTCTGAGATCATAATCACCACCGATTTCAATTTCTAAGTCATCGGATAATGAAATAATGTTGCGAATATTTCCTCCAATTCGTTGCCCTAAGACATTAGCACGGATATCATCATCGGCAGAACGGGAAAAGTTGCGCTCATTCCAATCATAAAATAGTTGTAATTGGGTATAATACTGTTTATTCCAATGATGGGAAAAAGTGTAGCCAAAAAGAATACCATCAATATCGTGATTATTGCCGGCACCGGCTGAAAATTTTTGAGTTGCACCTTCAAAATTACCTTCATCGTTTTGGAAGGCATTGAGCAAAAACGAGTGCTCTTGATAATCAAGTGAAACAGTGGTATTGAGTCTATCTTGATAATCATCAATGATACCCTTGATACCTTCTTCATCCGTAAAATCACTGCGATATCGCTTCCCGCGTTCTTCATTGATCGCAGCAAAGAGAGATAATCCATTTTCGGTTTGATAATGATAATGGGTACCTACTGAGTGCGCCCCTTTATCTCCGAGGCTTGTATGAAACTTGCTTGCTTTAGACTGAGATTCTGATTGGCGCAATATGATATTGATAGCCCCGACATAAGCTTGAGAACCGTAAATAACCGAAGCGGCTCCCCTTAATACTTCGATGCGTTCAACATCATGAATGCTCACCCGATCCAAATTACTTTCCCCGGTAATCGCGTGCCAACTTGGTACATTGTTGATCATAACCAACACCTTATTAGCATAATGATCTTGCAGTACACCACGTACTGTAGTAACCTGCTGTTTAAAAGCGGTTCGATAAACTTGAACACCCGCCAGAGTTTCGACAGCTGAAGCAATTGAAGGAAAATTATATTCTTCAATCATTTGACGATCAATGACAGTCACTGTGGAAGGGGCTTGTAGAGATGTTTCTGCTTGAGTGGAAGCGATATTGAGTTCCAAATCCAAAAAATTTTCTAAACGTAGGAAACATAATTCATTTTGCCATTCAACATCTTCCCACATTGAAGCATTTTCTTGGGTATAGCTCAAATGGGTATAAAATATTACAATGCTTGCGATAAAGTATAAGGTGATTATTTTTATGAGTGATGGCATGATTTTTTCCAATTAATGTCGTGAAAACTAAGGGCAATCCTTTATGGTAGCCCTATCTCAATAAAATTCAAATTGCATTTTTTGGCTCACTTTTTTAAGATACAGGAAGCTTGTCGTTGTAAATGACTCAAATGTAAATGCGTTTTAACCCGCGCTAACACTTCTTCCTGTTGAAAGGGCTTAGTAATATAATCGACAGCACCCAATTCAAAACCCTTAACGATATTCACTGTTTCCGATAAAGCCGTCAAAAAGATGATGGGAATAGTCTGAGTTTTAAGATTGGCTTTTAATCGCTGGCAGACTTCAAAACCATCTAATTCTGGCATTATTATATCTAGTAAAATCAAACAGGGCATTTTCAGTTCAGCTATTTCTAGTGCCGTTTCTCCATTGGTTGCAACAATCACTTCAAACTGATTGGTACTTAAAATATCGGATAACATTTTTAAATTGGAAGGTGCATCGTCTACAATCAGAATTTCTGGCTTTTCGGGCATTGTCATGCTTAATATCTTATCACAGCGTTCTAAATAAACTTGTGCCGTCCTATCATTCGGATTAATCTGCAAAACTTGTTCAAAAAATGGGCGGGCATCGTTAAATTGATCACAATGATAAAGTACAAAACCTTGTTGAAAAGTGGACAGGGATTCTTTTTTCAAAGCAATACTTTCAGGCGTGTCCGCATCAAAAACTTCGTAAACAGTTACTTCCTTAGATTTTCCTTTGACTTTTACCGCATCAATTACTCGCATCATATATTGAGAGGGATTGACTAATTTTATATAAGTGTATTCAGTGATTAGCAGGGGGATCCCATAAATTTTAGTTAATTGCTCCACCCGAGAAGCTAAATTAACGGCATCCGAAATGACTGTGCCATCCATGCGATTTTCCCCCCCTACTGTCCCTAGCATTAATGGCCCCGTGTTCAGTCCGATGCCAATAGAAATGGGTATATAGCCTGCCCTTTGCCGCCCTAGATTGTATTTAGTCAGAGTTTTTAACATGCCAATAGCTCCCTGTACGGCATCATTTGCATTGGTTGGGAAAAGAGCCATAATTTCGTCACCAATATATTTATCAATAAAACCATGATGCTGAGTAATCACCGGCGCCATTTGTTTTAAATAGGAATTGATAAAATTAAAATTTTCTTGCGGGCTCATGTTTTCAGATAAATGGGTAAATTCCCGAATATCAGAAAATAAAATGGTTATTTCTTTTTCAACTTGATCCCCTAATTGCACCTCAAGAATGCTCTTTTTATCTAATAAACTTAAAAATTCACGGGGAACAAAACGTTCATAAGCTTGCTTAATTTGATATAGTTTTTCTTTATGCAATTTTTCCAATTTGTTTGTAAAAAGCTTCAATTGTTCATATTGTGCTTGAAGTTGTTTATTCATATTGTTAATGATGAATTGTTAATCAAAGGTTAAATATATTAAAGATAAACACATTAAAAATCCGATTTTTTAAAAATAGTATTTTTTATTTCAGACTTTATTAATCATTTATGTTAAAATATTTTAATAGAAAATGATTAATTTAATGAAATTAATGTTATGATTTGAAAATAGAGCTAACAACTGTTGTTTGATTTCTATCTAAATTTAGGTATATATACTCATATGAGTAGAATTTATATCAAATTAATTTTATCACTTTAAAAAATAATGAGTGATCCCAATATATGAAAATTGGGTTAGGTTAACCCAAAGGCGAGAAAAGTTTTCTCGTACTGACCCCTGGATTTAGAAGGTTGGTAAATTGGTGTTCAAACTTTTTGATTGAGTTTGAAGGTCAATTTTACCCAATGGGGACTTCCTTCCAATATTTACAGGGATTAGTTGTACAAAACGACTGACAAAATCCGTCGGACTGCGTACCATCGGTTGGGACTGCTCAACCAGGACTCTAGTTGCAATTCTTCTGGATTATCAACAGAGAGCGAATTACCTATAGAATAGATTTTAGTAGATTTATAGGAACAGTATGTGCTATTATGCAATCAACTAGAAGTGTCGAAATTTGGGTTGGTATTTTTGTGGCGTTAGGCTTTGCCGCCCTACTGATGTTATCTATGAAGGTGAGTCATTTAGGCGATTTATTCGCAGAACAGGGCTATGCTGTGACAGCTGAATTTAATAACATTGGTGGATTAAAAGTCAAATCACCTGTCAAAATGAGTGGGGTGCGTATTGGTAGAGTAACGGATATTCGTTATGATGATGATATCTATAAAGCGATTGTTACTGTGCATATTGAACCTCAATACGATAAAATCCCAACGGAAACGACTGTCAGTATTTTTACGGCAGGTTTGTTAGGTGAACAATATATTGGGCTTGATGCCGGTAGTGATGAGGAATATTTGACGGCTGGTGATCAATTTGATCCGGGGCTGACTCAATCTGCCGTCGTTTTGGAACAATTAATTGGACAATTTTTGTATAATAGTGGTGGCACGAATGACTAATAAGTTTTAATTTCGGTTAAATAATGATGAAAATTTGCTAATGAGAAAATTACTTACCAATACCACTTGGCTATGTGCGTTAATGCTTTTGGCATTCAACGTTTATGCGGCGAATACGGCTGATGCAGAAGCCGTGGTTAAGAAGACTACCGACGAAGTGTTGGAAAAATTGAAAGCGGGTTCCAATAGGGGAGTTTATGCTTTAGTTGATCAGGTAGTGTTACCCCATTTTAATTTTGCTAAGATGTCTCGCTTAGTATTAAAGGAACATTGGAAAACGGCTACTAAGTCTCAAAAGATACGCTTTGTTAGAGCGTTTCGTGGTTTATTAGTGCGCACCTACGCAAGTGCTTTGGTAAAAGTGGCTGGAAAAGTCCGTAAAATGGACTATTCTACCACAGGTTCTAAAAATGCCTTCGTATCCACTAAAATTTACCAGACAGGAAAAAGTCAGCCTCTTAAAGTTGACTATGCCATGTCTTACCTTAAAAAAAAGGGTAAATGGAAAGTGTACAATGTGACTGTGGCGGGTGTCAGTTTAGTCACCACTTATCGCAGCAATTTTGCAAAAGTTATTAAAAATAAAGGCATGGATGGTTTGATTAGCCACATCAAGAAGAAGAAGGCGAAGAAAGTCAACTAATGAGCCACATTGTTATCGAAAATGACAATACTTGGCGGCTATCAGGTGAATTGAGTTTTGCCACTGTCGGCGCGTTATTAACTGAATTTAGTCAACGCGCCGCACTGAAACCGCCTAAAGTGTTGGATTTATATGATGTAACCCGCACTGATAGTGCGGGATTAGCGTTGTTAATTGAATTGCGCGGGCAAACTAAAGAAGCACCAATGAATTTTCGCAATATTCCTGAACAAATGTTCAAGCTTGCTGCTCTTAGTGGAGTTGAATTAATGATTAATGATTAATGATTAATGATTAATGGCATTCAGGAAATACCCTTTTTTTGAAAAAGGGTATTTTTAATTTTTCGTGATAACTTATAACTGATAACTTAGAATGAATACCGCTATCAGCATTTCGCAGCTGCATAAGCATTATGGTTCTCTACATGCCCTGCGTGGAATCAACTTTGATATTCCCAAAGCCAGTTTCTTTGGTTTACTGGGACCCAATGGTGCTGGAAAATCTACCTTGATCAATATCATGGCAGGATTAGTTCGTGCTACCCAAGGTACAGTGCGGATTATGGGGCATGATGTGCGCCGACAATGGCGACAAGCGCGGCATTCTTTAGGAGTCGTTCCTCAAGAATTAGTGGTTGATCCTTTTTTCACAGTCAGTGAAGTATTGCGACTACAATCAGGCTATTTTGGACATGGGCGAGAAAATCAAGCCTGGATTGATGAATTATTACACGTCTTAAACCTCAGCGATAAAGCCAATACCAATTTACAAAAACTATCTGGGGGGATGAAGCGGCGGGTATTAATAGCGCAAGCTTTAGTCCATAAACCCCCTGTCGTTGTGCTAGATGAGCCGACGGCGGGAGTTGATGTCGAACTACGCCAAGCCTTATGGGCATTTACAAAACATCTACATCAAAACGGTCACACCATCGTCTTAACCACACATTATCTGGAAGAAGCTGAGGCATTATGTGAGCAAATTGCCATTTTAAACCAGGGGCAATTAGTCGCCATGGATAAGAAATCTGCCCTTTTAGCCCGTTATCCCTATCGCTTGCTACGTTTAACACTTACCCATTCTGAAATAAAAATACCTGTCACACTCCAAGAAAAAGTACAATCTTTTAAAAACGGCGAATTAGTTCTACGCTTGCACCGTGATGAGGATCAAATTGGGGCGATTTTAGAGAGTTTACGTACTGCTAATATTAAATTTGTTGATTTACACACAGAAGAACCCGGTTTAGAAGAAGTTTTTATCAGTTTGACGAAACAGAAAGACTAATTAGGGTTTTCACGCAAGTTTTTCAAACCTGTCAGGTTTAATTGCTGATTTTATTTCAGGCGCATTCCTAAATGCAAACTACAAACTTTTCTCCACTATCTCAATTTCCCTTTTCGTCAAATTATATAATTGATAAACTAAATTATCAATTTGCCGAGCAGTCGCATCAATTTGACGTTTCAAAACGGTTCGACTGTGTGAATCAAGAGAAATTGCAAGTTTTTGGTTGAGTGTTAGCATGATTTCAACCTGTTGTACCATTTTATCATAGTTAGTTTTGTCAGTTGGGTTGTCAAAGTCAATTGGGCGAATAGGCAGTTTTTGGACATACATTGGTTTATATTCAAAATATCCGCCTCGTTTGGTTGAAGCAATTGAATGAAGTACAAAATCCAATACTTGAGAATTTAACAATCCCAATAAATACAAATCATCGCTGGCGATAATTGAGGTTTTGTCATTGGAATAGAAACCTGACTTATCAAAGGCATAAGAGGCTTTTTGAACAATGGTGGGAATGATAATTTTTGGTTTTTCAAATTTTTGATAATAAGCAATCGTATCCTGAATTTCATACCACTGATAATTACCCGGTTTGCGTCCTTGCCACTCTTCTTCCCAGTTTTTAGGCTTTGGCATAAGCTGTTTTTTAAACTGATGAAGGTACCGTTTTATCGCTGGATATTTTTTAATCTCCACACCGCGACGAGTGAAAATCAAATAACGTTCATTTGAAATGGCTTGATAACGTTTAATATCCCTACCCAACAGAAACGGCTTAATCAATTCCTCGCTTTTGGCATCACTGGCAATTAACTTTTCTCGTGTTTTGGCATCAATCACAAAAGCTTCATTTAGTCCAGTTTTGATGCCATAAAAAATTTTGCCATCAACATATTTTTTTAAGGGCATACCCTGAAGGTGCAATTTATCCAAAAGGGCTTGCCTCTTTTTATCGGCTAATGACCAACCTTCAGGATTTAATGAGGTTGTTTGGATAGTATAAGCATTTTTCGCCACCTCGGTTTTTAAGTCCTCAAAATCCAGTGTTTTGATTTGCGTTACTTGAAATGCGGCTTGGGGTAAAGCTCTCTGAACGCTTAAAATACAGGGATAAGTTGTGACTTGCTGAAAAACGGGTAAATCACCAAAATCAACTATTTCTATTAAACATTGTTGTTTAAGCCACTGACGTAATGATTGAGCATAATTAGCTCG
>Ga0190360_1000865_pt1 | contig 16111 bp, 16 predicted proteins | sample 48721834_MG_FD_161271 | JGI IMG/M metagenome (GOLD analysis project Ga0190360, IMG submission 161271) | Hydrothermal vent microbial mat bacterial communities from Southern Trench, Guaymas Basin, Mexico - 4872-18-3-4_MG | ecosystem: Environmental > Aquatic > Marine > Hydrothermal vents >... | reverse complement strand
ATACTTTCCATGAGCTCTTACCCCCTAAGCTATTTCATGGTTATAGTTGTTTTAGGGTAAGGTAAGAGTTCTTTTTATTCAAATCAAGTGGTACATGTTCACTCCTAAAAGTGCAAAAGTGCAGTATTTTAAGATATAACTATTTTTTTATTGTACAGAAAAGGTTGATGCCAAGGGGCTCACTTTCTATCTCGATTTCAGAAAAGGGAATATTTGCTTTTTTACAGAGACGAATCAGGTCATTACTGCTTCTGTGAATGAGATACCAATTGCATCCTAGCTCCATGCCAATTTTTGTAGGGTTTTTTGGACTGAAGTTTCCAAAAACAATTTCTCCCCCATCCTTCAAATAGCGCCATAATTTCCTCAATAGAATAATGACGAGTCTGTCTTCAAAATAGTCAAACATTCCTGCCGACCATATGAGATCATATTTTTGGTTGCTCCTGAATCTGAAACAGTTTGCACATTCGAGTTTTATATTGTTCATTGGAACATTGTCTTTCAAAAGGTTTCTGGCATATTCTATTGCTTCTTGCTCCTGGTCTATACAGTGGAAAAAGGCGCTTTGCCTGTTTTTGCATGTTGTGATAGTTTCTAATATGTCTCTGCAGGAGCCGCATCCAATGTTTAGAATATGGATTGTAGAACATGACTCTCTGATCATCTTGTGGCACTTATTAATGAAAAACTGTTTGCGGTTGCGAACAGCCTCGGCTGCTTCATAGCTGTGGAAAAGTTCGTCTAGGAATCTGCTGATCCCGTTCCTTGACTTCTTTTCTGTATATATCCAGTCTATTAACAGATAGTCTCCTGCATACCCAAGTGGTTTTTCTCTTGCCCTTCTGTGGATAGGGCTTGCATCAAAATCGCTGAATGCATCATAGAAATACTTTTTTAAAAGTTCTCTATTTGGTGAAGAGTCTATTATTTTTGCAATCTCTCTTATTTTTTTATAGAGATTGTCTCTAAAACGGGTGATGTTTGAGTCGTTTATTGTTGAGAGGAAATCTTTGAATTCATTAAGAATCGTCTCAAAATCTTTTTTCTGAGTTTGTATTGTTGTATATGTTGTCATATTAAAATATTGAAATAGTTTTGAAATTTCTGTAATAAAAGTTGTACAAATATTAAGCAAACATCATACCATCTTATTCTATAGAAGTATAATATATATATAAGATCAACAAATACATGCAGTTATACTTTTAAGTTTGAATGTGTTTCAACGTATTTTTTATATTGACTGGCTTGAATTTGATCAATTTCAGTTGTCGAAAATATTTCGTATTGTAGAGTGGAGAGTTTGAAATGTATATGGTTTTTGAAGAAATTTGTAATTTGATTTTATCATAAATGCTTCGGATTCAATATTGTTGAAATAACCCGAGATAAACAGCACCTTAAGGTTTGAACGCTTGGCAACAAGCTTTTTAGCCAGCTCTTTACCACTCATGTATGGCATAACTATATCTGTGACAAGAAGATCTATATTCCCGTTATACTGTTTACATATGTTTATGGCCTCTCTGCCCTCTTCTGCAAGAATTACTTTATAGCCCTGCTTTTCAAGCATGCGTGCTGTAACATTACGAATCTTTTCTTCATCTTCCACAAGAAGGATCGTCTCTTTACCTCCTGTGGTCTTTATCTCTTTGGGCCTGTCCTGTTTTGGGCTTTTTCGTTCCATGATGCGGGGTAATAGAATCTTTATTGTGGTTCCCTTTCCCTCTTCGCTGTAGACAACTATGTCTCCCTTGCTCTGTTTAACAATTCCATATACAGTCGAAAGACCGAGTCCGGTTCCTTTGCCAACCTCCTTTGTTGTAAAGAAGGGATCAAACATTTTTGATTTTACTTCATCATTCATTCCTACTCCTGTGTCGCTGACAGATATCATTACATAGTCACCCGGAGCAAGAGAGACCTTTCCTATTCTACAGTAAGAATCGTCGAGTGTGACATTGGCCGTCTCAATGATCAACATGCCGCCATGAGGCATGGCATCTCTGGCATTAATGGAGAGATTTAAGATGATCTGCTCTATTTGGATTGGATCAGAGTAGATATAACCAACCTCTGGCTGTGTAATGATCATCAGCTCAATGTCCTCTCGCAGTACTCTGTGAAGCATTTTCCCCACATTCCTGATTATGTCGTTTACGTTTATTATTTTAGATTTTAGAACCTGACGCCTGCTGAAAAGAAGAAGTTGCTTTACAAGATCTGCAGCACGCAGTGAAAGTTGATTGATGCACTCTATCTCTTTTCTGATCGGATTTTTTTTCGATGTACTCTTCAGAAGAAGAGATGTTGTTCCAAGGATTCCTGTTAGAATATTGTTAAAATCGTGGGAAATTCCTCCAGCAAGCTGTCCAACAACTGCAAGGCGTTCAGACTGGAGAAGTTTTTGAGTTCTCTCCTTTACTTTCTTTTCAAGCTCATCTGCATGTTTCTTTATTTCATCCTGGGCAGCTCTTAGCTTTTTCCGAGAAATCCACTGCCGCTTAGTGTATTTGAAATTGTATTGAGTACTTATCAGAGAGATGATGATAGTTGAAATCAGGAAGAAGTTGTTGTTGGCAAAAATCCCGATTTCTTCTGGTTGCAAGATAGTCATGTTTGGTAGAAAATATGAGAGCCATACAAAGATAAAAACAATTATGCTCTCACTCATTGTTAGAGGAAGCATGATGCCGAATCCGAGGAGAGGAAGATTGATACCAGCATAGTAAGGATCAGATGGTCCGAGATCAATAAAACACATCAGAGAAATAGAACCACATACAACAACCGCCATTATGGAGGCAAGAAGGAATGGATGTTTTCTTCCAGGGCTTTTTTTATTGATAAAAAAAATCAGAATGCATGTGAGTACAACAGTGAGGCGGATCAAAAGAAAAGTCTCAAACTGATGCGGTTTAAATATCATGTCGAGTATGCTGAACAGGGGAACAAGTATTGTGCATAGAATAGAACCAATAGATACAGCCTGACGGAAGATCTTTTTTCGTTCGGCCTCAAAGTTCTGGTCAGATGAGAAAAAATTAAGATTTTTCATATTAATTATCTTCAACAGCTCGCTCCCATAATAAGTTTTTAGCCCATTTAGTCCTTGTTATCTTGATGCATATGTGTTCTAAAGAGATGATTTCTCCTAAGTTTTTAATCAACTGTTCGGCATCTTTGCCAACGGCACTTTCATTCCAATGTTCTATATCCTTAACAAGATATCTGCAAAAAAGGACTTTTCTTCCTTGCTCAGGCCAACTCCATATTGTAACAGATAGTGCACCCCAGCCTGTTTGCATTGGCCAGTATTTATCAATCCAGGCAATAAAGTCTTCATAATTCTTATTTTCTTTAAGAATATTTTTATATGTTATATAGTACATTTGTTACACATCCGTAACAAACATTACATATTGAAAAAATTCTTTCATTGTGAAAGATCGATAAGGATCACTCAAGTGCCAAACTCCTAGTCAATGAATACATATTTTCAGTTATTTCAATACCTTATATTTAATTTCTAAATATAGATATTATCGCCTCTTCGAATGAGTTTTGTATTATGCAAAATGTATACCGAAAAAATTTTGACTGTTGAATTATAGGCTTTAAGCACCCTCACCAAACATGATGACTATTAATTCCATATTTCCCTTTTCGACCCAGAACTGATGTGGGACACCAGCAGGAACAAGTAGACCAATACCCTTTCTCAAGTCGACCTCTTTTTTCCCAATTCTTGCCTTCCCACGCCCGTCAGTCACTATAAAATAGCTTGGAAAAGGATTGGGTGATTTGTTAAAATCTTTGTTGATCATCATTCCTTCTTCTATTCTGTACCAGGCACTCCTAAGCCCTGGCGTGTAATAAAACACAACAGCCTTTCCTCCATGAATTTCTCTGCTGAACTTCTCTCCGAAATAGACAACCTCTGGGGCTTTTGTTATGAAAAAGCTATATGTCATGGGTAGAAGTTTTCCCAGAAACTTTTTGTTCGGCATAAATCCATTTAATGGAATTACATCCAGAGGAGCAGGATCATTTATATTTGCGCGAGCCATTGCTGTTAGTGGATTTAATTCTTTGGTAGCTATCTTTATAAATGTTTCTCTATCGGTCACAAAACAAAAAGAGGATTGCTTTGGAAGACCACTGTTGACCTCTGCTTTTCCAGAAGAGATCCTTATGGTCCATTCTTCTTTTGAATCTCCCTTCAATTTTATACCAAAGATAAGAGATGAATCAGGAGGGATCTCATTGATGAATTCTTCTGCCATGGTCTTAAGATAGTTCTCGATATTTTTATCTGAGCCACAGGCACCGGTAGTGTAAAGAAACAGAAGAGAGAGAAGCGATGCAGTAATCTTTAAATATCTTTTCATTTTTTCACCCCACTGTTTTTTTTATCAATTTTTTCTACGAATATTTTTACACAAAAGTTTAATATCCATTTTAGACTAAAATTAAACCCGAATTAACGGATAAGCAATGTTTCGTACTCAAACCTCATTCTATTTAGATGATGAAGAATAGCTATAAATCGATCTCTTATCCGTTAAATCGGGTTAAATATAATTGTACAGAACGTGTTGCCTCAAAATAAAATGTAACCGAAGATATTAGCAGTAGTCAAATTTTCTTTATTCACTTTTGGATTGCGACGCCTTGGCGTCGCTTTTAAAAGCGGCAACATGCTCGCGCAATCCCAAAAAAAAGAATACATTTATTTTTCGTATAGAATTTATATAGAGAGGTTTTCAACATCGTTCCCAAACACAAATTTGGGAACGAGTAGTTATTTAGTCGTTGTACTCATAATTAATTCTTCTGTTTTATGGTTACATTCTATTATGAGGCAACGATTAATTTTTTAAAAAGTTCAATCCCCCTAAAGTTACTTTATTTTTGAGTCAATCCGTAGATCAACTTTCAAGTAATCGCAGAGAAATAACTTGATTTGATGGAAAAAATTTTTTAAAATATAATTCAATTTATCTGAATGGCGGAGAAAGATATGAAAGAGTGTAAAAATTATGAATCCAATATTAATCGGTGTAACTGTACTTACGAACCCTGTTCCAGAAAGGGATACTGCTGTGAATGTTTAGAGTATCATAGAATAATGGGAGAACTGCCTGCATGTTTTTTCCCAGACGATATAGAAAAGACATATGATCGTTCTATTAGAAAATTTATTTCGATTAATAAATAGATGGATTGAAAATGAGAATAGAGAAGCATCCAATTATTGAATTTCCAAGGGGTAAAAAGATTTCTTTTAACTTTGATGGAAAAACAATCACAGCATACCAGGGGGAGACGATTGCTGCAGCACTGCATGCCTCTGGCATAAGGGTACTCAGTCGCAGCATAAAATATCAAAGACCCAGAGGCTTTTTTTGTGCAATAGGAAAGTGTTCATCGTGTATGATGGAGGTTGATGGGATCCCGAATGTTAAGACATGCATGGTTATTGCAGAAGAAGGGATGACTGTTCGCACTCAAACAGGATGGGGAAAATTAAAGGAGATAAAAAGAGGCAGTAATAATAGATATATCAGGAGAGAGATACCAACGCTTGAGACCGATGTGGCAATAGTTGGAGCAGGTCCAGCAGGTCTTTCTGCTGCTATATATGCATCTCGTTTTGGTGCAAAGGTTGCTGTGTTTGAAGAAAACAACAGAGTAGGGGGTCAGCTCATCAAACAAACTCATATGTTTTTTGGTTCAAAAGAACACCATGCTAAGACAAGGGGAATAGACATTAGTAAAAAATTAATTGATGAGTTGAACGATAATGTCAAACTATATACAGAAACACCAGTAATAGGATATTATCATCCGTATCAGCTTGCTATCATCAGGAATCACAGGCTCTTTTGTGTGAGGGCAAAAAAGATAATCGTTGCAACTGGTGCATCAGAGAACATGCTCTCTTTTCCCAACAATGATCTTCCAGGTGTCTATGGAGCTGGAGCGGTTCAGACTCTAATGAATGTTTATGGAGTTCTTCCAGGCAGGCGTGTACTCATGGTGGGTGCAGGGAACATTGGAGTGATAGTTGCCTATCAGTTACTTCAGGCAGGTGTGGATGTGGATTGTGTTGTGGAAGCACTTCCAAAGATTGGAGCATATCAGGTTCATGCCTCTAAACTAAGAAGGTGCGGTGTACCAATTTTAACAAGACATACAATAAAGAAGGCTCTGGGCAAAGATAGAGTTGAAGGAGCAACTATTGTAGAGATAGATGAGAATTGGGATGAGATAAAAGGAACCGAACGTGATATCGATGTTGATGTGATTTGTCTCTCCGTAGGATTGAAGCCAACTGTAGAGATATTTGCACAGGCCGGATGCAGAATGGTAAATATTCCCGAACTTGGAGGAGAGGTCCCATTCAGGAATGAAAACATGGAGACATCTGTAGATTCTATATATGTTGCAGGAGATGCATCCAGTATTGAAGAAGCAAGTTCGGCAATGCTCGAGGGACGACTGGCAGGGCTGGATGCAGTAGAAAAATTAAAGGGTAGCACTCCAGAGATCACAAGACTTAAGGAACATGTAAAAAAGAGTTTAAAGGAGCTGAGAGAAGGACCTTTTGGCGAGAAGATAAGAGAGGGTGAGAAAAAGATGTTAGAAGAGGAGAGGGCAGCATGAGTTATCTTGAGACCGGAGTAGTAGATGTAAAGGAGATAAAGATTCCTTCGGAAGCAAGATTCATGAAAGGGCCTGTTGTGATAATTGAATGTGTACAGCGCATTCCGTGTAATCCATGTGTTGACAGCTGTCCGAGAGGAGCCATAAAAATAAACGGATCAATAAATAATATTCCAGAGGTCGATTTTCAGTTGTGCAATGGATGTGGTGTATGCATTTCGAATTGTCCGGGACTTGCTATTTTTGTGATCGATAAGACCTATAGTGAGGAGAGGGCAACTGTTAGTATTCCATACGAGTTTCTTCCTCTTCCTGAGAAAGGAGAGAGAGTGGATCTGTTAGATAGAAGTGGAAAGGTTTGCGGCAAGGGAGAGATTGTAAGGATAAGGAATGCAAAAATTCAGGACAGAACACCAGTAGTTACTATTGCAGTGGATAAGGATCTTGTCATGCAGGTTCGTTTCTTTAAAAGGAGGATTGATGAAAGAAAAACAGGATAAGAAAAATGTTATCATCTGCAGATGCCAGGATATTTCGTTAGATGAAGTTGAGGCTGCAATAGAAGCAGGAGTTACACATCCCGAGCAACTAAAGCGCTACTTACACATTGGGATGGGATCGTGTCAGGGTAGAACATGCAGTACTCTTGTTTTACGCATCTTGGCAAACAAAACAGGAAAAAGAATGAATGAGATACAGAGCACATCAAAGAGGCCGCCCCTTGTTACTATGCCTATGAAAGAATTTTTAGGAGCAGAAGATGAGAAATAATACCTATGATGCAATAATAATAGGGGGCGGAATTATTGGAACTAGCACTGCATACTATATTTCAAAACATGGCTTAAGAGTTCTTCTTTTAGAGAAAGATTTTATGACTGCAGGATCCACAGGCCGATGTATCACAGGAATAAGACAGCAGTTTTCCACAGAAACAACCATAAAAACTGCAATAGAATCGGTAAGGTTATTTAGCTCAATGAAGGAAGAGTTGAATATAGATGTAGAGTGGAAAGATTCGGGTTATCTATTTCTTGCATACAATGAGGATACAGTAAACACATTTAAAAGTAATATATCTATACAGACCAGACATGGATTGGATGTTGAGTTTTTGTCGCCCGATGAGTGCAAAAAGATTGTGCCTCTTTTAAACATAGAAGGACTCCTGGGAGGTGCATGGTGCGGGTCAGATGGACAGGCCAATCCGTTTCTGGTTGTAAAGGGTTATTCTGATGGAATAGTTAGAAATGGTGGTAGGGTTCTTATTGGGACAAAGGCAGTAGAGATTGGATTAAAGAGTGGGAGGATAGAATCTGTAACAACATCAAGAGGAGAGACTTTCTACACTCCCATGATCTTGAATGCAGCAGGTCCATGGGCAAAGGAAGTAGGAAGGATGGTGGGAATAGAATTACCCGTTGAGCCAGAAAGACATGAAGCGCTCATAACAGAGGGCGTAGAGTATCAGGGTATTCCGATGCTGGTCGATTATCGTTCCGATGGTGGATATTTTGTTCAGAGAGTAACAGGCCAGTTCATTGGATGTTATACTCCAGAGAGTGTAGTACCTGGTAAAAGCGTAGACTCTTCCATGGAATTTCTTTTGGAGATGTCAAGACGCATGTGTAGATTGATACCTGCTCTGGAAAACGTTGCTGTAATGAGACAGTGGGCTGGATCATACACAATGACGCCAGATGGTAGCCCTATTGTTGATGGCACAGATATAGAGGGATTTTACTGTTCAATCGGCATGAGCGGACACGGTTTTATGTTAGGCCCTGCACTAGGGAAATACATGGCCCAATACATGGTTGAGGGTAGATGGCAGATAAATATGGATGAGTTTGCATACGGCAGGTCGTTTGGGGAGAGGGAGAAGATGGCTTAAAGATTATTTATTGAGGAAACATCATGGAATTAGGATTAAAAAACAAAGTAGCACTTGTTGCTGCGGCCAGCAGAGGATTGGGAAAGGCAGTGGCATGGGGTCTTGCCAGAGAGGGAGCAAAACTGGTAATTTGTGCCAGGAGTAAGGATGTATTAGAAAAGACTGCAGATGATATATTTCTCGAAACAGGGGTTTCTGTTTTTCCTTTGGCCGTTGATTTATCAGAAAGCGAACAGATCGACTGGTTGATAAATGAGACATTTGATCTGTTTGGAAAGGTTGACATTTTAATAACCAATGCAGGCGGTCCTCCACAGGGGAGTTTTTCAGAAGTGGATGAGGCAGACTGGATGAAATCGGTTCAGCTAACATTGATGAGTGCAGTAAGATTAACAAGAGCCGTTATTCCAGGAATGAAAAAACAGAAATGGGGACGTATAATTCACATGACGTCTGTAACTGCAAAACAACCGATCGATTCTCTTTTTCTTTCCAATGTATTGCGTCCTGGGATTATCGGTTTTACAAAGAGTCTTTCTAATGAGCTTGCTGGTTATAATATTTTAGTCAATGCTGTTTGTCCAGGCTATTTTTTAACCGATAGAGTAAAGGAGCTCATAAAGGAGCAGGCAAAGAAAAGAAGAACAGGAGTAAGCAGGGTGATGGAGGAGATCGAAAAGCAGATTCCTCTATCGAGAATGGGCATGCCTGAGGAGCTTGCAAATCTGATAGTTTTTTTGGCTTCTGAGAGATCAAGTTATATTACTGGAAGTGTGATCCAGGTAGATGGAGGATATGTGAAGGGGCTGATGTGATATTCATCATACTGATATCCTTCCCTAGACCTATCTTTAATATAGCATTTAATGTAAATAAAAAACATTTTAGAACGTCTAAATAAGTAGTCCAATGAACCATGAAATTGAAAAATGGATAAAAAAGATACAATCTGGTAATCCAGAATATTTTAATAAAATTGTTGAGAGGTATGCTAAATTGATATTTTCACTCTTATATGAAATGACAAACAACTATGAGGATACCAAAGATTTAACTCAGGAGACGTTTTTAAAGGCATTCAAAAATATAGGCACTTATGAAGGAAAGTCAAAATTTGATACATGGCTCTATCGGATAGCATACAATGTTGGAATAGATTACTGGAGAAGACAGAGGAAGAGGAGATTTGTGGATATCGATTCAATAAGAAAAATAGATCAAGCTTATTCTGGAAGGAGTAACAACAATTTATATACAGGTTTAAACGAAGTGCTCCAGAAGGGACTTCAGCAGTTGACTCAAAGACAGCGTGCAGCAGTAGTGTTGAGCTACTTTCATGGATTTACCATAAAAGAGATAGGATCTGTTCTTGGATGTTCAGAAGCAACCGTAAGAGTACACATTTTCAGGGCGTTCAATAAGTTAAGAAAAGAATTAAAGGGATTCAAGAAGGGGGAGTAAAATGGCATGTAAAGAAGAAAAGTATATAGTTCTCTACATGTTGAGAGAACTGGGGATCAGAGAGAGGATCACTTTCAAGAATCACCTGCGAAAGTGCAGAGAGTGCAGTGAGATCCTAAACGATTTTAAAGCAGTGGAAGAAGCATTAGAAAAAAGGCCCAGAATAGATCCTCCTGACTCTATTGTAGAGGATTGTAAAGTAGGAGGCAGAAGGCTTTCATATATCAGGGAGCGTAAAGTTTCATTCATATATAAACCTGCATGGGCTTTTGTGCTTCTTATGATTGTGTTTGCTGGAGGTTTTTTATTGGGCAGGTTTGAATTTAATAGGCCTGATAAGACTGGCATGAGAGGTAGAGTAGTATATGACTCAAACGATTTTTTAAGAAATAAGGCGTTTAGAGATTATTTACTAAGCGTGGAGGCATTCTTTTTAAACATGGTGAACATGGATAATTTAGAAATGAAACAGGAAGAGGATGAAAAGACAGATATACGAATCATGGAAGAGGTACTCTCCAGGACAAGACGTATAAAGGAGTTGATTCCAGAGCATGAAAGAGAAATATACAGACTCGTGGTGGACATAGAGATGCTGATGGAGGACGCCTTAAATTCTACTGAGCTGGATATGGCCTATGTGCCCAAGATGATAGACGAATATATTAAAAGAAGGGGCATATTAACAAAAATTTACAACTATATATCATGAGCATTTAATAATGAGAGAAACAAAATCAAAATATTCTAATCAAAAAAGAAAGGGGAAAAGAGGCCTTCTATTTTCTATTTCATTATTTGTCATAGGGGTAATGGTTTTCACCTCCTGGACTCTTCAGAAGGATGCACAAATATACCAGATGGGAGAAAGGTATTTAAATAAAAGAAAGTGGGGAAAGGCGATTGAAGTATTTAACATGCTCCTAAAAAAATATCCTGATACAATATTTAAAGACAATGCGCTTTTCTGGATTGGGTTCAGCCTTGAACACCGTGGAGAAGAGGAGAAGGCGTTTAATCATTTTGAGAAATTTGTAAAACAGTATCCTGATAGCCCTTGGTGGGATGATGCTACTGTACATCAGATCTTTCTGGCAAAGAAACTCTACATGAAAGGAAGAGCCGATTATATTGATTTTCTGAGATTGCAACTATCCAGTTCGGATGCAAAGATAAGATTCCAGGCTGCCTTAACACTTGGTGAGTTGAGAGACCCTTCTGCACTCCCAATCCTGAAAGAGATAGTAAAGGATAGGAACGAGGATGTAGCAAAGAGGGCAATGAATCTGATGAGAGATTATGAAGAGATCATAGTTGATTCTCTAAAAGATAGTCTTGCAGAAGATGTGGTTGAAGATTCAAATAGTAAGGAATCCGTATCAACAATAAGGATAATTGCAGATGGACTTCGAAAAAAGGGAGAGAGATGGACTGAAAAGGAACTCTTGATTAATGGATTATATCATATTATTTCTCATGTAGATCTTGCCTTTTATCTCTCGTTAGAATATGATTGGGATAAAAAAGAGTGGTGGAGAAGGTTCTGGGCAGAAAGAGACCCGACTCCAACAACACCTGAAAATGAGGCATTCGACGAATTTAAGAGGCGTGTCCTATATGCATGGAAGAACTTTGGAAAGGAGTGGGGAAGTGACAAGAGTTATTATCCACCATGGGATAGCAGGGGAGAACTCTATATCAAATATGGCCATCCCGATTACAGAGATACTAAGAAACATATTGAGTGGGAGGAGTGGATATATTATAAATACAGAGTAGTATTCATTGTATCGAATCGCATTTCAAACAGGACTGGCAAAGGAATTCTTTTAGCTCCTCTTTCGGTTTATTCTTACTCGAACAATATTGCAGGAAAGAGATCATATTTTATTAAAGAGCCGCGGTATTTATTTATAAACCCTGTGTTTGAAGAGAACAGAGACATCAAAAATTTTAAGTTGTGGATAGACAGTACAGAAAGTGTTCAAGATAGGATAAAGATAGAATTCGTATATAAATTTCCTGTTAAAAATCTGCGAATTGTAAGACAGGGAAAGCAGTATGTTGGTCACTATGATTGCAGGTGGGTTGTATATGATGATAACTATAACATGGTGAAATCGTCGGAGGGATCCCGCGAAGTTAGAATCAATAGAAAAAGTGACCTTAGTAAGCAATTTGTAACAGGGAATATTGATATTCTTTTACCAGAAGGATCATATATACTCGCATTGAGGATAGAAGATAAAAAGGCGAAGAGGATAGGGCTATATAAGAAAAAATTTTTATTAAAGATGAAGAGAAATAAATAGCTTTGTTTTAAATGTTTTTTGCTCTGAAAGGAGGCGATTATCATGTTAAGTTTAAAAAGATTATCACTTTTGCTCAGTGCGTTTCTGGTGTTACTGGTCACGGGTTGTTATACTGTTGTTGATTTTCACAGGCCTAATCTTGCCAGAGTGATAGATGAGGGTGAATATGTTGTTGAGGAGGGGGGTTATGAGGATCTTTCTGATGAGTATGATGAGAGTAGCGATGTAATATACAAGTATTATCTTTACGGTGATCTTGCTACCTATTTTGGCTGGTACGATCCTTTTTGGTATTCTCCTTACTGGTGGCGTTACTCATACTGGATGGGATATGGCTGGGGAGGTTACTGGGGATTTTATGATCCGTTTTACTACTATGGTTGGGGTTATCCTTACTACTACAGTTATTTTGGTTTGTATGATCCATACTGGACTTACTGGGATGGATATTATTCCTATTCACCTTCCAAGCGCCGCAGTTTTTCGCGTCGTCATTCGTTTTTAGCAGGCAGTGATAGTTCGAGTTCTTCTACATTAAGGAGGGCAAGTGTTGGAACTGTTGGACGTTTGCGCAAGTCGGATTCCTCCAGTGATCATCGTTCATCTGTTGTGGTTCGTGACAGAGTGAGGAAGAGCGGGGGCAGTAGTAGTGGCATCAAGGTTCGTACAAGGAAGAAGGTAATCACTTCTGGATCTATACGCAGGCCGGTTGTGAGGAAGAGGGGAGGAGGCAGCAGCGGCAGCAGTTACAGGGTACGGAGCAGTTCGTTGCGAATCAGGAGTTCTTCTGGTTCATCTGACAAGAGCTCATCTTCCAGTTCGTCAAGGAGCAGCAGAACCAGAAGACGAAAGTAAAAATTTAAAAAAATTGAAATGAGAAACACTCATTTAAAAATAGAACTGTGGTTATATTTCATTAAAACTATAGGTAGAGATAACAAAAGCCTATCATTATTTTGATAGGCTTTTATATTGTAGTTTTTCTATCTTATTTTGGGAGTGGTTTTATGTCAAAAAAAGTTGCAGTAATATTCATCCTCATATTAAGCCAGATTATTAACATAAATGCAAAAACAGGGCCCCTCAGGCTGTGCAATTTAATAGATATTCCTGTAGCACAGATAACACCAGCCGCTGTTATTGAAACAGAACTCAGAATGTATCCGGAAGGTGGCCTGCTCACCTCTATTATGGTCGGTATATCCAGTAACTTTTCAATAGGTGCTGCATATGGAGGCCAGAACATCATAGGAGAGGGAAGGATCGACCTTAACCCTCAACCAAGTGTACACTTGAGATATCTTTTAATCAAGGAACGGTTTTTAATCCCTGCATTTCTTATTGGCTTCAACTCACAGGGACTTGGAAGGTATTATAAGGGTCTGAAAAGATACGCTATAAAATCGCCTGGTCTTTATATAGTTGCCAGTAAGAACACCTCTTTTTTAGGAGGACTCGGACTGCATGGAGGGATTTGCTTCAGCCTTGAAAATGGCGACGGTGACTCAGACCCCGATCTCTTTATAGGATGCCATAAATACATCTCCACCAGCATTGTCTTATTGGTAGAATACGATTTTGCATTAAACGATAATGGCGCAAGATCAATAGGAGACGGCAAGGGCTATCTGAACAGTGGAATGCGGTGGAGTGTTGCTAAGAATTTTTTTATTGAATTCAGCTGGAAAAACATCCTGCAGAATAAGAAAAATATCGCGGCAAGCAGCAGGGAGGTAAAACTTGTATATCGCCATCATCTATGATAAGGAGTTGCAAGAATGAAAAAGAAAAAAAGACATCTTCATATTTTGAGAATAATCGAGAAGGAAAATGTTCAGACTCAGCATGATATGCTAAGAGAGCTAAAAAAGGTCGATATAGATGTGAGCCAGTCAACTCTTTCAAAAGATCTAAAAGAGCTCGGTATAATCAAAGTACGGGGTAAAGAAAGCAGATTTCGCTTTGTTCAGACAAAGGAAAGGGATACATACCACGTTGGTATCATGTTGAAGAGAGAACTTAATGACTTTTTACGAGAAACTACAGCTGTAGGGAATCTGGTACTACTCAAAACCATACCTGGAAATGCATCTGGAGTTTCAAAATTTTTAGATGAGATCGGCTGGCCCGAAATCGTTGGTACACTTGCAAGTGTAGACACTGTACTTGCTGTGACAAAGAGTGAGAAAGATGCAAACAATGTCATAAAGAAAATTGATGAAGTTATTCACATGGTTTGAACTATTCGACCAACTACTTCTGTTGAATTAACATCAACAATCTTAACTTTAACAATTTGGTTTATATATTTTCTCATATATCTGCATTTTACCCGAATATAATCGGATGAGAGTCCCTTCATATATCCTCCCAGGTTTCTATTTTCAAATAGGACATCCACCTCCTTTGTTCTATGTTTTTTGAAAAACTCCATTCTTTTTATTTTTCCGAGGCTGCGCAGCCTTTCTGCTCTGTCTGTCCTGACCGCTGGATCGACATGGTCTGGGGCAGAGGCGGCCAATGTGTTTGCTCTGATGGAAAACGGAAACACATGGAGATATGAAAAGGGTAATTCTTTAATAAATCTATAAGTCTGTTCAAACTCCGAGTCTGTTTCGCCAGGATATCCCGTAATTATATCTGTACCAAGGCCTATTGTTTCAAATCTCCTGGCAATCTTTTCTATTACTCTGGATGCATCAGAGGCACTGTATTTTCTGTTCATTGCTTTTAGAATGCGATCACACCCGCTCTGGAGAGGAATATGGAAATGGTGACATATGCGTTCTGTGGATGAAACAACAGATAGAAGATCATCGTCAATATCTTCTACGTTCAGTGAACTCAATCTGATTCTTCCTATCTGTCTAATCTTTAATAGATTTTTAAGAAGTAGAACCAGTAGAGACCTTCCTTCAATGTCTTTTCCATAATCACCTATATGAACGCCTGTCAATACAATTTCTCTATATCCACTATCTGAGAGAGCTTTTGCCTCTCTGATGACATTCTCCAATGGAACGCTCCTGTTTGGTCCTCTTGTCAGCGGCACTATACAGTAAGAACACCTGTTTGAACATCCGTCCTGAATCTTCAAGAACGCCCTTGTCTGATTTAAGAAACTACCCCTTTTGCACACAGCATTCCGGACATTCTCAAGGTCTGAGACAACAATCTTAGGTTCTGAGAGTTTTTCCGGCCCATGGAAAAAATCGAAGATGTGAAATTTATCATCTGACCCGACTATGTAATCAACACCTTTGATTGTGGCAATATCACTCCACGAGACCTGAGCATAACAACCCGCAACTATGATTGTTGCTTCAGGATTGAGTCTTGATATCCTGCGGATAGCCCTCCTGCACTTAGCATCGCTGCGTGCGGTCACGGTGCATGTATTTATTACAACTACATCGGCCTCGTTTACATTCGAAGCGACCTCATAACCATGATCCTGGAAGTCTCTAACCAGACCGGCAGTCTCAGATTGATTCAATTTACACCCAAAAGTAACAAATGATACTCGATTCATGGCAATTAAACAACAATAAGAGCCTGGCCGTAAGACCAGGCTCTTATACCTTTCCTATTAAGATATCAGACTATTTTGCAGATTCATCCTCTTCTTTTTTTTCTTCACTCTTTTTTTCATCCTTCTTTTTCGCGGATGATTTTTCCTTAGCTTTGTCTGCTCCACTCGACTTTTCTTCTGGCTTGCTCTCCTTCTTATCCTTTTCTTTCTTTTCTTTCTTTTCTTTTTGCTTCTTCTCTT
>Ga0190360_1000863_pt1 | contig 16148 bp, 16 predicted proteins | sample 48721834_MG_FD_161271 | JGI IMG/M metagenome (GOLD analysis project Ga0190360, IMG submission 161271) | Hydrothermal vent microbial mat bacterial communities from Southern Trench, Guaymas Basin, Mexico - 4872-18-3-4_MG | ecosystem: Environmental > Aquatic > Marine > Hydrothermal vents >... | reverse complement strand
ATCCACGACGACACCAGATATATAAAACTTATGGTTAATCTCTTCTATTCTAAGACTTTCCTCCAAGGCAGAATCAAATAAATTATAAGCAAGACCATCTCCAATAACCATGTATAGGTTTGAATTATTTTCTAAAAAAAAAGTTCCTTCAATCTCAAAATTTTGCATAATCGTACTTTTATTAATTCCTATAATTGGGATTACCCCTTTTCTATTTTCTCCAATTACTTGATAACCTCCGTCTTCAAAATAATGATATCCGGGAAGTTCTGTTACATTAAAAAAGCTTACAAGTCTATTATCAAACTTTAGAATTTCATTATTACTTAAATTGTTAAAAATTGAGCCATCAAATAAGTATTTCGTAGATAAAAAGTTAATCTGATTACTATCTACAAAAGAAAAAGGATCATGAAACATTTCATACATTTTAGTATAATTATTTATCACATCCTCATGCCCGATAACAAAAATATTTTCTCCTTGAGATTTTCTTATCCAGGTTTTTGAGGAAGAATGTAATACAAAAGTACCTAATATTACTGTAAAGATAAGCAAATAAGTAATTGAAAAAAGAAATAAATACCTTTTAAATTCTGCTCTTTTTCTGATAACATTTCTTATCGAAATTTTAAAACTACTCCCGATTCTTGATAAATATTTTAAAATAAAACTTTCTTTTTTAGAGGCATCAATATTATAAGGAATGTCCTTTTGAAAAATCCTAATGGATTTTTGTAGTGTCATTTTTCGTAAAAAATGTCCTGGAAAAAGATAGATTCCAATTAAACAGCTAATAAATAATATTGGCATGAAAAGTAGGTCTATTTGGAAATAAAAGTTAATTCCAATAATCCATGAAAAATAGCCAATAAATAAAATGTAAAATATTGTACCTATTATCAATCCTATAAAAAAACCAATAATTAAAATAACATATATTTCAGTTAAATAAAAATGATATAATTGCCTTGAACTTGCCCCTAACGCTTTTATTATTCCAATATCCTTTCTTTTCATCAAAATAATCGTAATACTACTTACTATTATTATCAAGAATGATAAAACCATGGATAAAATTATGATTAATAATAAGAAATTTGAAAAAACCTTAAAAATTCCACCAGTTAAAAAAAATGGATTTTGATGAGTAAAATTTGATAACTCATTCAAGCTCAGAAAGTTTCCAAAATAAACTAAAAATTGAAATAAACAAACTGCTAAAGTAACTATAAAAAGAAAAGGAAATGAGATTTCTTTTTTCCTATAAAAATCCTTAATCGCAAAATCCAAAGACATTTTTTTATCTCCGATATGAATTACTCCTTTTTACATAAAATCTCTTCTGAAATCTTTCCTTTATCGAATACAACAATTCTATCAGCCAATTCCATTAGATCATTATCGTGTGTTACCATTACAATAGTTTTTTTTTCTTTTTTTAAGTCTTCAAAAATATCCTTGATTAGTAATGTGGTGTTTCTATCTAAATTAGCAGTAGGTTCATCAGCAAAAATTATGGGGGGATCATTTGCCAATGCTCTAGCCAATGCAACTCTTTGTTGTTCACCCGATGATAACTGAAACGGCAAGTGTTCTCTTCTTTCAGATAAACCCACCTTTTTTAATAATTTTACGGCTTTTATTCGCTGTTCTTGTAATGTCATTCCGGCTAAACTCATTGGAAACATTATATTCTCTTCAGCTGTCAAAGTACTAATCAAATTATAACTTTGGAAGATAAAACCAGAATTCATTAATCTGAACGTTGTCAATGATTCTTCTTTTAGAGAAGTTATTTGAATATTATTCACATATATTATACCTTCATCAGGGCTGTCAATTCCGCTAAGTAAATTTAAAAGAGTAGTCTTGCCCATCCCGGAATGTCCTTTAATGACCAAGAATTCCCCAGATTTCACCTTTAAATTAACATTATCTACTGCTTTTATTATAAAATCTCCAATAATATAATTCTTAGCTAAATTTTTAGCTAGAATTGATAGATCGTTACTTTTAATCTCAATCAAATCATTTTCGTCTGTTTCATTTGATTTTAAAAATCTTTTTTTATCAATGTTCATTTTCTCTGTTAATATCTTTATTATTATTAAAACTTATTCTCGTTATTTTAATAATCTTTAATTTAAATTTTTTTACTTAAAATGTTGTTTAATTAAATAATATTTAAAATAACTTTATTTCAAGAAAAAGGTTTATATATAATAATATTATTTCTTTATATTAGAGGGAAGTCGTGAAAATTCATAATTATATATCCCCTAATTTCCTAAAGCAAAGGTAGCTAAATTTTTCAAAAATCCTAAATCTGTTATTAAGATTTTTAATTTTCTCGCTTCCCTCTCTCTTTTTCTTCTCTTTAATTTAAAATCAAAACTAAATACAATTTCATTTAAAAGAATATTTTAAACATTAGAGAAGATTTATAATTATAAAAGTCATAGTATTATTAAAACAAAAAATACAATGATATAAACTATGGATTTAGAAAAATTAACAGAATTAATTATTGAATTAGAAGTGGATGATATTGCAGATGCTGTGAAGGAAGCTTTAGATGAAGGTAAAAACCCTTATGATATATTAAATGCTTTAACTAAAGGAATGGATGAGGTTGGTCGTAGATACGAAGAAAAAGAATATTATTTAACAGAATTAGTTTTAGCTGGAGAAACAATGAAAGAAGCGTTCAAAGTGCTCCAACCAGCTTTAAAATCATCTGACCAAGCAAAAGAAAAAGTCAAGATCATCCTAGCGACCGTTAAAGGTGATAATCATGATATTGGTAAAAATATTCTAGGTTCTTTACTGCTCAGCTCTGGTTTTGAAATTTATGATTTAGGAATGAATGTAGATGAGAATACGATCGTGAACAAAGTGAAGGAAACTAATGCTAGTATCGTAGCTTTAAGTTCTCTCTTAACAATGACGGTAGAACAAATAAATGTAGTACACGAAGCATTAAAAGCAGCCGGTCTTAGAGATAAGGTAAAATTAATCGTAGGAGGGGCACCTTTAAATATGGAATTGGCAAAAAAACTTGGTGCAGATGATTTTGCTGAAGATGCCGTCGAGGGCGTAAAACATATCAAAAAATTAGCAGGTATATCTTAAATTTTACTTGTTATTGAATAAATATTATTTTTCCTCAATTTATTTTTATTATTTATTATTAATTTATAATTTATAACACTAAAATAAAAAAAAATTATTGGTTTTTTTTCTAGCGTTTAAAACTTTATTTAAATTATAAAACGAAGGTTTAATTCTTGAAGATATAATTATAATATAAAGACTAAGTTAAAATATCAATGATGAACAATTAATTAGGGAAGGTTGACAATGAAAGATAGAACCGATAAAAAGATACCATATGAGGAGGAACTGGATACGAGAGGTTTATACTGCCCGGAACCGTTATTTGAAGTGAGAAATTTCTCCGAGGAAATTGAACCTGGGAAATGCTTTAAAGTAATTGCTGATGATCCCGCTGCAGAAGAAGATTTAAAAAGATGGGCAAAAAGAACAAATGTTGAATTAGTAGAATTTTATAAAGATGGAGATGACTTAGTTTTTTATTTTAAGAAAAAAGCATGAGAGGTGCATGAAATTTGGAAAAAAAGAAAATCTTATATGTTCAAACTACAGATGCCCCTGAACGGCAATATTCTCCTTTAGTTTTGGCACAAACCGCAAAAGCCATGGATATTGAAGCAACCGTTTATTATTTAGGTATTGGTCTTAAGATATTAAAACCAGGTGTTGCTGAAAATATTAAAATGGGTGATTTTCCATCAGTAAAAGAAATGATTGATAAAACCATGCAGATGGGCATTGAAATATTGGTATGTGAAGCTTCTAAAAGAATGCTAGGTTTGGAAAAAGTTGAATTAATATCTGGAGTGAAAATAGTAGGTGCTGCTACTTTAAATGATCTGGTTTTAGAATCAGATGGTACCATGTGGTTTTAAGAAAAAATAATAATTTTAATTTTAATAATTAAGGCGTTTAAAAATGGGAATATATCTTGATTATCAAGCTGCAAAACCAGTAGATGAAAGAGTATTAAAAGAAATGTTACCTTATTTTAATGATAAGTTCGCCAACCCGGCTTCTCTTCATGGAGATGGAGATATTGCCACTGAAGCTCTTGAAAAATCGAGAGAAAAGGTAGCTAATTTTATTAATGCCCCTAATCCAGCAGATATAATTTTCACGTCTGGAGCAACCGAATCAAATAATCTTGCATTAATTGGGGCTGCAAATTTTTATAAAAAGAAGGGAAATCATATTATCATTTCCGAAATAGAACATATTTCGATATTAAATATTGCCAAATATTTGGAAAGGCAAGGATTTAAAGTAAGTAGAGTTCAAGTTGATCAATATGGAATTGTTAGAGTGGATAAACTAAAAAAACTAATTAATGACGAAACTATATTGATTTCAATATCGACGGCAAGCAATGAAGTGGGCTCCATTCAACCTATGGAAGAAATAAGTGAAATTGCCCAAAAATCTGGTATTTTGCTTCATTCAGATGTAATTCCAAGTGAGAGTAGTATTCCTATAAATGTACAAGATATACCTTTTGACTTAGTGTCGTTATCTTCAAACGATATTTATGGGCCTCGTGGAATCGGGGCTTTATATATCAAAAAAGGAGTTAGAGTTAAGCCTATTATTATTGGAGGTGGACAAGAGAGGGGATTAAGATCCGGGTCAGAAAACATGCCAGGAATAGTAGGTTTTGCAGCGGCAGCTGAATTGATGAAAAAAGAAATTAAAGAAGAATCTAATCGTTTAAAAAAGTTTAGAGATAAACTCATTGATAAAATCTTAGAATTAATTCCTAACTCTTATCTTAATGGCCATCCTGAGAAGAGATTACCTCATAATGCTCATTTTAGATTTGATTTTATAGAAGGTGAATCTCTAATTTTATCCTTAAAAGATTATGGCATAGCCGCAGCAACAGGATCTGCTTGCTCTTCTAAAACTTTAGAACCATCTCACACTTTAATAGCAATGGGTCTCTTGCATCAAGAAGCACACGGTTCCCTTTTAATTTCAATGGGTAGATTTACAAAGGAAAAAGATATTGAGAGATTAATTGAGGTTTTACCCGGAATTGTTAAAAAACTTCGAATATTATCCCCCTTGACGCCTCCAGAGCTTTTAAAAAAATATGAGGTGAAATAATAAAAAAATGAAATCAACACAATATTCTGAGAAGGTTTTGGATCATTTTAGGAACCCTCGAAATGTAGGAGTCATAGAAAATCCTGATGGGTATGGTAAGGTTGGAAACCCAGTATGTGGCGATTTGATGGAAATCTTCATCAAAGTAAAGAAAAATGATAAAGGAGAAGAAATCATTGAAGACATTAAATTTAGAACTTTTGGTTGTGGTTCAGCAGTAGCAACTTCTTCAATGGTTACTGAAATGGCAAAAGGTATGAAAGTAGATGACGCTTATAAAATAACTAGAAGCGATGTAGCAGAAGAATTAGATGGCTTGCCACCGATAAAAATGCATTGTTCAAATTTGGCAGCCGATGCTTTAAAAGCCGCTATAGATAATTATCGAAAAGGGACCGAACCTTTTGTTGAAGCAAGCCATTCTTGTACGACTGAAATAAAGGTGATTCTTGGACTTGAAGAATTCAAGGGAAAAGGTGTATATATGAAAGTTGATGATCTTGCAAAACTTAAGGATAAACGTGTTTTAATCGTTGATACCGGAGATAAATCAATAGAATTAGCATTAAAATTAACTGAATATACTGGAAGAGTTATATTATTAACTTCTTCTAAAACTTTACCCGGTTCGGATGATTTAAAGAAGAAATTAAAATCTTCCGATGTGAAAGTTATTTTTCAATCTGAAATTTTAGAAATAAAAGGAACTGACGAAGTAGAAAAAGTACTCATCCATGATTTTGATGAAGATGAGAATTATGAATTATTCATAGATTCAGTTGTAATATTAGATTAAAAAAAATTATTTTTTGATTAATTTTAAACTATTTCTTTTCTTTAATACTTTTAAATAAATAATTTAATGCATTCCTCAATATTAATGAAAATATTATTAAAAGGTGTTAATTTTGGTCCAAAAAAGTAATTTAAATCAAACAATTAAGCTGAAAGGTGGGCGCACGTTAGGTTTTGCAGAAGTAGGTGATCCAGAGGGAAAACCATTGTTTCACTTCCATGGATATCCTGGTTCTAGACTTGAAATAACTTTAATTGAGGAGCTTTTAAAAAATAAGAGTATTAGATTGATAGGGATAGATAGACCAGGAATGGGATTATCTGATTTTAAAGAAAATAGAAAATTATTAGATTGGCCAGATGATGTAGTAGAATTAGCTAATCATTTGGGGTATGATAAGTTTGCTATTGAGGGAATCTCTGGAGGCGGTCCATATGCATTGGCATGTGCCTATAAAATACCAGATAGACTTACTACATGTGGAATTATTGCGGGCCTTGAACCCGTAGAATTAGGGTTAGAAGGAATGAATCGTTCAAACAGAATGTTATTTTTCTTTATTAAGAGAATGCCCTTCCTTGTGAAGATTATCATGAAACGGCAAGTTAAAAAAGCCACTAATATAGATGATTTTAAAAAAATGCTTAAAAAAGGGATAAAAGACTTGCCAGAACCCGATAAAAAAATAATCGAAGATCCCAAACGTCTTGATCTATTCGCAATTGAGATGGCTGAAGCTTTTAAGCAAGGAAGCAAGGGTTTAGTTTTAGAGGCTAAACTTTATGCTAAAAATTGGGGGTTTCAGCTCGATCAAATAGATCCAAATCTAAAAGTGTATATCTGGCACGGCGAGTTAGATGATAGCGTGCCAATAAACATGAGCCGTGAAGCTTCCAAATTAATACCAAATTGTGAGACAAAATTTTACCCTAATGAAGGACATTATTCAATTGCATTCAATCACATGAATGAAATTTTTGAATCTTTAATTAAATAGAAATTTCATGTATATTCTTTTTTTATTAACTATTATTTTTATCTTTTATAAGAATATTTTAGATTAATCTAATTTAATGAAATTTTTTAGCCCTTCTAATGAATTTTTTATAATAAAGATTCTTAAATCTGATTCAAAATTGTTAAAATTAAAAGTAGTAATAAAAAAAAGCAATACTTATTTATTATTTTAAATCGAAAAGAGAGATTAAAATGACTAAAGTTGTTATTATTGGTGGTGTTGCAGGAGGAGCAACGGCAGCAGCAAGATTGAGAAGATTAAGAGAAGATTTAGAGATAATTATTTTAGAAAAAGGTTCTCACATATCTTTTGCTAATTGCGGTTTACCATATTACGTTGGCAATACCATAAAAGATGAAGAACAATTAGAATTGATGACTCCAGAAGAATTTTTTGATATGTTTAATGTAGAAGTGAGAGTAAATCATGAAGCTCTTTCAATAAACAAGGAAGATAAGGTCATTTTGGTTAAAAATCATTTGATAAACAAGACATATCAGTTAGATTATGATTTTCTAATATTATCTCCAGGAGCAAGTCCAATAATTCCTCCATTTGCAGGAATTAATGAAGTTCCGGTGTTTACATTGAGAACAATTCCCGATTCAATAAATATAAGAAATTATATTGAAAGGAATGGAGTTAAACATACAACTATTATTGGTGGTGGTTTTATAGGTCTTGAAATGGCAGAAAATCTGAGAAATAAAGGTATCAAGGTAAAAATCATTGAAATGCTTGATTAAGTAATGGCACCATTGGATAGAGAAATAGCTCAATTCATACATCAAGAATTAATTCTTAATCAAGTGTGCGTTCATTTAGATGATCCGGTGGAATCTTTTCAATATAATGAGGATGGAATTCAAGCAAAAACCAAGAAAGGGGACTTGACTAAGACAGATTTAATAATTTTATCAATTGGCGTTAAACCAGAAAGTCAATTAGCTATAGATGCGGGACTTGAAATTGGTCCAAGAGATCATATTATTGTAGATGATCACATGAGAACTTCAGATCCATCCATTTATGCCGTAGGAGATGCTGTTCAAGTCAAACATCTAATAACGGGATAACCAGCATTTTTTCCTTTAGCAGGTCCTGCAAATAAACAAGCCAGGATCGCAGCAGACAATATTGCTGGAAGAAATTCAATTTATAAAGGAATTTTGGGAACCTCGGTGGTTAAAATTTTTGATTTAACTGTAGCTGCTGTCGGTTTAACTGAAAAGCAATTAAAAAATTTAGACATTCAGTATGAAAAAATATACATTCATCCTAATAATCACGCAGAATATTATCCCGGAGCTGTTCCAATAACAATTAAATTAATTTTTGAAGTACCAAGTGGCAAAATTCTTGGTGCTCAAGCTGTTGGAGGCCCTGGAACAGAAAAAAGAATTGATGTAGTTTCTACTGTAATGAAGTTTGAGGGTACAGTTTTTGATTTGGAGGAGTTGGAGCTAGCTTATGCGCCACCTTTTGGATCTGCAAAAGATCCAATTAATATGGCTGGCTTCGTAGCTTCTAACGTGTTAAGAGGAGATCACCCAATTTGGCATTGGTATGATCTTAAAAAAATTAAAAGAAATAATAGCTTGCTTCTAGACGTGCGAACACCTGAAGAATATGAAGTTGGCACTATCGAGGGAGCAATAAATATTAGTGACTTGGAAATTAGAAATAGAATTAAAGAATTACCTAGAAATAAAAACATTTATGTTTTTTGTGAAGTTGGTTTTAGAGGTTATATTGTTACCCGGTCATTACTCCAAAAAGGATTTAAAGAAGTATTTAATCTCTCTGGTGGATACAAATTATATAAAATGGCAAAAGCAACAACGAAAGAGATTGCGGCTGCTTGTGGTCCTTCTAAAGAAATGATTGAAGAAATTTTAGAAGATAAAGTTCATAAAAATGAGAATTTTATAATAGTAGATGCTTGTGGATTGTCTTGTCCGGGGCCATTAAATGCAATGATCAAGGCTCTTGAACAAGTACCTGAAGATAAACGATTGAAAATCTATGCAACTGATATAGGTTTCAAATCAAGTGTTGAGGTTTATTCAAAATTGAATGAAAATATCAGCCTCATAAATCTAAAAAAGGAAGATGGAAAGTTAGTCGCAATATTGGAGAAAAAGAATGGAAGAGAAAAAGTATTAAGAGAAACCTTAGAGATAAAGAAATTATCTCGCAAAGAAACAAGGAAAGCTAGACCAACACCTTTATCTGAAATTACTGTTGATGAATTATTTAATAGATTGAACTCAGACGACTCTCCAGAGCTCATATTGGATGTAAGGATCCCTCAAGAATATTATGGTTTGGATGGTCATATTAAAGGGGCTCGTTTATTTCCATTAGGTGAATTGATTAAAAATGCTAATAAATTAGAGCAATTTAAGGACGAGGAAATTGTGATGGTATGCTATAGTGGGGCTCGTTCAATGATGGCTGCCAGATTATTAGTTAAGGCTGGGTTTAAAGATGTTAGGAACTTGACTGGTGGCATGATGTTATGGAACAGAAAGGGATATCCCGTTGAAAGAGGAAAATTTTAATGACCACCTTAGTAAAGGGTTAATTGCCTTTAAATTATAAAACAAAATATTTTAATAAATCAGAAATTAAGTGATATTACAATAAAATTTTCATTATAAAGAAGAAAATAAAAAATGAGGGTTTTTATATGAAAGAAACTCCAAAAAAATTATTTGCAGCTTATGTTGGTGAATCTCAAGCCAGAATGAGATATACATTTTTTTCAAAAATAGCTAAGAAAGAAGGATATGTTTTAATTTCAAAAGTTTTTGAAGAGACAGCAAATCAAGAAAAAGAACATGGAAGTTGGTTTTATAAAATGCTACAAGAATTTAAACAAGAAGAACCTTTTGAAGATTTTGAAGTAAGTGCTAGCTTCCCAACTACATATGGAAATACCATTGAAAATTTAAAATCAGCAGTTAAAGGAGAAGATTATGAATATCAAGAATTGTACCCTGAAATAGCAGATACCGCAGAAAAGGAAGGATATTCTCATATTGCTGCCAGAGTTAGAGCAATTATAAAGGCTGAAAAACATCATTCTGAACGATATGGAAAGCTTCTCAAGTTGATAGGAGATGATGCCTTTTTCAAGAGGGGTAAAAAAATAGTCTGGATATGCATGGAATGTGGATACGAAGTTGAATTAGATGAGCTTCCAGAAGACTGGAAATGCCCTTCATGTGGACATCCACGTGCTTATTTTAGAAAAAAATGTGAAGATTTTTAAAAAATAGAGGTGTTCTCAATGAACGTAAAAGATATTTATAAATGTGAAATCTGTGGAAAAGTAATTGAAATTGAAAAAGGTGGTGCACTAGATACCATTTGCTGTGGTCAACCAATGAAATTAATGGAACCAAAAACAGCTGAATGGTCTAGTGAGAAACATGTTCCAAAAATTACCATAAATGGGGATGAAGTAACTGTTGATGTAGGAATCTCAATGGGAACCCCCCATCCAATGACAAGCGAACATTGGATAATGTGGATTGAATTAATTGAAAAAGATGGAACATCTCACCGTAAATATTTAAATCCTGGGGATGAACCAAAAGCTATCTTTTATATAAAGAATGCTGAAGGAGCATGGGCTCGGGAATATTGCAATATCCACGGATTATGGAAAGGAACTCAATAATATAAGTAAAATTTTTATTTTTTCACTTATTTTTTTTGTATTTTTTTTAAATTTTATTTCAGAATAAAAAGATAATCTGAACTTTAGCTAAATAATTTAAATTGAATAAGTTTGTTAATTCATGTTAAAATTATGTTAACTAAAAAAATTAAAAAAAGAAGTTAAGAAATTATTTTTTATCACTTTTAAAAAGTGGGGGCATTGCGTGCTTATATTGCTTCATTACAAACCTAGAAATAATTATTCTTTGAATTTCACTAGTTCCTTCATAAATTTGATATAATTTTGCATCTCTAAACAATTTTTCTACGGGATAAGTACGAAGATATCCAAATCCACCAAAAATTTGAATTGCTTCCATTGTAACCTTCATTACTATATCTGAAGCAAATGCTTTAGCAACTGATGAGCTTAAATTATTATCAATACCTTGATCAGCTTCCCAAGCAGCTTTATAAGTTAATAAACGGGCAGCCTCGATATCCTTGTACATTTCAGCAATCTTGAATTGTATTGCTTGATACTTTCCAATTTCTCTTCCAAAAGCTTTTCTTCTATTCGCATAATCAATTGCATATTCCATCGCAGATCGAGCACATCCAACAGCAAAAGCACCAATGGCAGGTCTAGTATGAGCAAATGTTAGCATTGCTAAAACAAAACCTCTTCCTGGTTTTGCAAGAACATTTTCTTTTGGTATTCTAACATTCTTGAGACCTACAGCAACCGTATTAGACGCTCGCTGACCTAATTTTGGAATGTGTTTTCCTAATCTTACGCCCTCGCTTTTTGCATCTACAATAAATGCTCCAATTCCTTTGTGCTTTTTTCCGGGGTCAATAGTTGCAAACACTATAATATAATCTGCAAATCCGCCATTTGTTATCCAAAATTTATTTCCATTTAATATGTACTCATCGCCATCTTTTTCAGCCCGACATTTCATTCCAGCAACATCGGAACCCATGCTAGGTTCAGAAGTTGCAAATGCTATTAATTTAAAATTTTTTATGATGTCAGTTAAAATGCGTTCCTTTTGTTCTTCATTTCCACCAATGATTATTGGTTCTGCTCCAAGATTATTATCAAATATTGATGTAGCGATACCAGGACAAGCCGCGGATATTTCCTCAACTACAATGCAAGCATCCAAGAGTCCATATCCTGGTCCTCCATACTTTTTAGGAATTGCAAGGTTTAATAAACCTTCTTCATAAGCTTTTTTAATTACATCAATTGGGAATTCTTCTGATTCATCATACTTTCTAGCAACAGGTAATACTTCTTGGATGGCAAATTCTCTTGCTTTTTTTTGTAGTTCTTTCTGTTTTTCTGTTAAAAAAAAATCCATGTTAATGTTTCACATCTCATCCATTTTTTTTATTAATTTTTGTACGATATCCTTGAAATCTAATTGTTTTGGTTTAGGAACAAATTGTATCTCAATACTTTCATCAACTACAACCATTCCAGCGGCTTCCATTTCTTTCTTAATTTCCTTCACGGCACCTCCACCCCATCCATAAGAACCAAATGCAAATCCCATCCTATTTTTTGGTTTTAATCCTTTTTGATACGCCAGATATTCAGCTACAGTAGGATATAATCCGTTATTCAAAGTGGGGCTTCCTATTAGAATAATTTTTGCTTTCATGGCTTCAGTTATTACATCTGAATAATCTGCCGTTGAAAGCTTGAATCTCTTAACAGGAATACCTTGATGGGTGAACTCTTTATAAAGAGCTTTAGCAATTTTCTCAGTACTTCCCCACATTGTATCATATATGATTAAAGCACTTTTTTCCTTGAAATCTGCACTTGACCATTTAGTATATGCCTCAACGATTTTTGACACGTGTGATCTCCAACATACGCCATGAGATGGACAGATATAATCGATTGGAAGAGCTCCAACTTTAGGAATCGCCTTTTTTATCAATCCTGATAAATGCAAGAGAATATTAGCATAATACTTTTCAGCCTCTTCCATTATTATTGAAATATCGTTTTCATCATCCCATCTCAATGATGTTGCTAAATGTTGTCCAAATGCATCATTAGAAAACAATATATTTTTTCCGTTGGAATCCTCCATGAATGAAATCATTGAATCTGGCCAATGTATCATTGGGATTGGAACAAAAGTAAATTTCTTGCCATTACCAATATCTAATGTGTCTCCTTCTTTAACAGCTCTGATTTCATTAAATACTTCCTTAGGAACAACTTCATGATAATGAAGTTCTAAAATTTGCTTTCCTCTTTCTGATGCGATGATTTCTGCATTTGGTAGATATTCTAATATTAAAGGAAAGGAACCAGAATGATCAGGTTCGACATGGTTTACTATATAATAGTCAATCTCTTTTGGATCGCATACTTCTCTTATACTTTTTAGGAAATGTTCGAAATATGGGTATTTTACAGCATCTATTAAAACCGTTTTTTCCCCTTTTACGATATAAGCATTGTAAGAGGTACCCCTATGCGTGCTATAGCCATGAAAATTGCGGACTTCCCAATCCACATATCCAACATAATAAACATCCTTCATTAATTCAACATGCAATTTTTATACACTTTTTTTAGGAATTCGTACTATGTAATACTTCTTTCTTTCTTTAAAAAATTTAATTTTTATTTTTTATAGATTCTTTCGATAATTCATTCTTTTAAAATAAATTTAGAGCTTAAAAGAATGATTTTTTTAAATAAAATTAATTAAAATTAAGAAATATTAAAAGTAAATAAAAAAATTAAAAATCTACATTAATTTAATCCTCTATTTTCTCAAAAAAAGATTTGTCTACACCACAGACCGGGCAAACCCAATCATCGGGAAGGTCTTCAAATTTGGTTCCCTCCTTCTCTTCATCGTAGACATAACCACAAGCTTGACACTCCCATTTTGCGATAATAATCACCAATTAATTAAAATTTGTATTCATTGTTTGAAATTAATTTTAATTAGTTTTAAATCATATAAAAAAATTCCATTAATTTTTTATAAGAGAAACATCATGCCTTAATACTCGTCCTGGATGCTTGCGGTTCTGTTTTCCATCTTTAACTACTAAGATCCCATTAACTATTACGTGAGAAATGCCTTTAGGTGGTTGATATGGATTTACATATGTTGCTAAATCTTTTACTTCAATAGGATCAAAAATTACTATATCTGCCCAAAAGCCTTTTTTTAACAATCCTCTATCGGCTAACATCAATCTTTGAGCAGGAAAAGAGGTCATCTTTCTAATCGCTTCTTCAATCGTTAAAACCTTGTTTTCTCTGACATATTTACTTAATACTCTTGGATATGTCCCAAAACACCTGGGATGGAATTTAGGGAGATTTGGATTTATTGGAAGCCCCAAGCCATCAGTTCCAAACATTTGAAATCTGCTTGTAATAATTCTCGTGATATCTTTTTCGTCCATTGTTTCAATTGTAATAATGGGGCTTAAATTATCTTCTATTAAGAGCCTGAAAAAGGTTTTCCAATCATTTTTAAGATTTTTGTAATTTGTTATTTCACTAATATTTTTACCCATGATCTCTTTCCAATCATCATTATTTACTGAAGCAATGAAAATATTCTCAAAACCATTTTCTTTTATAAAATTCTCCCAATTTCCCTCTCCTTTTTCTATTTCTCTGATAATTTCTTTTTGAATTTCTGGATCTTTCAATTTTTCAATAATAATTTCATCGCCACCTTCTCTAAACCTTGGTGGTAATGCCGTTTTTAATGAAGTCATTCCACGCGTGTAAGGATATGAATCGCAATAAATGCTAATGCCTTTATCGTTTGCTTCTTCAATTATTTTTATGGTTTTTTCGCTTAACCCCCAATATTTTTTACCTGCTATTTTATGATGAGCAATTTGTCCCCCATTCACTCCAGATTTCTCAACAATTTCAATACATTCTTTAACAGCATTTAACACATTCTTTCCCTCTCCTCTAATGTGAGAAAAATAAAGCCCATCATATTCTGCTACAACTTTTACAAGTTCGATTAGTTCTTTTGTACTTACATATACTTGAGGATCGTAAATCAAGCCGGTACTCATTCCAAATGCACCAGCTTCCATCGCTTCTCTTACATACGATTTCATGTTTTCAAGTTCTTGAGGTGTAGCTGGGCGATCCTCAAATCCCTGGCCACCTGCTACTCTAATGTTCCCATATCCCACAAAAAAGATTGAATTCAAGGGACAACGCATTTTTTCCATTTTAGAGAGATATTCGTTAAAAGTACTCCAATTTATCTCTATTTGCGAAAAAATTGGGGTTATTGAGCTCAACATCCTAATTATATCATCCCTTTTCTCTCTAGGAATTGGAGCAAGACCCTCTCCGCACATCCCAATTACATGCGTGGTAATTCCTTGTAGTATTGAAGATTCCATTCTTGGACTAAAAGGAAGAATGTAATCTGAATGTGAATGGATATCTATAAAACCCGGACAAACAACCTTGCCTTTAGCATCTATCTTATATTGAGCATCTGAAAAAATCCTTCTTTTAATATCAACGATATGCCCATCATGTATTCCAATTTCGCCATTATACCACGGATTTCCAGTTCCATCAATTATTTTACAATTCTTAATGATTATATCATAATCCATAGGAAATGAATTGAAATAAGATTATTAAAAATTATTACATTTGTTTTTTAACAAACATTTTTTTAGAAGAATGGCATTTAGGACATCGATAGTCTTCTCCTAAATTTTCAAAAGGAACCGGTTTTTCATCATCTACGTATATGTAATTACAACGCTTACATCGATAAATGCTCATCTAAGCTTCCACCTTCTTAAAATTATCTTTGGGTCCACCACAATTTTGACACTTCCAATCTTCTGGGAGATCTTTAAAGAGAATGCCCATTTTTAATTCATCAAATAACGCACTACAATTATTACATTGAAACGTGTAGAGTTCTAGAATTTTTTTCAGTTCTTCTCTATCAATCTCTTTATCCATTTTTGAATAGATATAAGAAATTGCCTTGGTATCACCGAAAAGTATTGCTCCTTTTACTTTATTATTTTTCAAGACAATTTTATCATAACAACAATCTGTTTTATCGGATTTTTTAAGAATTTCCCATCCAGCACCTTCCTCTAATTTAGGATCAATTATTCCAATGGATGTCAAGTCAAGACCAATTACTTTTAAAGTATTTTTTGGCGTGGTACCCTTATAAGAAATATTCTTATACCCTAAAACTGTTTGTGCGATAATTTTAGACTGTTCTATACAAGCCGGAATTATTCCCCATATTTGATTTTGAAATTCAATACAGTCTCCAACAGCATAAATGTCGGGAGTACTCGTTTCAAAAAATTGATTGACAATTATCCCCCTATTCGTTTTTATGCCAACTTTTTTAGCAAGCTCGATTGATGGGA
>Ga0190360_1000860_pt1 | contig 16192 bp, 11 predicted proteins | sample 48721834_MG_FD_161271 | JGI IMG/M metagenome (GOLD analysis project Ga0190360, IMG submission 161271) | Hydrothermal vent microbial mat bacterial communities from Southern Trench, Guaymas Basin, Mexico - 4872-18-3-4_MG | ecosystem: Environmental > Aquatic > Marine > Hydrothermal vents >... | reverse complement strand
CTCCGTTGGCTTGACCTCCCTCGACTCCTTGGGGGAGGAGCCTCCCGCTACGAAAGGGTGCCTTTCTTCGGCGAGATCATCCACGTGCTCGCAGAGCAGCGGCTGCTGGGCGAACTCCAGGAGACCGTGGAGATCCTCTGCGGCCTCGAGGGCTTCAGGCAGGCCAAGCGATGCCTCGACCTGGGTGGAGGGCACGGGCTCTTCGCCATAGCCTTCACCATGGTGAAGGAGGACCTTGAGGCCCATGTGCTGGACCTCCCCCAGGTGCTGCAGCAGGCAAAGGCCTACATAGACAGGTACGGCGCCAAGAGGGTCCGTCTCCTGCCCGGGGATTTCTTCAGGGACGAGCTCGGCACCGATTACGACTTGGTTTTCTCCGCCTACAACCCCGCTGGCAAGAGGGCCGAGGTCATACCGAAGATATCCAGATGCCTCAAGAAAGGGGGCACTTACGTCAATCAGCAGTTCTTCCCCGAAGGGGATGGGTCTTTCACCACTGAGGACCTCGACTGGAACCTCTGGAGCTTCGGGATGAAGAAGGGCTTTAAGGCTTACACCTTTGAGGGAGATCTGGATCTATCAAGATACCTCGACGCCCTCCGGAAAGAGGGCTTTAAAGTGGAAAGGGTCATCGATATGAAGAGAGGAGATAAGATGACTGTGTCCCAGAAGGGATAAAGTAACCTATCTTTGCGGATTGGTCACCGCCGGCTTTATGAATAGGGTCTTTGTATAATCGGTTGAGGTCCACGAAGGACCCTTAATAAGAAGAAAAGACGGGACAAGAAGAGGCCACGAAGGCCTTGGGAGGGCAGAAGCCCTGGCTTTCGTGGCCTTCTTCGTTTGGAAAGGAGAGGATTGCAGGGCAGTTTTGGGTCCTTTCCCGCCGCGTGGGGAGGTGAAGATTCTCACCTCCCCCCTTCCCTCCCTTTTTAGAGGATGGGGCAAAGGGAGAGCGACCTAACCAACATAGAGAGGAGGGTAAGATGGGGATTGCAGTGATCCTTGGATTGGTGATTTTCCTTTTCAGCCCTTCCGTTGTGGGCGCCGGGCAAGAGGTAGAGCTTGAAGAGGTGGTTGTCACCGCCACAAGGACGGAAAAGCCCCGTGCAGAGGCGCCGGCTTCGGTATCGGTGGTAACGAGGGAGGAAGTAGAACGGAGAAACGTTCAGGCCCTGGATCAAGCACTGAACCTCCTGCCAGGGGTCTACAACAAGAGGGACAAGGGCCTTATGACGACAACGGCCCATGTGGCCATCAGGGGAATCCCTGGGGGGCAGAGGACGATGGTGATACTGGACGGTCTCCCCCTCAATTCTCCTTACACGGGCAGTGTTGACTGGGAGGGGCTCATCCCTGAAGGGATAGATCGGATCGAGGTGGCACGAGGGCCGTTTTCCTCCCTTTACGGCGGCCATGCCATGGGAGGGGTGGTCAACATCATCACCAGGATGCCCGAAAGGAGGGAGTTGACGTTAAAGGGAGGCTACGGCAGCCACGATCTGTGGAGCAGTTACGCCTCCTATGGTGATCGATGGAAGGGATGGCGGCTCCTTGCCAGTTACGGGTACAAATCGACCGAGGGATACCGGTCATATCCGGTGGTTGTAAGCTCAAGTTACGTTCCTTCGGGGACCGTTGGGGCCATCCCTACTACTGATCCCCAGGGAAACCCGAGGTTCATAATCGGGGATAAGGGAAAGAACGGCTGCTGGCAGGATGCGGCAAGCTTCAAGGTTTCCTACGAATTCACCCCTGGGACCGAAGCGCGATTCTCCTTTATGAGGGTGAGACACCACTACGACTACGATGACCCCCGCACCTACCTGCGGGATGCGGCCACAGGGGAGCCGGTTTGGGAGGGAGGACGGTTGAAGGAGTACAGGTTCCTTGGCGGGGAAGGGTTGGATGTGAGGGATTACTTCGCCCTTTCTCTCGAAACTGAGGACCTCTGGGGTGCCTCTGTCAAGTTCACCGCGGGAGCGCTGATGGATGAGGAGGATTGGTGGATCTCCCCGAAAAGCGGGGCTACCGTCGCCGGAGAGGGTCCTGGAGAGATAAACGAGACGGATAGCTTAGGCCTTTATGCCGACCTACAGATCTCTTTGCCTCTGGGAGAGAGACATCTGTTGACCGGAGGGGTCTCCTTCAGGCATGGCGAGGCCGAGACCGAAAAGTACAGGCTATCGGACTGGACCGATGAGGATTCAAAGACCGAGCTGCTCTATAAAAGCCGCGGAAAGGACATCGCCTTCGCCCTGTTCCTGCAGGACGAGATATCCATCCTCCCCACCCTCACCGCTTACTGTGGGGCGAGGTTCGATTGGTGGAGGACCTATGACGGGATGAGCAACGAGATCGGAGGGACTGGTTACAGGGAGTACGATTCGCGGGACAGTTGCGCCATAAGCCCGAAGCTTTCCCTCGTCTGGCGACCCTTGGAGAAAACCACCCTAAGGGGCTCGATCGGCCGAGCCTTCAGGCCCCCGAGCATCTACGAGCTTTACAGGACCTGGAGTTCGTGGGGAAGGGTTTATGAGGGTAACCCAGACCTCGATCCGGAGACGGTCACTTCCCTTGAAGTCGGGATTGAACAGGGATTATGGAAGGGGTCGTCTTTCAAGTTTTCCTTCTTTTACAACTGGATGGATGACTTGATCTATATCACGGAGATTGAGCCCAGGCGTTACCGCAAGGTGAATGCGGGAAAGGCAGAATCCAAAGGCGTGGAGGTGGAGTTCGAACAGAGGGTGGGCCAATATCTAAGGCTTTTCGCCAATTACACCTACACCCGGGGGAAGGTAGTGGATAATCCGGCTAAGCCGGAGATAGAAGGCAAATGGCTGACCCACGTCCCCAAAAATATGGCCAATTTCGGAGGGGAGCTGACCTACGGCCCCTTCGGACTTACCGTTACGGGACGCTATGTGAGCAAACGTTACGGCAAAGACGACAACTCCGATACAGTGGACGGGGTCTACGGCAGCTGGGATCCCTTCTTTGTGGTGGATGCGAAGGTCTCCTGGAAGCCATTTGAATGGGCTACCGTTTCGTTGTCAGTGGACAACCTCTTTGACGAGGATTACTACTCCTATTACAAGGCTCCAGAGAGGACCTTTTTCGGAGAGATCACCCTCAAGTTTTAGATGCAAAAGAGGCTGCCCTTCTTGATCATAGCCCTTCTATTACTGCTGGCCCCTCAAGCAGGGGCCAGCACTGTCCTTGTAAAGGACAAACTTGGAAGGCGGATCGAGGTCGCCGTCCCGGTGAAACGCGCCGTTTTTATCTCCCTTTACGAATTCATCCCGGCCCTCGGTTTTTGGAACCGAGTGGTTGGGGTCAACCGCTGGGCTTTCAAGAACACGCTTCTACAGAGGTTCGAACAATTGAGGACGATCCCTCCGGTGGGAACAGGAGGAGATATCAACATAGAGGCGATCATGGCGCTTGAGCCCGATTTGGTGATCGTTTGGATCTACAAGCCCCAGATTGTGAAATTTATGGAGAAAAGGGGCCTAACGGTAATCGCTGTCTATCCAGAAAGCCTCGAAGAGCTCTATCAGGATGTGAGATTATGTGGCAGGCTGTTTGCGGAAGAGCAAAGAACTGAAGAAGTTCTTTCTTCAATGGAAGGCATCTTCGATGTTATAAGATCACGGGTTTCAAGGATTCCAGAAGGCAAAAGGCGAAAGGTTCTATGGCTTTGGGGAAAACCCACTACGGTAAACGCGGGCATTGGCGTACAACACGATGTGATAAGGCTGATAGGCGGGATAAACCCCGCCCAGCAGATAAAGGTAAAGAATGTAGATGTCTCGCTGGAGAAGATCGTTGTCTGGAACCCTGACGTAATTTTCATCTGGGGAAGTGCCAAATACGGGCCCCAAGATCTAATCAAAAGCTCCCAATGGGCGGCGGTAAAGGCGATAAAAGAGGGAAGGGTCTATAAGGCTCCCTCTTGGTCCACATGGTCACCGAGGCTCGCTTTGATAGCCCTTTGGATGGCCCAAAAGACATATCCAGAATTCTTTAGCGATGTCTGTGTGCGATGCCTTGCAGATGGGTTTTACAGAAAAGTCTTCGGCATTCCCTTCGACCCGGAGGAATTCAATTAGATAGGCAATGAAGAAGAGCAAAGTTATCCTCTTTTTGATAGCAATATCACCCTTTGTGGCTGCTGCGGTTGCTCTCTTCGTGGGGGCCTATGATATCCCTCCAATGCTCGTTTTGAAAGCCCTCTTTTCCGATCTCGGAGACCTACCAGAGAAGGCGATCGTGCTCGACATAAGGCTGCCGAGGATCGTTTTATCTGCTGTTGTAGGGATTGCCCTTTCTGCTTCTGGGGTGACCTTGCAAGGGATATTCCGCAATCCCTTGGTCGATCCCTTCATCCTCGGACTTTCGGCAGGTGCGGCCTTCGGCTGTGCGCTCTCCGTTGCCTTCTTTCCACAAGTTCCCATTCAGGTTGCGGCCTTTACGTTCAGCCTTCTCGCCACCTTCGTCACATACACCATAGCGAGGAGCCAGGGTGAGGTTTCAAGGCTTCCCTTGGTGTTGTCAGGAGTTGTGGTATCCGCCTTTTTCACCGCCATGGTCTCCATTGTGAAGTTTCTGGTTGACCCCCATAAACTAGTGAGCATCGTTTATTGGCTTATGGGTAGTTTCAGCCTCGCCGACTGGGGAGCGGTAAAGGTGGCCTCCCTCGGCATAGCCGTTGGCTGTTTTCCCCTTTACCTTATGCGGTGGCGCTTAAACGCCATGTCTATGGGGGAGGAGGAGGCCAGGGCCCTGGGGATCAATGTGGAGAGGGAGAGGGTCATCTTAATCACTTCGGCATCACTAGCCGTGGGTTCCGCCGTTTCTGTAAGCGGGATCATCGGATGGGTAGGGTTGATGGTCCCCCACCTCGTCAGGATGACGGTAGGTCCTGACCATAGGCAACTCATGCCGCTCTCCATGGCGGCGGGGGCGGCCTTTATGGTCTTCGCTGACACTTTGGCGAGAAACCTCACAAGCTTCGATATTCCGGTGGGGATAATAACCGCGATATGTGGTGCCCCCTTTTTCATTTACCTTATGAGAAAGGGCGGTAGAGAGAGTTGGGGAAGATGATAGAGGTGAAAGATCTCCACTTTTGGCACAAGGGTGAGGACACCCCGATCCTTAAAGGGGTCGGGTTTAAGGCATCGCCGCATGAGGTAACGGTTATCCTCGGCCCCAATGGCTCTGGGAAGACCACTCTCTTCAAATGTATATTGGGACTTTGGGAGGTTCGAAAGGGAGAGGTCTTCATCAACGGGAGATCGATTAGGACTATGGGAAGGGGGGAGGTGGCGAAGAATGTAGCCATCGTCCCTCAGGATCATGAGCCCCCTTTCCCTTACTCGGTCTTCGACGTGGTTCTGTTGGGCAGAGTCGCCCACGTAGGATTGCTCTCCTCCCCCTCTCAATGGGATAAGGAAGCGGCCAGACGTGCCCTGGAGGCCTTAGGGATAGAGAGATTGGCAGATAGGCCTTACACCAAGATCAGCGGTGGGGAGAGGCAGCTCGTCCTTATAGCTCGCTGTCTCGCCCAGGAAGCTCCTGCAATGTTGCTCGACGAGCCCACCGCCCATCTCGATTTTAGGAATCAGGTAATGGTATTGACCAAGGTGAAATCTATAGCGAAAGAAAAAGGGCTTGCAGTCCTTATGACACTGCATGATCCGAACCTTGCCCTCCTTTTTTCTGATCAAGTCTTGCTTTTAAACGGTGGAAAGGTGGTGGCAAAGGGAGGTCCCGAGGAGGTCATAACGGAGGAGAATATAAGAAGGGTTTACGGATTGGATGTGGCTTTTATCTCTCAAGATGGGATGGAGATGATATGTCCGAAGGTGTGATCAGGGTCGAAGGCCTTGTAAAGGAATATAAGCCGATTCGAGCCGTTGATTCGGTGACATTTGAGGTGAAAAAAGGGGAGATCTTCGGACTGCTCGGCCCCAATGGCGCGGGGAAGACCACGACCATAAAGATCCTTACCACCCTCACAAAGCCTTCATCGGGAAAGGCCTTTATCATGGGGATCGATGTGGGGGAGCATCCGGAGTTGGTAAAACTTCACATAGGTGTTGTTCCCCAAGAGAACAATCTGGACAGAGAACTCACAGCTTATGAGAACATGCTCATTTATGGGATGCTTCATAATGTGAAGGATCTGCCGTCGAAGATAGAGGATAGGCTCAAGATGGTAGATCTATGGGAGAGAAGGAATGAACCGGTGGAACGCCTATCCGGGGGGATGCAGAGGAGGTTGCTTATCGCCAGGGCCCTGCTCCCTGAACCCCCCATCCTCTTCCTCGATGAGCCGACAGTGGGCCTCGATCCCCAGGTAAGGCGTGAGATCTGGGATACGATAAGGCGGATCAAAGTCCAGGGGAGGACGATATTGCTGACCACCCACTACATAGAGGAGGCCGAGATCCTCTGTGATAGGGTGGGGATCCTCTCCAGGGGAAGATTAATAGCCTTGGATACCCCTAAGAACTTAAAGGCGATGGTGGGGGAGTACGTGGTGGAGTTTTCAAAGAAGGATGGCAGCATAGAGTGGGTGATCTGTAAAGACCGAGAAGAGGCCCATAAGGTGGCGATGGGTATAAACAATAGCGTGGTGATAAGAAAGTCAAACTTAGAAGATGTCTTTATCAAACTCACTGGCGAAAGGATAGAAGGGTGAAGTGGTACCCTGTCTTCTTGAGGGAGATGCTCCTTTTCAAGCGGAAGCTCTTCCGCTTGGGGTATCTCTTCTCATCGCTTTTTGTTCCCTTTCTCTACCTTTTCGCTTTTGGACTCGGGTTGGGGAGAAGCGTCAGGGTTTCCGGAGGGACCTATCTCGAATACCTCCTTCCCGGACTTGTGGCCATGACCTCGATGATCAATTCCTACAGCTGGATCGCTACCAGCATCAACTTAGGTAGACTCTATTTCAAAACCTTTCAGGTCTTGATCCAAGCCCCGGTGTCTCCTTCCTCGATAATGTTAGGGGAGATACTTTCGGGGATGGTCAGAGGGCTTTTCGCCTCTTCGATGATCATAATCGCAGGATTTATAGTGGGGAAGGGTTCCGCGATGGTAAGTCATCTGTTTTTGATAGCCCTCTTTTTAAATTGCTTCCTGTTTGCAAGCCTTGGGGTGGTGGTGGGTATGATCACTAAAAGCCATGAGGAGACTTCCGTCTACTCCAATTTTTTCATTCTGCCCATGGCCTTTTTCAGCGGGACCTTCTTCCCCATCGAGAGGATTCCTATGTTCTTAAAGTGGATTATTCTTATCCTTCCCTTAACGCATACAAATATACTCATGAGAAAAGAAAGGATTGATCTCCAATGCCTTGTCTCGATGGCAACGATAATCGGGTATTCGATAATCCTTTTCTTTTATGGTCTACATTTCATCAAAAGATACAGTGAATAGGAGGTTGTTATGAAGCTCTTCTCCATCATGTGGTCCAGTTATATACCCCTTCTAAAGGCGGGGGTGGATAAGGTCGGGCATTTTGAGCTTTCAGTCTACTCCAATAAACAAATAACCCAAAGACCTGAAATATTGGAGGAAGTAAAACAGGAGCTAAAGGAAGCCGACTTGATCCTCCTTTACAGGACCCATGATCCCTTCTGGGGGGTAATAGAGGAGGAGGTAAAGGCGCTTGGGGGGAGGCTTCCGGTTATAGTCACGGGTTCAGATCCTTCATACTGGCGCCTCTCCACGGTGAACCCCGAGGTAGTGGCGACCGTTTACCAATATATCCTCTACAATGGCCAGGAAAACCTCTGCGAGATGCTGAAATACCTCCTGGCCACCCTCTTCGGCCATGAGATCACCTATCGACCTCCAAGGGAAAATCCCTGGGAGGGGATCTTCCATCCAGAGATAGGAGGTCCCTTTAGCTCTGTAGAGGAATTTTTAGGAAATTATCCATATAAAAATAGACCCTTGGTAGGTCTCCTCTATTCCCGGTCTAACTGGATAACGGGCAACATGGAGGTTGAGAGGGCCCTTATTATGGCCCTGGAGGAGAGGGGCCTGGGCGTGATCCCGGTTTTCTTTTATTCCCTGAAGGATAAGACCCTGGGAAATTTGAGCGGTGAGGAGGTAGTAAGGAAGTTTCTCGTGAAGGGGGAGAGGCCTCTGGTTGAGGCCTTGGTCAAACTTACTTCCTTTTTCCTCGGGAGCAAGAAGGGGGAGATAAGGGAGTCTCAGGCTGAAGCCGGAGCAAGACTCCTTTTGGAGTTGGGCATCCCCCTCATCTCTCCTCTAATCTCCTATTACAAAGACAAAGAAGAGTGGTTTGACGATCCTCAGGGCCTTGCACAGCAGGTCGCCTGGAGCATAGCCATGCCGGAGTTCGAGGGGGCCGTAGAGCCGATAATAATCGGAGCGACCAGGGGGGTGAGCGCCCCAGAGGAGGAATTTTATGAACCGATCGAGGAGAGGATCGTTAAGGTGGCCGACAGGGTCGCTCACTGGGTCGCCCTCCGGAGGAAACCCAATGAGGAGAAGAGGGTCGCTTTAATCCTCCACAACAACCCCTGTGCCTCGGTGGAGGCAACCGTGGGCGGCGGGGCGCACTTGGATACCCTGGAGAGTGTAGCTGAGATCCTAAAGAGGATGAAGAAAGAGGGATATCGGGTAGAGGACCCTCCAGCGAATGGCAAGGAGCTGATAGATGAGATTATGAGGAAAAAGGCGATTTCGGAATTCCGCTGGACCACAGTGGATGAGATCCTCGAGAAGGGCGGTGCCTTGGCGCTAATCGATGTGGATGATTACCTCAAGTGGTTTGAGGAACTTCCAGAGAGGACACGGGCGAGAATGATAGAAGCATGGGGGGAGCCGCCAGGTGAGGAGCGCGATGGGGTTCCCCCTGGGATGGTCTACGACGGGAGGCTCGTCGTAACAGGGGTGAGATACGGGAACGCCGTGGTCTGTGTTCAGCCGAAGAGGGGTTGTGCGGGGGCAAGATGCGATGGGCGCGTATGTAAGATCCTCCACGATCCCGATGTCCCCCCTCCTCACCAGTATGTGACCACCTATAAGTGGCTCTCTCGGAACTTTGGGGCGGATGTGATCATACACGTGGGAACTCATGGTAACCTGGAGTTTTTGCCGGGCAAGGCCACAGGGCTTTCCGGCGGCTGCTTCCCCGATATAGGCATAGACACCGTCCCCCATCTCTACATTTACAACGCCGACAATCCCCCCGAGGGCACTATCGCCAAAAGGAGAAGTTATGCGGTGCTCGTAGATCACATGCAGACGGCAATGGCACAGGGGGAGCTGTATGGGGACCTGGAGGAGATAGAGAGGCTCCTTTTCGAATACGAAAAGGTAAAGGATGTAGAACCAGGGAAGGCTCACTTCCTCGGCCATATGATCGAGGAAAAGCTCAAGGAGGGGAACCTCATATCGATGATAAAGGTCCCAGAAGGCGCATCCTTCGATGACTTGGTGAGATCAGCCCATGAGACCCTCTCGATGCTCAAAAACACCTACATCCCTAAAGGGATGCACGTCTTCGGCAGGATACCTGAGGGGGAGAGGCTCACGGAGCTCGTTTACGCCATCGTCCGTTATGGAAACGACCCAAGGTCTTTGAGAGGCCTGGTGAGGCTGCTGCTCGAGAAGGAACCTGAGTTCTCAAGACTTCCCGATCCCGTGAAGAAGGATCGCGTGGAGGAGCTGGCAAGGAAGATCTGTCGCAACTTTTTGGAGAAGGGGGTTCCTCTCCTTGAGGGTATGAGGGAGATCTCCCCGGAGGCAGAGGGCTTCCGTGATGTGATATCTGAGATTGAAAGAAAGATCGAGGATGTGAAGCAAAGGGTACTTCTTTCGGACGAGATGGCCTCGCTCCTTCGAGGCATGAATGGTGAATACATCCCCCCGGGCCCTTCAGGCATCGTGACCAGGGGCAGGGACGATATCCTCCCCACCGGCAGAAACTTCTATTCGCTGGACCCGAGGGGTATACCCACGCAGGCGGCCTGGGAGATTGGTAAGGTGCTTGCGGAAAAGACCTTGGAGAAATACCTCAGCGAGGAGGGGAGATACCCCGAGAACATCGCCTTTTACTGGCAGTGCTCCGACATAATGTGGGCGGACGGCGAGGGGATGGCCCAGATCATGTATCTGCTCGGGGCAAAGCCCTTATGGGAGGGGGGGAGGGTAAAGGGGTTCGAGGTCATCCCCCTCCAGGAGCTGCGAAGACCCAGAATAGACGTGACCATAAGGGTCTCAGGGATCACTCGTGACAACTTTCCCTGCAGGATCGAGTTGCTCGACGAGGTGATCCAGGCGGTGGCCGGGCTCGATGAGCCCCCTGAGATGAACTTTGTGAGGAAGCATACCCTGGAGCGGCTCCATGAAGCGGATTCCTTCAGGGAGGCCACCTACAGGATCTTTTGTAGCATGCCCGGTGTTTATCAGGCGGGCACTCAGCTTGCCGTTTACGCCTCGGCCTGGAAGGACGAGCGGGACCTTGCCGGTGTCTTTCTCTACTGGAACGGTTACGCCTATGGAAAGGGTACCTTTGGAGAAAAGGCCCACAGGAGCCTCCGAGCGGCATTAAAGACGGTGGAGCTCACCTTCAATAAGACCGTAACGGACGAATACGACCTTTTCGGCTGCTGCTGCTATTTCGGGACCCATGGAGGGCTTATAAATGCGGCAAAGGTCGTTTCAGGGAAGGAGGTAAAGACGTATTATGGGGATACCCGTGAACAAGGGGAGGTCCAGGTCAGGACCCTTGCCGATGAGATCCGGAGGGTGGTAAGGACGAAACTCCTCAACCCCAAATGGATAGAGGGGATGAAGGCCCACGGCTACAAGGGCGCAGGGGACATCAGCAAGAGGATAGGAAGGGTTTACGGCTGGCAGGCGACCTCCCGCGAGGTGGACGGCTGGATCTTCGACGAGATCGCCAGGACCTATCTGATGGACGAGGAGAATCGCCGCTTTTTCGAGGAGCACAACCCCTATGCCCTTGAGGAGATCGCCCGGAGGCTCATCGAGGCTCATGAGTGGGGGCTCTGGCAGCCCGCCCCCGACGTCAAGGAGGCCCTGAAGGAGGCATACGTGGAGGTGGAGGGCTGGATCGAGGAGCGGATGGGAGAGGCCAGGGGGGACTTTCAGGGCGGCGCCATCGATGTGGTGACGGCCCACGAGGTAGAGGGCTGGAGGCAGCGGATGGAGGAGATGCTCGGGGAGGGTGCGAGATGATCTTTCCCTTTACGGCCATTGTGGGCCAGGAGGACATGAAGCTCGGTTTAATCCTCAATGTGATAGACCCTACCATAGGGGGGCTTCTGATCGCAGGCGAGAAGGGCACCGGCAAAAGCACCGCGGTTCGGGCCCTCGCGGAGCTCCTCCCGGAGATAGAGGTGGTAAAGGGCTGCCGCTTCAACTGCGACCCCTCCTCCGAGGGGCTTTGCACCGACTGCCAGGAACGGGTCGAGCGGGGAGAGGCCCTGGAGGCCGAGAGGAAAAAGATGAGGGTGGTGGAGCTCCCCTTAGGGGCCACCGAGGACAGGGTGGTCGGGACGCTGGATGTGGAGCACGCGATAAAGCACGGGGAGAAGCGCTTTGAGCCGGGCATCCTGGCCGATGCGAACCGGAACTTCCTCTACGTGGACGAGGTGAACCTGCTCGAGGATCACATCGTGGACCTGTTGCTCGATGCGGCCGCCATGGGCGTGAACTACGTGGAGCGGGAGGGGGTCTCCTTCGTCCATCCCGCGAGGTTCATCCTCGTGGGGACGATGAATCCAGAGGAAGGGGAACTGAGACCGCAGCTGCTTGACCGTTTTGGCCTATCGGTGAGGGTCCAATCCATTAAAGATAAGGCCCTGAGGGCTGAGATCTTGAAGAGGAGGGAGGAGTTCGACCTCGACCCCGAGGGATTCTCCCGGAGATGGCGGCCGCAGCAGGAGGAGCTTTCGCGGAGGATCACGGAGGCCAAGGGGCGGCTTGCGGCGATAAGGGTTCCGGACGAAGTCCTGGAGAGGATCGTCACCTTGACCTCCCAGCTGAACGTCGACGGCCACAGGGCCGATATCGTCATCCTTAAGGCCGCCCGAGCCCTTTCCGCCTTCAGGGGTAAGGAAGAGGTGGGAGTAGAGGAGGTTCGGGACGCGGCGAGGCTCAGCCTTGGGCACAGACTAAAGAGGCTCCCCTTCGAGGAAATAGGGGCCGAAAGGGAGAAGATGGAGGAACTGCTTTCGAAACTCTGAACGATCTTAGGCGTTGATACGGTTTTCTCCTTCGCCTTGGAGGCCGACATCGTTTAGCCCTCAAGATTTGGGAGGAAAGGGAGATAGTTACTGTACCGAAGATCTTCCCCCAACGGGCGAGGGAAAAATTTGTTGATATCAGGGAAGGCATGTTGACATTGCTACAGATGTTACTTATACTACTAATGTGACAATTACTACAAAAGGAGAGAAAAAGATGGGAGGGACAGTACGCATACCGGTGGATATTTATGAAGAGGTAAAAATGCTTGCTCAGGCGAGTGGAAAGTCTATTTCTCGCCTTGTCAGGGAAGCATTAGAGCTCTACATCAAAATGCTGGAGGAACGGCTTGATATAGAGATCGCTGAGAGGAGGCTCTTAGAGGCAGAGGCGGACTTCATTCCCCTAGATGAGGTGAAAGAGGAGTATGGCCTATCGGGTAGAGATTGAGCGGAGGGCGTACAAAGAGCTCAAGCAGATCCCTGACAAAGAGGCAGTGAAGATCCTTGAGGAACTTGTCACCCTATCCGCTGACCCTTACAGGGGCAAAGCGTTGAAGGGTAAACTTCTCACCCTATACAGTTTGAGGGTGAGAGATTACAGACTCTTATACCATGTGAACGAAAAGACGAAGGTGGTCCGCATAGCGAGAATAGGACACAGGAGGGAGGTTTATAAGAACTTTCGGGGTTGAGAGCCGGTTTGCTGCCTTTGTATTTGAAGGGGGTGGGCTCAATCACCGAAGTGGAAGATAGCCTTCCTGGCTGAAATCGAGGACCGAGATGCTTTTCACGGAATTTGTAGGCCATAAGGACGCGAAGCTCGCCCTGATCCTCAACCTGATCGATCCTCAAATCGGGGGGGTGCTCTTCGTGGGAAAGAGGGGCACTGGAAAGAGCACCCTAGCAAGGACCATAAGGACCTTCGCCCCCGATCTTCCCTTCATCGAACTTCCCCTCAACACAACCGAAGATGCCCTCTTAGGGGGGGTTGACCTTGAGGAGACGGTCAGAAGGGGTGAGAGGGTCTTTCAGCCTGGGATCCTCGCTCAAGCCCATGGCGGAGTGGTCTATATAGACGAGGTCAATCTCCTCAATCCCGAGATCCTCAGCCTTCTCTTTGAAGTGCAATCCCGTGGGGAGAACCTGATAGAGCGGGAGGGGATGAGTCTTAAGCACCCTTCGAACTTCGCCATCGTAGCGAGCATGAACCCGGAGGAAGGGGATCTCAGTCCCCATTTTCTCGACCGGTTCGGGATGTGCGTGGGCTTCGACAACCCGAACGGGGCCGAGCGTTTAAGGGTCTTGAAGCGGGCCACCTTCGAGCAGCGGGAGAGGTACCGGCGGGGGGACGAGAGGATCAAAAGGAGGATAATCCTTGCGAGGAAGCTGAAGGAGAGGGTCTCCTTCAGTGATGAACTGAAAGAGAAGGCTGCGGAGCTTTGCCTTGGGGCGATGGTGGCAGGGCACAGGGCGGATATCGCCCTTATTAAGGCCGCTCACGCCTATGCGGCCTTCTGTGGGGAGGAGGTTGCGGAGAGGCATCTGCTCAAGGTGCTCCCACTGGTCCTGTTGCACAGAAGGCGCCTTCTCGAGCATTACGAGCAGGAACAAATCGAGAAACCTCAAAGGGAAGAGGAGAGGGATAAGAAGGAGGATGGTAAGGCCCCGGGCCATTCCCGGCAGGATCGCCCAGGGGGGCAGGAGCCCGCTGCGCCGTCCCTCAGCCCTGGAGGCGGCAGGGAGGAGGTCTTCGAGGTGGGGGAGGCCTTCAGGGTGAGGAGGCTTGCCTTCAGGAAGGACCGGAGGGAGAGGGTTAGCCTGGGCCGAAGGACGAAGACGCGGTTCTCGGGCAAGGGCGGAAGATATGTGAGGAGCCTTATGCGCAAAAGGGAGAAGGACATCGCCCTTGATGCCACCCTGCGGGCCGCGGCCCCCTGGCAGCTCCTGAGGGGAAGGAAGGATGCGGTTATAGTCAAAGAGGAGGATTTGAGGTTCAAGGAGAGGGAGAGGAAGCTGAAGCACCTGGTGATCTTCGTGGTGGACGGTTCCGGTTCCATGGGGGCCAACCGCAGGATGGTGGCCACCAAGGGTGCCATCCAGTCGCTGCTGCTTGACTGTTACCAGAAGCGCGACAAGATCTCCCTCATCGTCTTCCGCAGGGACAGGGCCGAGGTGGTGCTTCCTCCCACCTCGAGCGTGGAGCTCGCCGCACGGAGGCTCAAGGAGCTGCCCGTAGGCGGAAAGACCCCCCTGGGGGCCGGGCTGCTTGCCGCCTATAACCTGATCAAGCAGGTGAGGCTGAAATACCCCGAGACGAGGTTCCTCGTGGTCCTCGTGAGCGACGGAAGGGCCAACCAGGGGCTGTCCGGGCTGGACGTATGGGAGGAGATAAAGAAGTGCTCGATGCTCCTCAGGGAGGTGAGGGAGGCGGACTGCATCGTCGTGGACACCGAGGACAAATCCGGCTTCCTCCGGACGGATCTGGCCCGCAGGGTCGCCTCGCTGCTTGGGGCGAGGTACTTCACCATGCCCGACCTCAGGGCAGAGGAGCTCGCGTGGATGGTGGCCGGGAGCCTTGGTCCGGAGCGGGCATGGGGGCTTTGACGGGGCAGCGGGGTTAGGGTATAAAAAAGAAACGGCTCGGGGCCCGCGAAGGGCCTGAGGGGAACTAGGTCCAAATCGGACAACGGGAACAGAGGCCACGAAGGCCTTCGGCTGGCAGAAGCCGGAAGCTTTCGTGGCTTTTTGTTTGGAACTTCAGGAAGGAGGGAGCAAGATGAAGAATCTGATAGGCCTTTGGGTAGCAATTTTGCTCTTTTCCCATCCCTTTGTGGGAGTCGCTAAGGAAGCGAAGGAGATGGAGGAAGAGGTGGAATTGGAGGAAGTGGTGGTTACGGCCACAAGGCACGAGACGCCCGTTGAGGAGGTTCCGGCGAGCGTAACCGTGATCACGAGGAAACAGATCGAGGCCTCAAGCGGGATGAGGGTGGATGACATCCTCAGGAAGTATGCGGGAATTGATGTCAGGCGGCCTTCGGGCTTTTTAAGCCACAGCGCCACCGTCTCCATGCGCGGGATGGGCAGTATGCCTGGACGGACCCTTGTGCTCCTTGATGGCATCCCCCTGAACAAGGCCGATACGGGCACCGTCAATTGGGACCTTCTCCGGGCCGAGGACATCGAGCGGATAGAGATCGTGAGGGGACCTGCCTCTGCCCTCTACGGATCGAACGCCATGGGAGGCGTGATCAACATCATCACGCGAAAACCTGAAGACAGGCCGATCAGCGCGAAGCTCAAAGGGGGCTATGGAAGCTGGGATACCTGGAGCGGAGGGGCTGTCGTCAGTGGGACCCTCGGCAGGTTCGGTTATTATTTAAGCTATGATCACCTGGATAGCGATGGTTACAATCCCACACCTCCTGAGGAACGCACTCCTTACGACGTGAAGAGATATCTTGAGGAGGACCACCTTTGGAGCAAGTTCACCTGTAAACCTACAGAGGACTCCTTCGTTTCTCTCGGGTACCTTCACTTCGAGGACAAGCGGGGCGAAGGCGAAAAATATCGCCACCCTGACGGTGTCTACCGCTCCTGGGACACCAACGGAGTGAATTTGGCTTACGAATTTTCCTGGGGAAAGTCCAGGTGGTTGGCCAGGGGGTTTTACCTGCAGGAGGATTACTTCTGGAACCGAGAACGCCTCAGGAAGGGACGCTATACATGGTACGAGGTGGACGTGGAGAGAATTGACGCAGGAGGAACCCTTCAGACGACCTTCCCCATCACCAGCTGGTCCCTTGTGACCATGGGATTGGATTACAAATACGGCAGTGTGGACGGAAAGGACGACTACATCATAGAGAGGGATGCCCCCAGCGACAAGGTGGTCAAAAACAAGGGCAAACAACAATCCTTCTCCTTCTTTT